>WBZP01001715.1_pt1 | contig 26337 bp, 19 predicted proteins | sample 5204301 | NCBI WGS metagenome assembly WBZP01 (sample SAMN12412401, study PRJNA552823) | activated sludge metagenome | isolation source: activated sludge from nitrification reactor of wastewater treatment plant... | place: USA: Pennsylvania | collected 2017 | reverse complement strand
TGCGCGGTCGCGACCTTGCACCATTTTGCATTTGTAAAACCGCTCCCGGTCGCGACCGCGCACCGTTTTGCATGTGTAAAACCGCTCCCGGTCGCGACCGCGCACCGTTTTGCATTTGTAAAACCGTGCAAGGTCGCGACCGCGCACGGTTCTGCAGCTGGGAAAGGGCCACAGGGCGCGCTGCGGGCTGGCTGCTGGGCTGCGAGGTGTCCCAGCAAGACCCCCGCCGCGCTGCGGTCAGTCCCTGGACGTGATTGGGGCCAGCCACAAGCCGGTCAGCGCATCGATGAGCGCGTCTGCCGTGGACTGCCAGCTGGATCCACTGGGCGCGCTGCCTTCTTGGATGGCCCGCTCGTACTCTGCGCAGATGTGGACAATCAGCAGACGACACATGTCGCCGCGCTCCCGCTGGAGCCGCTCGGGCAGGTGTGAGATCAGCCGAAACATCCCGTCGATGGTCTGCTGCATCGACACCGAGCCACTGCGCGCCTCACTGATAAACAGCTCGCGCAGCACCGGATCGGTCGTCACCTGGGCGATAAAGCGCGCGTACCACGTCGGCTGACCCAGCGACGCCAGGTACTCGGTGGTCGGGCGCACCAGGCAGGCCATAAAGTCGCGCAGCTCCTGCGACTGGGCGATGTGCGCCAGCATCTCGGTGCGGCGCTGCTCGATCGGCAGGTGATGGCGACGAATGATCGCCAGGATGAGATCCTGCTTGGTTCCAAAGTGATACCCGACCGCGAAGTTGTTCGACTGCCCTGCCTCTTCGCTGATCTGACGGTTCGAGACAGCGGCGACCCCGTGCAGGGCAAACAGTCGCTCTGCGGTGACAAGGATGCTCTCACGCGTCTCACTGCTTCGTTCGGATCTGGCTTGGCTGACCATTTCACCTGTGCTCGTTCGGCGTCTTTGTGTCCCTGCGGACTTGTCTATGGCCCGCGATCCTAAGCGCATTTTCTGCAAACCGGCCACATGCTGATGTGGCAGAGGGTCCACAACGCCTGGATCGTCCTTTGTGACCGACGACCAATCGATGGCGTTGCGTGCTACGATGCGTGCCGCGCCCTGCCCTGGCATGCCACGCAAGCCCGTAGCCCACCATGTCCAAGACCTCCCGCGATCGTGAACCAGCCGTTTTGCCGCCGCAGCGTCCCGACCCGCCGTGGACCCAGGTGGGACCGCACCGGATTCGCGTGGTCGATGACTGTGTCGAGCGCGTGATCGATGGACCGATGACCCTGGAACAAGTCCAGGCGTTTGAGCGCGTCCAGCTACCGATTCACGAACAGTATGAGTACGCGCTGACGCTCAGCGACTGCCACAAGGCCGCCGGAATGTCCGCCGATGCACGTCGCTATGTGGCCCAGCAGGCCCGGCTTCACCCCGAGCGCATCTACTTTTCCGCCCTGTACGGGTGCAGCACGCTGACCATTGCAGTATCGACGCTGGTCATGCGCGCCATCACGCTGATTTCGGGTAAGCCGCAGTATCTGGAGATCTGCCACGACGAAGCCAGTGCCCGCGAACGCTTGGCCGCCTTTCGAGCGTCCTGGCAGCGCGACAAGGCCCGTCCTCGCACCAGCTGACCCGGACGCCCACCCCGATCCCGTGTGGATCGCCGCCCCAGCCAGGCTGCCGGACCGCTCAGGTGATCACCCGACCCGCCGAGCGTGATACGATCGAGTCACCTTCAGACTGTCCATGCCAACCGAGCGAGGTGCCGCCATGTCCAGCCCAGCCGCAGACCCGCCAGAACCAGCCCTTGCCACGCCGAGCCGTCCCGTCGCCTGGCAGCAGGTGGGCGCACACCGGGTGCGGACCGTGGACGACTGCGTCGAGTGGCAGATCAACGGCCCGATGTCGCTCAGCGAGCTGCAAGCGATCGAGCGGCATCACCTGGACGTGATGGACCAGTACGGCTACTGGATGGCGCTGGTCGACTGTGAGCACGCGGGCGGCCTAGAGCCCGTGGCACGCCGCTACGTCGCAGAGCAAGCACGCCTGCACCCGAACCGCATCGCCATGTCGGCGCTGTACGGCTGTAGCCCGACGGTGGTTGCCCTGTCCACGCTGGTCTGTCGGGCGGTCAAGCTGTTTTCGGGCAAGCTGCATCCGGTCGAGATCTGCTCAGACGAAGCCAGTGCCCGCGCCTGCTTGGCCGCGTTTCGCAAGACGCACCCCGGTGTGCCCCGCGCCAAGCGCCCCACCACCCACTAGCCACCACGTCCTCTTCGCCGACGCTTGGGTCAGGTGACAGGCTGGCTGCGGCCCGGCTCGGGGCTTTTGCGCAGCTCGATGACGACGCGGGTGCCGCCGCTCTTGCGGTTGAGCAGGCGAATGCGACCCCCGGCTTCTTCGACGATCTGCTTGGTGATGGCCAGTCCAAGCCCGGTGCCGCGCGTCTTGGTGGAAAAGAACGGATCAAAGATGCGCCGCCGGACCGCCGAGCTGATGCCGACGCCGCTGTCGGCAATGGTGATGAGGACGGGGCGATCCAGGTGCTTGGCACTGCGCTTTTGGCGGACCGTACACTCAATCACCGAGCGCAGCGGATCGCCGGGAGTGGCCGCCTCACAGGCGTTGATGAGCACATTCCACAGCACCTGGCGCAGCTGGTCGCCGTCGATCAGCGCCGAGATGCCCCCTTGCGAAGGCGGCGAAGGGACATCGAGTCGAAGCAGCAGACCATGCGCCTTGCCACGCAGCAGATCGAGCACTTCGCGCAGCACGCCCACCACGTCGGTGCGCTGCACGGTGGCACGGGTGGGCCGGGCAAAGCGCAGCACGTTTTGCAAGATGCGATCCAGCCGCTGGACCTCACCGCCGATGGCCAGCGCTTCGGGACGGACGGGACTGTCGGACGGTAGCTCTTCGGCGATGACCTGGGCAGCGGCGCCAATCGACACCAGCGGGTTTCGGACCTCATGGGCGATGCGGGCTGCCATCTCTCCCAGGGCCGACAGTCGCTCGGTCTGAAGCAGGCGCAGCCGCAGCCGCTGACGCTCGGCATCGTCGCGCTTGCGCTCGGTCTGATCGTGGATGCGAAACACCGCGCCCGCCGCCAGGCCGGTGTCATCGCCCAGCAGCAGCGCCGAGACATGGCCGACAAAGCGCTCCTTGCGGTGCTCGGGGGACACCCGCACAAGACGCAGCTCGGCTTCGGCAAAGCCGGTGTGCGGCAGCCGCGACAGCAGGTCTTTGAGCTGGGTCTTGGCATTGGGCGTGGCCGCCAGCTCCAGCACCGACCGACCACACAGCTTGTCAGGCGGAAGACCGAGCACCTGCTGGCTGGCGTCGTTGACCTGCTGAATCACCGCACGGGTATCGAGCGTCAGGATCGCATCGCCAATCGAGCGCATGACCTTGGCCAGGCGGTCTTTGGCGAGCAGGCTCTCGCGCCGGACCTGCTGGCTCCAGCCGAGATCTTCGACGGCGACCGCGACCAGCAGCCCGGACGGACCCTGCACCGGATCTTTGCCGGCCACGGCCAGCTTGCGCAGCGTCACCCGCAGCGGCCACGGCGTGGTGATGCCCGCGACCACGCTCGGACGATTGGCCGACACCGACACCACCACCGACTCGCCCGCCGACAGTCGATCCCACAGGTCGGGACTGCACAGCAGGTCGGGCGACGGCAGACGAAGCACCTGATGCAGCGGCTGACCATCCAGCGGCAGATCGCGACAGACCAGCTGACTGCCATCTGAAGACAGCTCACAGGTCCAGATCTGCGGCGGCGGCACGGCCAGGGCCCCCAGCTGCTCTAGGCGCTGCGCGGTGTTCTGAAGGGCGTCTGACTCCAGCTCGGCCCCGACCCGCTCAGCATAGGAGATCATCAGATCGCGCTCGCTGCCGGTAAAGCCCGCGCTGCCGGGCCGATCGACCAGCATCACCCCGAGCGCGCGAATCCGTCCGAGCACTGGCACCGCCGCAAACGAGCGCGCCCCGGCAATCGCATGAATCGAATCGAGGATCTCGGGCGGCAGCACGCCACCGGCCAGATCCGCGACATCGGTAGACAGCAGCACCCGCTCTTCGCGCAGGGCGCGCACGATCAAGCTGTGCTCGACCTTGAGCGGAATGTGCAGCCCACCAAGCTGAAAGCCAAGGGCGTGCTCGACCTGCACCAGATCCCCAGCAGAGCGCGGATTGACCGCAACCGCCATCCGCAGCATCTGCCGATCTTCATCAAGCAGGGCGAGGCTGGCACTGTTGCACGGCAGCGTCTGCGCCACCGCGTACAAAATGGCCTGTAACGACTTGAGCGCCGACGTGGTTTCCGACACGGGCCGGAGCATCGTCCGTCGTAGCTACGCTGTCAATCAGGGCAGCGCGGGGACGACAAAGTCCGAAAGACCCAAGCGACGCAGGACCAGATCCATCGGCAGCCGCACGCTGACAGACAGAGCCGCTGGATCGTGCCGCTGCGGCAGCACAAGCGGCCTGGGCAGCCGGGTATCGGTGAGCAGCGAAGCGGGCAGCAGCCCCGCAGGACACATCACCGAGCATGCGCCACAGCCACTACACTGCGACGCGACCGTTGGCGACACCGGCTCACCGCGCAGCAGCGCTTGCATCGCCCGGTGCGGCGAAAGGGACTCGGGACAGACGGTGCTACAGAGCACACAGCTCAGGCAGGCATTGGCGATGCGCGGGGCGGGATCACGCAGCAGGCGGCGACGGGCGAGCAGCTCGTGATCGGCAGGCAAGATGAGCAGGTGCGAGACATCGCTCGGCAGCGGCTCGTCTGCACCCCACACCTGGCCGGTGAGCGCCCCGCCACACAGCGCCACCCACGCGGCCGACGGACTGCCCAGGCAGCGGCGGACCAGCTCTCGCGGGGTCCAAGCCGGGGACGCCACGCCTTCAACCGCCAGATCCAGCACCTGCGGCTGCCGCACCGCGCCGACCACCGAGCACAGCGCAAGCGGCGGTCTGTGCGTCACCAGCGCCCCGACCTGCGCCACGGTCAGCGGATCAACCACCCAGACCTGGCCCGCGTCTTTCACCAGCTCGCGCGCGGGATCGGACGGAAACGACGGCGCGGTCTGCGCCACCACGATCGAGGTCTTGTGACACAGTCGCCCCAGCTCGCTGAGCAGTCGCGGAGACGACGAAGCAAAGCCAACCATCGGCGCCGCAGTGGCCAGCTTGAGCGCAGCCAGTCCATCCGTGAGGAGCGATCCGTGCGAAGTACACAGCGCAGCAAAGAGCTGACCAAGCGGCGGCTCGGCATCGCCATCGACCCAGATTCCAGACAGAAGCCCCGGTCGGGCATCGACAAAGCGTGGCCACAGCGGCTGCGGCAGCTGTGAGGCCGCCAGCAGCGCCCGCAGCTCGATCGCAGCGTGCGCACGCTCTGTCCCCAGCATGCGCGCAGCAAACGGCGATAAGGAAGTCTGCACAGGGGTGGCCATGAGCGCGGTCATGCTAGCAGAATCCTTCGCGATGTCGCGGCCTTGCAAGGATGATTGGCGACGCGCGAGCTATCCGTCACACTCAACGTGGGGTGATGCAACGCCTTGGCTTCGGGGCTTCATACGCTGAGATCATCATTCTGATCGCACCGCAAGGAGGGGATTCCGGATGCCCAAGCGCACACTGCTGCTGCTGGCTGTTTTAAGTGGCTGTGATGGACTGTGGCAGGGCTTTAAGCAGCCGGTTTCCGAAAACTGCGTCATCCATCCGTCGGCCTGTACGCAGGGACAGGTCTGCAACACCAGCACGGAAGTCTGCGAGCCCGAGGTCAGCGCGCCCCTGGACATGAGCAGCAGCGCGGTCCCCCCATGCGGGCCCAACGACTTCTGCTGGGACAACCCACTGCCAAGCGGCAACACGCTGCGCAGCATTTCCCTTGTGTCAGCCCAGAGCGGCTTTGCGGTCGGCGACCAAGGCAACATCTGGCTGCTCGGTCCGGCGGGCTGGCAAGCGTCTACGAGCCCGACACGCAACGCCCTGTATGGGGTCGCAGCCACGTCAGCTACGTCTGCGCTGGCGGTCGGTCAGGCGGGCACCGTGCTGCGCTTTGATGGCAAGGCCTGGACCTCCGTAAGCTGCGGCACCTCGGTCACACTGCGCGGCGTCCGCACCTTACCAAGCGGCGAGTCTTGGCTGGTCGGGGATCAGGGCACGGTGCTGCGCCTGAACGGATCGTCCTGTAGCCCGGTGGCCAGCGGCGTCACGGTCCAGCTCAACGCAGTCGATGGAACCGACGCGACGAACATCTGGATCGCGGGTGGAAACGGCACGATTCAGTTCTTCGATGGCACCAGCTTTCGTTCGCAGATGACCGGCACCAAAGAAGAGCTGCGCGGAATCTACGCAGCGACATCGGTCGAAGCCTTCGCCTGTGGCACACGCGGCACCTTGCTTCGCTACTCCCAAGGAAGCTGGAACAGCGTCAGCCTGGGCACCACCCAGTCACTGGAAGCCATCGCTGGCAAGCTGGCAGACAACGTCATCGTCGCAGGCGCAGCGGGAGTCAGCTATCGCTTTGATGGCACCACCTGGAAGCAGCTTCCAACCGTCTCCAAATACCGGATCGATGGCGTCGCGGTCACGGGCAGCGATGCGCTGCTGGTCGGAGACTTCGGGACCATCCTTTGCTGAAATTACCGCGCAGCCCCCAGCCAGCGACCTGAGCACCTTGCGACGTACAGCGTCCCCGCAGACGTCCCACACAGCGCGTCCGGCCCGGCGATCTTGTCCGGTGGAAGGTGAAAAGTCGGCGGCGGCGAGGGTCACGCCGACGCGCGGCCCGCCCAGCGAGCGAAGCGGGACGTGGGGCCTGTTTCTCCAGACGGTTGTTCGTGAAGATGCGGTATCCTAGTCCCCGTTCTTTCGCACAAGTCCTCACCAAGGAGACCCCTCAACATGGCAAACCCCAAGGTTTATTTCGACATCACCATCGACGGAAAGCCCGCTGGCCGCATCGTGTTCGAGCTGTTCGCGGACGTGGTGCCCAAGACGGCTGAAAACTTCCGCGCGCTGTGCGTGGGTCACGAAGCGGGCGGCTACACCGGCAGCTCGTTTCACCGCGTGATTCCCGACTTCATGCTTCAGGGCGGCGACTTCACCAACCACAACGGCACCGGCGGTCGATCGATCTACGGCAACAAGTTCGCCGATGAAAACTTCAAGCTTCGCCACGACCGTCCGGGCCTTCTGTCGATGGCCAACGCCGGTCCGAACACCAACGGCTCGCAGTTCTTCATCACCACGGTGGTGACGTCGTGGCTCGATGGCAAGCACGTCGTGTTCGGCCAAGTGACCGAAGGCATGGACATCGTCAAGAAGATCGAGAGCTACGGCTCGGGCAGCGGTCGCACCAACGCCAAGATCGCCATCGCCAAGAGCGGTCAGCTGTAGTCGCTTTCGCTGCGGAGCGGATGGCCGTGCGGAGTGAAATCCTTCGTGTAGGCCGGGCCCGAGTCCGCAGCGAGTTTGGGCTTTTTTGGGGACGTAGGCAGCGCGCAGCCTGCACGTACTTGCGTCCCCAGCGCTCGCATCCAGCCTGCATTTCGTCGCGTGAGACGAGCGCAATCCGTCCAGCGCGTCGCTCCGTAGACCATCCTTTCCTGGGATGGTCTGGCGATGCAGACCAAGGTCGGCAACATCGAGACGCTCAACGGCATTGTCTCGATCGGCAGCGACCTGTGGGCGGTCGGTGACCTGGGTGGGACGTTTCGTCAGCGCGGCAGCGGCTGGACCGCAGTGCCCTCGAGCGTGACCGATCCGCTGTGGTCGCTGTGGGGCAGCACGACCAGCGATATTTGGGCGCTCGGTCCGTCAGGCATCTTGATTCACTGGGATGGATCGACGTGGTCGCCACGAACGCTGGGACTTGGCACTCCGCGCGGGCTGTCGGGAACCAGCGCAAACAACATCTGGGCAGTCGGCGGCATGGGCGGTATCTATCGCTACGACGGCGTCGGCTGGACCAAAGAAATGAGCGGCACCACAGCCGATCTCTACGCAGTGTGGGCGGTGGATGCAAACAACGTCTTTGCGGCAGGCAGCGGCGGCACCCTGCTCTATCGCAGCGGCGGCAAGTGGCAGAGCGAAGCGAGCCCGTCTAGCGTCGATCTATTGGGCATCTGGGCCGCGGATTCCACCACGGCGTATGCGGTAGGCAACCTGGGCACGATCTTGCGACGATCCAGCACGGGCTGGGCCGCCGAAACGAGCGGCACGAGCAGCATGCTGTGGGGCGTCATGGGCAGCAGCGCCACCAATGTCTGGGCCGTCGGCATCGGCGGTCAGATTCGGCAGCGCAGCAGCGGCACCTGGAAGAGCATCACCAGCGGAACGGCCAACGATCTGTTCCAGGTCCTGGTCACAACCAACAAGGTCTATACCGTCGGAGCGGGGGGAACGGTGCTCAGCCGCAACCTGTAGCGTCTGCGCGTGCGTTATCGTCGCTCTGGACGCGGCATCAGCTGGCCAAGCGGCGTGGTCTGCCAGTGCGGATGCTGGTGAATGAGCGCGCGATCAATGGGCAGATCCAAGTCGCTGTGCAGCTGCTCGGCGGGCGTCTCTCCCGACACGATGACAAGCTGGCTCGGATCGTGCTGATGAATCTGCTCTGCCACCTCGACCCGCAGGGCGGACGCGGACAGCAGCGGCAGTGTCGGATGCAGGCTCCGGCGCAGGCGTCGATTGCCGGGCTCTCCGCTCAAGCGCAGGGGCAGCTCGCTGCGAAACAGCACGACATAGTAGCGACGCATGTCTTTGTGTGCCTGCGCATAGCGCTCGACGAAGCGCTCTTGCTGCTGCGACTCGACACAGCGCGGACTGCGGGCCTTGCGAACCAGGGCAATCGCCTGCGCTGCGGACAGTCCTTCATGCGTGAGCAGCGCCGACGCAATCGTGCCCGCGCGACCAAAGCCGCCAATGCAGTGAATCAGCAGCTTGTGGCCTTCGCCCAGCCAGCGCAGAAGCTCTAGACACAGCGAGCGCGTCGCCCACAGATCATCGGGAGGCTCTGCATCGCGAATGGGAAACGACAGGCTGGCGATTCCTTGCTGACGCAGCGCGTTGCGCAGACCGAACACGCCATAAAACGACAGCTCGGACTCATCGACCAGCGTCACCACGAGCGAGATACCGAGCGCCGCCAGCACCGCCGCATCCTCTTCCACCGTTCCCCCCAGATCGGGCCGACCTGGACACGGCGACAGACCGACGCGACCGGGCGCATCGATCAGCGAGCGATCCAGCGACACCAGCCAGTCTACGCGCAGCAAAGACGAAGAAGAGGGCAGCGACATCCCCCGTACTTTACTCTGTGACGGATAGGTGACGCGAGCGCGCTGACACAGGCGCCAAAGCTTGCTAACCTGCGCCGCTGTGCCGAGCTCCTCGTCGTCGTCAGAGCTGCTGACTTTGCCGTTTGTTCCCGTCCACGAGTCGGTGCCGCAAGCGCCTGCGGTGGTGGCCGAGCCTGCACATGCGGAGCAGGCGGTGGATCCATCAGCGCGGATTGCCCAGGCGCTGTCGCTTCTGTGTCCGCTGCCACATGCGCTCAGGCCGCGCGACGACAATGCACCGATTCCCGTGGGGGTCGATGACAGTGCCGAAGACCTGGCCGCATCGCTGGCGGTCATCCGTCAGGTGCTGTCGCTGCTGCAAGGACTGGGCGACTGTCGGCACGCGGGGCTGTGTCTGCTGGCCGAAGATCATGACTCGGTGACGGTGGCGATCTCGGTGGAGGATCCAAGTCCAGGGCTGATTCCCCGGCGACTGCCGCTGTCGGCGATGCGAGCGACGCTGCGACAAGGAGCGATGGCTCCGCTGCGCGATGAGACCGCACTGTCCCAGCTTCGCGCGGCGCTCGGCTGGCCGATGCACGATGTGCACACGCTGTGGCTGTGTCTTCTGCCAACGGCGCTGGGTAGCAAAGAGCATGCACGCTGGGCGCTGACGCTCGGCGGGGGCGAGTCGCTGTTTGCGCAGTCCCACCCGGCGGACTGTCACGAGTTGGTGGCGCTGCTGCAAGTGCTGGCGCTGTCGATTCCGAGCCTGCGCCTGGATGAGACGCTGCGCGAGCGAACCCGTCCGCTGCGCGTCGAGATGATTGCCCCGCCGCTGCGTCCGCCGGGACTCGGTCGCTATCGCGAGTTTTTTGAAACAAGCACCGACGGAATCATTGTCCTTGATGAAGAAGCGAAGGTGGTCTGGCTCAATCGCGTCGCGGAGCAGCTGACCGGCTACGCCACCGCAGGACTGGCGGGCAGGCCGCTGACCGATCACGTTCCAGAGCCGCATCGAGAGCGCGTGCTGTCGTGTCTGACCGAGCCCTCGCCGCGTCGAACACCGTCGAACTTTGATCTGCCGCTGCTGTCGACCTCGCAAGAGCTGCTGACCTTGTCGGCGTCCACGTCGCAGATTCAGGAACCGCGACGGCTGTGCGTGGTGACGTTCCGCGATGTCACTGAGCGACGGCACCTGGAAGCGCAGCTTCGGCGCGCCAAAGAGTTCCTCGATCGGGTGTTTGACTCGACGGTGGATGGCATTGTGGTGGCGGATCTGCGTGGGCGCGTTCGCATCTTCAACCAGAGCGCGTGCCGCATCACGGGCTATGCGACGACAGATGTCATCGGTCGCGTGCCGGTGTGGCGACTGTTTCCCGATCGAGAAGCGGTTCACATCATGGCAGAGCTACGCAGCAACGACTTTGGCGGACCGGGACGGCTGCTTCAGTCGCGTCGCACCATCGTCGGCAAAGACGGCGAGCGGATTCCGGTGGCGCTGACGGCAGCCATCATTCGTCACGGTGAACAAGAGATGGCCACCGTCGGAATCTTCCAAGATCTACGCGAGCGACTGCGGATGGAAGAGAGCCTGCGCACGACGCAGGAAAAGCTGGCCGAGACGCAGAAGCAAGCGGTGCTGGTCGAGCTGGCGGGAACCACCGCGCACGAGCTAAACCAGCCGCTCACGTCGGTGATGGGCTATGCCGGACTGCTCAAGCAGCGCATGCCGACGGAATACGCCGAGCTGCATCGCTTTGCCGATGTGCTGCTGCTGGAGTCGGAGCGAATGGCGGACATCGTGCGCAAGATTGGCCGGATCACGCTGTACGAGACGCAGTCTTACGTCGGAGAGACGCGGATTCTCGATCTGAACAAGTCAGCGGGAGAGCCCGCGCCGCTGCCGCCTGAGCCGCCGTCGCGACCAAACAGTGACGGACCGCTGTTTTCGAAGCTCCCGAAGAAGTAAGCCGCGCGTGAAATCGCCCGGCGAGTCAAGGCTCGCCAGGCTGGCTATTCACCAAGCCGCGCAACGATGAGCTTGCGCACCAGCGTCGGATCGGCAGATCCGCCTGTGGCCTTGAGCACCTGACCGACGAACATGCCAAGCAGCGACTTTTTGCCTTCGCGATAGCGTGCGGCGTTTTCGGCGTTGTCGGCGATGACCTTGTCGACAATCGGATCCAGCGAGCCTTGGTCCGCGACCTTTTTGAGACCCAGCTTTTCGATGATCGCGCGCGGCGAGCCACCTTCGGTCAGAAGCTGGAGCAGCACGGTCTTGCCTGCGCCGGTCGAGATCTCTCCGTCATCGGTAAGCTTGGCAAGCTCCGCCAGCTGCGCCGCACCCAGCGGAAGCTCCGACAGCGAGCGTTCCTTCAGCGCACGCAGCACCTCGCTCATGATCCACTTGGCGATGCTCTGCGGATTGGCATAGACCGCTAGCGCAGCCTCGAAGAAGTCGGGAACGCCGGGATCTCCGCTCAAAATGTCGGCTTCTTCTTCCCCAAGTCCTAGCTCACTGCGATAGCGCTGATAGCGCGCTTCCAAGCTCGGATCTTTCTGTCGCGCTTCGGCCCGAAGCTGCGCTCGGCTCTTTTTCTGCGGACGGCTGCGCTCGGACGACTCTTCCTTCGTGACCGGCTCGCTCTTGTGCTTGGGATCTTCCGCTTCCGCTTCGCTCTGATTCTGCTTCGCCCACGAGTCACGCAGACCGACGACGCGATTAAAGACCAAGCGACCGGGCTGACTGTCGATCGGATCGCTCGCGAAGAAGCCCTGACGCGCAAACTGATAGCGGCTGCCCGGTTCGTCACGGGCCACGCTCGGTTCCACCAGCGCAGATGAGATGATGCGCAGCGACGCAGGATTCAGATCTTCGTGGAAGTCGCGCTCTTCGCCGGGTCGCTCGGCGACAAACAGGCGATCGTACAGCCGCACTTCGCACGGAATCGCTGATGCGTTGTCGACCCAGTGAATGTTGCCTTTGACACGACGCGAAGACTGTCCGCTGCGCGACTCTGGATCGTAGGTGCAGTGCAGCTCGATGACCTGGCCGGACGCGTCCTTTATTACGCCTTCGCAGCGAATAATATAGGAAAACAGGAGCCGCACTTCCTGACCGGGAGACAGGCGATGGAAGCCTTTGGGAGGACTCTCTTCAAAGTCCGAGCGCTCGATGAAAAGCTCTCGCGAAAAGGGCAGAGGCCGGGTTCCTGACTTGCCAACTTCCGTCGGAAAATCCGCGGCATCGACCGTCTCTGTCTGGCCTTGCGGATAGTTGGTGATCACCACCTTCAGTGGCTCTAACACACACATCCGTCGCGGCGCGCGATAGTTTAGGTCGTTGCGAATGCAGTACTCGAGCTTTTCGTAATCGACCTGGCTGTTGGCTTTGGCAACGCCGATCATCTCTGCAAAGTCGCGAATCGCTTCCGGGGTCACACCACGCCGACGCAGACCCGCAATCGTTGGCATGCGCGGATCATCCCAGCCCGAGACGGCCTTTTCCTCGACGAGCTTGAGCAGGTTGCGCTTCGACATCATCGTGTACGCAAGCGACAGACGCGCAAACTCGAACTGATGCGGAACCGCCGGCAGAAGCTCACGCGCTTCCGCCACCACCCAGTCGTAGAACTCGCGGTTGTTTTCAAACTCCAGCGTACAGATCGAGTGGGTGATCGACTCAATCGCATCGGAGAGGGGGTGCGCGTAGTCGTACATCGGATACAGACACCACGCGTCGCCGGTTCGGTGATGATGCGCATGACGAATCCGATAGATCACGGGATCGCGCATCAGCATGTTCTTGGCAGACATGTCGATCTTGGCGCGCAGAACGTGGGCTCCGTCCGGGAACTCCCCTTTCCGCATCCGCGCAAACAGATCCAGGTTTTCTTCGACGCTGCGGCTGCGATAGGGGCTCTCTGTTCCGGGCTCTGTGAGCGTGCCGCGTCCTTCGCGAATCTGTTCCAGCGTCGAGCTGTCTACGTACGCTCTGCCCTTTTTGATGAGGTAGACCGCGATCTCGTACAGCTTTTCAAAGTAGTCCGAGGCGAAGAACATCTTGTCGCCCCAGTCGAAGCCAAGCCACTTGACGTCGCGCTGAATCGCTTCAACGTACTCGATGTCTTCCTTGGTCGGATTGGTGTCATCAAAGCGCAGGTGACACGCCGCAGGATGGCCCGCTTGTCCGTAGTCGCGCGCGATGCCGAAGTTGAGGCAGATCGACTTGGCATGACCGATGTGCAGATAGCCGTTCGGTTCGGGAGGAAAGCGCGTCACGACGTTTGTGTGACGACCGCTTTGCAGATCCGCATCAATGATGTCGCGGATGAAGTTGGAACGGAGCGGCTCACTGCTGGCTGTGCTCTTGCCATCCGCAGTGCGCGAAACAGAGGCTCCGTTGCTATCGGGAAAACGGTCGGTTGCGGTGCTCACGGGACAAGTCTCCGATGGTGCGTCGAGGCGGCGATTATAGGAGCACGCCGTCAGCCAGGGAAGCATCAAATCCACGGTCGGGAACTTGTCCACACACTTGCAGGGGACGCGCAGCGACTGCTAAGCTCGTCGGGCCGATGTCTTTATTTGAGCGCCTGTCTGCACTAGAGAAGTCGAAGCTAGCGGTCTGGGTGTACGATAACGACCGCGCGCGGATTCCATGGGCCAACCGTGAAGCCCTGGCGCTGTGGAAAGCCAAGAGCCTGCAAGAGCTTACGAGTCGGGATTACTCGGACAACTCGCCCGCAACCCAAGCTCGGCTGGATGGCTACATGCGCGCGGTTCGTCGCGGCGAAGAAGTCGCAGAGGACTGGACGCTGTATCCCAAAGGCAAGCCAACGACGATGACGCTGCACGGATCATCGATCGAGCTAGACGACGGACGGCTCGCGATCCTGTTCCAAGCGATGTACAAAGATCAGACGCTGGAAGGCTCGATGGTGCGCGGGGTCGAAGCGCTGCGTCATACGTCGCTTTTGGTCAGTCTGTTTGATGAACAAGGCGGAGAGCTGTTCCACAATCCGGCGGTGCTGCGTGAGTTTGGCGACGACACCAAGCTGAGCACGATGTTTCCCTCTCACTGGCAGCAGATCCTGCACACCGTGACGTCCGGGGAAGTCTTTTTCGATGAGCTGTCCATCACCAGCAAGCACGGAGAGCGCTGGTTCATTGTCGAAGCACGTCGCGCCACCGATCCGGTAAGCGGAGCCCGCGCGGTCCTGATTCAGCAGCACGATGTCAGCAAGCGTCGCCAAGCCGAAGAGCTGGCCGAGACACGCAGTCAGCTCCTGGAAGAGCTGCACAAGACGCTGGCGCTGGTGGAATCGCAGCGGCAAGAGATCCTGGCCCTGTCGGCTCCGATCATTGATGTCGGACGCGGTACGCTGGCGGTTCCCATCATCGGAGAGCTGAGCGACACGCGCGGAAACGAGCTATCGGTCCGGCTGCTGTCGATGGTCAGCGAAAAGCGCGCCCAGTACGTGATCTTGGATCTGACCGGCTGCGCTGCGTTCGACGATGCGGGCGCACAGCTGTTTTTGCGGCTGACGCGGTCGATTGAGCTGCTCGGATCGCAAGCCGTGGTGACGGGCGTTTCGGCAGCGCTGTCCCGCACGCTGGTCTTTGCAGGCGTCGATCTGTCGCTGCTCAAGACGCTGCGCAGCCTGCGCGATGGGCTCGAGTTCTGTCGTCAGCAGAGCAAGCGTGCAGCCTAACTATCCGCCTTAAAACCAGATAAATCTTTAGCAATTGCCAATACAAAATCGGCAACGATACAATTTCAACAGCGTATCGTGTCGAAAGCGACCTTATCCAGACTGGGTGTGAGTGCTCGCGGACTGTGGGCGCTCGGACTTGCTGCGTATCTGTCGGCTTGCTCGGTGGACCCGGGCTTGTCACAGACGGACAGCGTGCGGCCCAAGCTGGCGATCAATCCCGACGGTGATGTCACGGTCACGACGACGGGACGAGTGCTCAACACGTATTCGCCGCTTCAGCTTCCGGCGGTGGTGGGTGACACAGCGGTGACGGTCCAGAGCCTGTCGCAGCTTGGCGTCAAAGCCGACGATCTGGTGATGATCATCCAGATGCAAGGCGCGCAGATGGCCGTCAGCGACGATGACCAATACGGAACCGTGCAAAACCTGCAAGGTGCGGGACTGTATGAGCTTGTGCGCGTGCGCGGCGTGGACTCAGCGACGTCACGGGTGCTGCTCGATACGCGCTGTGGTGGGCTGCGCAATGCCTACAGTGTGACGGGACGATCGCAGGTCGTGCGGGTGCCGCAGGTCGGAAACCTACAAGTCACGACGGGATCCAGCATCGTGGCGCTGCCGTGGGATGGTCAAAAAGGCGGCGTCATCGCCGTTCGCGCGTCGGGAAACATCGTGGTCGATGGCATCGTCGATGCGAGCGGACAAGGCTTCCGCGGCGGCGCGGCCCAGACCGGACTCGGTGTCCAAGCCGATGAGAGCACCGATCGTCCAGGCTTTCGAACATCGATCGCGACGCAAGGAGCCGCCAAAGGCGAAGGGATCGCCGGAAGTGCCAGCGACTATGCGACGCAGAGCGGCGGCTTGGGTCGCGGCGCACCGGCCAACGGCGGCGGCGGCGGCAATGGCTTTAAGAGCGGTGGTGGTGGCGGCGCGGGCGGCGGCGGCAGTCGAACCTACGACGGCAGCGGTGTGATGGACAATAGCGCGGTCGGCAAAGCCGCGTGGAGCCTCGATCCCGTCACCATCAGCCAAGGCAAGCTCAGCACGTCGAGCGGCGGCGGTCGTGGCGGCTACAGCAGCAGCAGCAGCGATCAAGACGCGCTCACCGTTGGTCCAGGATCCAGCGCGTGGGGTGCCAACAAGCGCCAAGAGCGCGGCGGTCGCGGCGGACATCCCCTTGTGCAGAGCCCGTCGAGCCGACTGTTTATGGGCGGCGGCGGCGGTGCGGGAGACGCAAACGGCAAGACGGCGGCGACGGGGGCTCCCGGTGGAAACGGCGGCGGCCTGATCTTTTTGTGGGGCAATCGCCTGGCGGGCGTCGGTCGCGTGCTCAGCACCGGACAAGCGGGCAGCGGCACCAGCGCGCCCAGCCATGACCAAGGTGCGGGCGGCGGCGGCGGTGGCGGCACGATTGCCCTGATGCTCCCGACGGTGGAAGGCTCGCTGCGACTGACCGCAACCGGCGGAATCGGCGGCAGCCAAGGCGTCCCGGCCAACGCAACCGATGCAGCCGGTCCAGGCGGCGGCGGCGGCGGCGGTGTGCTCATCCTTCCGTCTACGCTACCGATTACCGTCCAGCGCGACACCCAAGGCGCAGCGGCAGGAAGCTCGCAAGCGACAGCCGTCAGTGAGTTCCCGGTCAATGGCGCAACCCGAGGCAGCGAAGGCGAAGAGCAGACGTTCGTTCCCGGCAGTGCGCTGCCCTCGTGTCTACCGACGGATCTGGCCATTTCACTGTCGAGCGCACAGAAGAGCGCGGTGCCCGGATCGACCTACACGCTGACGGTCACGGTGGAAAACGTCGGCACAGAGCTTACGACCGCCGCGCCGCTGTCTAGCCTCTTGACGCCGCTCGGCATTCCGTCGGTGAACTGGAGCTGTAGCGCAACGCCAACGGTGGCGACGGAAACGGCAAGCTGCTCGCCCGTTCGCGGCTTTCAAGACCTGTCCGGCACGGTCAGCCTGTCGCCCGGTCAAAAAGCGATCTATCAAGTCGTGATCTCGGTTCCGTCGGCGGCATCAGGATCGCTCGTCTATCAAGCCCAGGTTGCAGCGGCCAGCGGTACGAGCGACGCAGACCCGAGCAACAACCAAGCGTCTGTGACGGTGCCGATTCAGCCTTCCGCCGATCTGCAAGTGCTGCTGACGCCCGCGCCAGTGCCCGCTGCGCCCGCCCAGCCGGTGACGATGATTGTCTCGGCGCGCAACATGGGACCGAGCGACGCGCGTGATGTGGTGCTGCGCTTTGCGGTGCCCGACGGCTTTACGGTGGTAAAAGAGCCCAGCTCACCGAACCTCGTCTGCACGGGAAGTCGGTCCGGCTACGAGTGCAGCGAGTCGCAGCTTGAGCGCTTTACGACCCACGATGTGCAGCTGGTCATCGAGCCCGATGCCGGAACCAGTCCGACTGAGCTGCGCGTTTCCGCGACCGTGAGCGGATCTGTTCCTGACGATGTGCTCGACAACAACACCGCGCAGGTGGTGGTGCCGTATGACGACACGCTTGCGCCGTATCGCAAAGTCCAGCTTCGTGGCGGCGGACTAAGCTGCGGATTGGGCCAGTCCTCGACCTTCCAGCCGCAACCGCATTCTGTCTTGGCGCTCTTGCTCTGTGCGACGGCGCTTCGCTTGTCTCGCCGTCTTCGCAGAAGCCGGCCCTTCCGAACTCGTTAGGGGTAGATCGTGCGAACACTCTTGCGTGCCTTTGCTTTGCTTTGGACTTGCGGTATGGCGGCCTCGGCCAGTGCGCAGCAAGCGGGCCCTGGCTTCCAGGTCAACCGCTACGAACCAACCGCCGCCGGTGAGTGGTCGCTGCTCGTCGAGCATCCGTGGTACAGCAGCACCCGCTATTTCGCGGCGGGCCTGACGCTAAACTACGCGCACAACCCACTGACGTATGGCCTTCGCTTCCAAGACGGATCGTACACAGCGACGAGCGCAATCATCGCAAACCAGCTGATTGGACACATCGACGTCGCCGGATCGTTTCTGGACCGGGTCCTGCTGACGCTGTCGATGCCGATCACGATGCACGAAAGTGGAGAGTCGGCGTACGGCGTTTCTCCGACGGTGGGTGCAGCGGTTGGTGATCCGCGAATTGGCGCGCGGGTGCGGCTGCTCGGTCAGCCCTATCGAGGAGCTGCGTCGCTGAGCTTGGCTGCGGATCTGTGGATTCCGATTGCGGCGCTGGCCAGCTCGCCACCGTTTTCGGCTCAGACGGGAGAAACCGGCGTGCGGGTGCTGCCCAAGCTGGTCGCGGGCGGCCTTTATCGGTCGATCCTGTGGTCGGTGACGGCGGGCTATTACTATCGTCCCACGTCGTCGCTGTCGAAGCTTCAGGCGGCGCCAAGCAACTCGATTGGTGCCGAGCTTCAGTTTGGCGCGGCGCTGGCCTACGCAAACACGGAACTGGGTCTGTCGGTCGGCCCGGAAGTGCTCGTCTCGACGGTGGTTGCGGACGGACGCGCGTTTTCCAAGGACTCGCTCGGGATTGAAGCGATGCTCGGAGCGCACTACAGCGTCGCCAAGCAGCTTCAGCTCAGCCTCGGTGGCGGCACAACCTTCTTTCAGATTCCCGGTGCGCCGGACTTCCGTCTGGTGGCACGCGTGGCCTATGCACCGTGGAAAGAAGACAAGCAGCCCGATCGCGATGGCGACGGAATTGCCGATGTCAGCGACTCCTGTCCCGACGAAGCGGGTCCGCCCAACAAAGATCCGAAAAAGCACGGATGTCCGCTGCCCAACGATCGAGATCGCGACGGAGTCATCGATCCCGAAGACCTGTGCGCGGATGTTCCGGCGGGCAAGCGTCCCGATCCGGCGCGTCCCGGCTGTCCGCTCGGTGACAAAGACGGCGACGGAGTGCTCGATCCCGACGATCTGTGTCCGATCGAGCCAGCGGGCAAAGTGCCCGATCCGAACCGCAAGGGCTGCCCGGCGGGCGACAGTGATCAAGACGGCGTGCTCGATCCCGAAGACATGTGTCCGTCGGAACCTGCGGGCAAAGTGCCCGATCCGAACCGCAAGGGCTGCCCCGACAAGGACAGCGACAGCGACGGTGTGTTCGACAGCCAGGATCAGTGCAAAGACGTTCACGCGGGCCTGATGCCGGACCCGATGCGTGCGGGATGTCCGTCGCCGGATCGCGATGGAGACTCGATTGCCGATCCGGTTGATGCCTGCCCGGACAAAAAAGGTGCGCCGTCGTCTGATCCAAAGCGCAACGGCTGCCCCGGCTTGGTGGTCGTCGAAAGCGGACAGATCGTGATCCTCAAGCAGGTGTTCTTTGCGACGAACAAGGACACGATCTTGAAGCTGAGCTATCCGGTGCTCGACGCGGTGTCGACGGCGCTGAAGGCATTCCCGCACATCAAGAAGGTGCGCGTCGAAGGCCACACCGACAACCAAGGCAAGGCCGACTACAACACCGACCTGTCGGATCGCCGCGCCAAGAGCGTGATGGCGTACCTCATCGTCAAGGGTGTCGAGGCAACGCGCCTGGATGCCAAGGGCTACGGACCGAGCAAGCCGATTGCCGACAACAAGACCGTGAAGGGTCGCGCGCTCAACCGTCGGGTGGACTTCCTGATCGTCGATCCCGCGCTGCCGCAAGCTGCGCCGCCACCTCCGCCGGAGCTGCCCGTCCCCCCGACGAAAGCGCCCGCCAAAGCGCCGATGAAAGCGCCCGCAAAGGCGCCGATGAAAGCGCCCGCGAAAGCGCCGATGAAAGCGCCCGCCAAGCCTGCTGCCAAGTAAGCCACACCGCCGAAGAGACGCCGCGCTCTTTGGCGGAATCCCGTCCCCCGCAGCCAGCCCACAGCGACGCGAGTTGTGCGAAGGCTCAGCCTAGCTCGACGCGCCGCTCCGTCGCTTGTCCCGAAGGCTCACCACCCGCGCAAGCGCTTCCTCTTCGGACGCAACAAACTGCACCCGCAGCTGACTGCGCCCCAGCAGCCGCACCGCGTTCGAAAACAGCGTCACCACCGTCCGCAGGATCACGTTCGCGCCGAGCACAATCACTTCCACTTCGATCGGATGGTCCCGATGCCAGGCCGCGTTCACTCGCCGTGCCTCAGCGCCCATCGCACCGCCTTGCCTGACGTCCAAGATTTCGAACACATAGCCGTGCTCGCGATAGACCTGAAGGAGCTTTTCACACATCAATAGGCCTTCTTCTGCGTTGATTTCATCAAGCGCAACGGCCCACAACGTATCTCCATCTACGCGATAGCGATGACGACCCAGCGACTGCCAAGACAGCTCGGGCTGCATAGCTCAGCATGGTAATCCGTCCCTCGCCACCTGGACAGACTGGGATAAAGACATCTATCGACACTGCAAAAACCACACGGAACACCAGAACATCTATTCATCAATAAAGCATATTCACATAAGAAGTGAGTCAATCACGCACAAGCGTGCGGTCTGACGCCTTGGCCCAGGTCGGGTTTTCGCGACAGGGAGCGTGCGTGGTAAGGTGCGGCCATGGCTTCATCGCATGCGCTGGTGGTCGAGGACGAGGAGCAGTTTCGCAAGGTGGTGGGGGAGTTTCTCCAGACGGCGGGCTATCGGGTGACGCTGTGTGAAAGTGGCGACAAGGCGATTCAGATCGTCGAAAAAGAGCCGTTTGACGTGATCATCAGCGACGTGCGGCTTGGCTACGGTCCCGATGGACTGGATGTGCTGTCGGCGGTGCAGAAGCATCAGACGCAGACGCCGGTGATCTTGATGACGGCGTTTGGCGACGTCGAAAACGCGATGAAGGCGATCCAGCAGGGCGCGTACGACTACATCTCGAAGTTTCCGTTTCAGCCGCAAGAGCTGCTCCAGTGCGTGGCGCGGGCGCTGGAGCGACGACGGCTGGCCGAAGAAGGCACGAAAAAGCCCAAGGAAGCGCGCGGCAAGATTCGCGAGATCGTCGGACGGTCGCCCGCGATGCTGGAGGTCTACAAGCTGGTGGCGCGGGTGGCCAGCTCGCAGTCCACGGTGCTGGTCGTCGGTGAGTCAGGAACCGGCAAAGAGCTGGTCGCGCGCGCGATTCACAGTCACTCGCCGCGAGCCAAAGAGCCGTTTGTGGCGGTCAACTGCACGGCCATCAGTGAGTCGCTGCTCGAGTCGGAGCTGTTTGGTCACGTCAAAGGCGCGTTCACCGGCGCACAGCATGCCAAGCGCGGCTACTTCGAGGAAGCGCAGGGCGGAACGCTGTTTCTCGACGAGATTGGCGACATCAACCCGAAGATGCAGGCGCAGCTTCTGCGGGTGCTGCAAGAAGGGGAAATCCGTCGCGTCGGTAGCACCGAGCCAGTGCGCGTCGATGTCCGAGTGGTGGCGGCAACCAACCGAGATCTCGACGAAGAAGTGCAGAAAGGTCGCTTTCGCGAAGACCTGTACTTTCGCATCAACGTCGTGACGATTCGGCTGCCACCGCTGAGAGAGCGTCCCGACGACATCACGCTGCTGGTGGAACACTTTTTGGCCAAGTATGGCGATCGCGAAGGGCGACAGTCGGCGCGAGTGGCGGACGAAGCGATGCAGCTGCTTCGTCGCTATGACTGGCCGGGCAACGTGCGAGAGCTGGAAAACGTGATCGAGCGAGCGCTCGCGCTGTCCAAAAGTGGCGTCGTGCTGCCGTCGGACTTGCCGATTGATCTGCTGGGCAATGAAGCGCGCAGCTTGCCTCGGTCGGGTGGCAGCTTGGTCGATGATCGCCCGACGCTGGCCGAGCTAGAGCAGCGCTACGTGAACATGATCTTGCAGCAGGAAGGCGGCAACAAAAAGCGCGCGGCGGAAGTGCTGGGCATCGACAGGCGGACGCTCTATCGGACGCTGGAGCGCGGCAGCGTCGAGCGCGGCGAGCGAACCGATCGCGAGGTCAGCGAGGACAAAGACTAACGACAGCTTCTCGGTCCGGCTGCGTTATAGTGCCGCCCATGGCTGAGCCTGTCGTCTCCGTACGTTCGCATCCGCTCCTGTACGCGCGGGGCTTTGTGACGAAGTTTCCGTCGCCACTGCGCGAGCTGCCTTCGCCCGACTGGCTGATCCAGCAGCTTCAGCTTGGGTCGCCTGCGCCGCTGTCCCCGAGCGATGCGCTGCGCGCGGCGGTGCGTGATCTGCTTCGCCACGGTGGCTACAAGCCCACGGGACGAGGCAAGCCCGCGTCGGAATATCTGCTCCGTGCGGCATCCGATGGCTCGCTGTCGTCGATCAATGCGGCGGTCGATGCGTGCAACGTCGTGTCGCTTCATGCCGGGCTGCCGATTAGCGTCGTCGATCTGGCGCGCGCCAAGCTGCCGCTGTCGATTCGGATTGCCGAAGAAGGCGACAGCTACGTGTTCAATGCGTCGGGACAGACCATCGATCTCGGCGGGCTTTTGTGCCTGTGTGACGCGGACGGTCCGTGCGCAAACGCAGTCAAAGACGCGCAGCGAACCAAGACCTGCGACGAAACCACCGAGACGGTATCGATCCTGTGGGGCTGTCTGACGTATCAGGAACAGACCGATCGAGCGCTCGGCTTTTATCGCGAGCTGCTGACTCGCATCGGCGCGCAGACCACGGTCATTCTGTAGCGACGAAGCCAGCGCACACGGTCGGCGCGGCGGACAGCCGTTCGTTAGGCAGACATCAAGCGGAAGAGCTGCTGACCGAGCAGCAGGAACGTACCCGGAACCACCGTTCGGTCGGTGGAGATGCGCACGTACGTTCCGTTCGAGCTGGCCAAGTCCTGAATGTAGGGACGACCTTGACGCAGCGAAAAGCGTGCGTGCGTTCCCGAGACATAGCCGTCTTCGGAAAACAGGATGTCGCCGCGCTCTCGACCGATGACCACGGCTTCCCCGGCGAGCGGAAACGACGTGCCTTCGATGATCCGTCCGTCCTGCGCGCGACCGATGATCATCGTCAGTCGTCCCCAGTAGCCCGGATGCGGAGAGCCCATGATCTCGGTTCCATCGGGCAGCGCTTTGGGCGGACGCATCGAGTCATAACGCAGCAGCTCTTGGCCGATCCGCAGCACCGATCCGTCGAACAGCGCTTCTTCTTCGGTCAGCTTCAGGAACACGCCGTTTAAGCTGCCCGCGTCGCGCACCACGAAGCGACCGGCGCCGATCTCGCAGCGCAGATGAATCGGAGACAGGAAGCTATCGGCGTCAAACAAAGGTCCGCTGCCGCGTCCGACGACGTTGATGCCTTCAAACAGCGGATGCGCGCCACCTTCACTGCCGTCGGGACGAACCAGGACCAAGCGGCCACGAAGCGCACCGCGAGGAGCGGACTCGACGGGCAATGCGACACCGCACTCCAAACAGAAGCGGCTTCCCGGAGGGTTTGGCTTGCCACAGTTTCTGCAATTCACCACGAGCTATTCTCCACCGCGAGCGCGACCGTACTTAGCCAATCTCGACGCGCAGAAGCTGCTGTCCCAAAAAGAGCTGATCCCCGTTTTGCAGCTGAACCATGCGCGGCACTTTTTCGTACGTACCGTTTTTGCTGCCCAGGTCCGTGATCTGAAAGCGACCATCTTCCAGCGCCACGATCTGCGCATGCCGACCCGAGATAAACGGATCTTCGGGGAAGTTTACGTCGTTCATCTCTCGACCAATCGTCACCGTGTCGCCGCGTGAGCGATACAGCAGCCCGACATCGCCGCCCACCAGGAACTGCACCAGCGTCAAGCGCGCCTGACGATGCGGCGAGCAGTAGAAGTACGTTCCCTCTTGATCGGGATACGGAAGGATGTCAGGCAGCGCCGCGTCCACCCGCAGCAGCTGTTCGCCGATCAAAAGCAGCGTTCCCGACGGCACAATCTTGGGCGCACGCAGCCGCAGATACACGCCGTTTTGCGATCCATCGTCCCGCACCCACAGCTTGCCGCTCTGAAGCAAAAACGTCGCGTGACGTGGCGACAGCAGCCGATCTTCGGGAAACATCACCGAGCCTTCTAGCCTGCCCGCGACGTGCTCTCCTTCGCTGAGCGGAAACGACAGGCCATCTTGGCCATCGCTACCGAGCAGCACCAGGCGCGTCTTGGAAGTGGATCCCGTGACCCAAACGGGACGAAGGTCGGCGCCGTCCGCTCGCGTGCCGCAGAAGCCGCAGAAGCGATGCTGCCCGGGAATCTCGGATGCGCAGTTCGGACAGCTACGAGGACTGTTTGTCGGCCCCGGAACCGACTTGGTTCCCAGGGCGGCGCCGCACACCGAACACACCGTAGCCGACAGCGGGCTGAGCGTGTCGCAAGCGTCGCAAACAAGACCCAATGTCATAACGTAACAGCCTAAAAGAATGCAAAGCGGAGTCAAGGCTGCACAACTTCCCAATCCGTCCTAGAGAAATCGACCACACGTACGCGCCGCGCGCAGACAGCGCCTGCGCCCAAACACGCACAAGCGGCTCAGCGTCCAAAACATCCAGCCGCGGGCCGGGTCGACCGCTGACGTGGGATTAGCTGCGGATCCAGGTTCGGCGCACGCTCCACCACAGAAGCAGCCACATCAGCGCCATCAGCGCCAGGCCAATGACGCCAATCCGCAGCAGGCTTCGTCCGAGCGATGCCACCGGCGCCGTGATGTCCGTCACCCGCTCTTGCACCAGCACGACCCAGCCGGTATCGCTGCCACGCGCCAGCACCGGACGCATCGTCATCAGCCACTCTCCGCCGTAGTCGCCGCGCACCGGATCGCGATAGTGCGCGTCATAAAGCAGCCCCGTTGGCAGCGACTGACCGATCGACACCGCTTGGCGCAGCTCGTCGATGGTGCGGATGTGTCGCTCGTCCATTCGATACGGAGGCAGCGGCAGTCGCTGTTTCAACAGCTCAGACAAGTGCGGATGCTGCAGCACCAGTCCCTTGTGTCCCGTCCAGTCTTCGCGGCCATCGACCAGCACGGCAATCTGACGATCACTGCTGCTGCTCGACGGATGCAGCTCGCCAAAGCGTCCAAGCTCCACCGTCATGCTCAGCACGCCGACCACTTTGCGCGTCGGGCCTCGGCTCCAGATCGGCACCGAAAAGGCCACCAGCCGCGTCCGCGTCGCTTGACTGGGAAACACCACCGAGCGATGCGGCTTCTGAATCGGCTGAATCTGACTCGGCGGCGTCTCACGCGGTAGCTCATGCCCCAGACCGTGGAAGTAGTCACGAAAGCCCCAGTTTTTGCCGATGGTGTCGCTCTTCGGAGATCGCGCCACTTGCAGACCCGTCACGCTCGTCACCAGCCAGCTGGCCGCCGTCAGATCCTGGTTGTCCCGACTGAGCGCTTCGAGCCAGCGCTGAATCTCCGCATGCGGTTCCTTCGGACCTTCGGGCGACGCGGACAGCACCGCACGAAGCTCCGGTTCCAGCGCCGCTTGCTCCAGCACATTCCAGCGACGATCGATCTCTCGACCGGCTGTCTCTGCGACAAAGCGGGCCGCAAACTGACTGGCTTCCTGCGCGCGCCGCGTCACCGCCACCGACGATGTCTGCACCGCAACCCGCACCCCTTTGAGCGCCACCACCGACGTTCCCACAAGCAGCAGCGCCGGACCCAGCGCCCCGAGCAACAGCAGCGGTCGTCTCTGCTGCCGCGCACTGCGCTGCTCAATCGCCGTCAGCACCGCTTGGACGTTCGGATAGCGCTGCGCCGGATCGGTCGCCAGACAGCGCGACACAATCTTCCCGAGCGCCTGATCGATGCCGCGACGATGATGCTGCACCTCGGGAGGCCGCGAGCAGAGCAGAAACTCGCGATAGATCCGCAGTCGCTCCGGCAGCGTCGTGGCACGACGAAGCAGCGGCTGCATCGGACCTTCGCGATACGGCGGCGATCCCACCAGCATCGCGTACAGCATCGCCCCGAGCGCATAGACATCCCAGCGCGCGTCCGGCACCGCCAGCAGATCCGCTTGTTCCGGGGCCATATAGAAAAACGTCCCGAGCGACGGCTTCTGATCCGTCGACAGCCGCGACTGCCCGAAGTCACACAGCCGAGGCTTGCCGCTCCCGTCGAACAGCACGTTGGCTGGCTTCAGATCGCAGTGCAAGATGCCGCGCCCGTGGGCTTTTTGCAGCGCCCGCGCGATCACCTTGGTGATGTTCACCGCCTCGGCAATTGGCAGCGGACCACTGCGCAGGCGCTCCTCCAGCGAGCCGTGCCCAAGGTATTCCATCACGTAATACGGCGGGTTGTGGTCCCAGCCCACCGCCAGAAGCTGCACGATGTCCCGCTCGGTGTAGAGAAACGCCAGCGACTCGACCTCACGCCGCAGCAGGTGAAAGTCGATTCCCCCTGCGTGTGCGTAGAACTTGATCGCGACGCTCTTGCCGGTGTTTTTCTGAATCGCCAGCCACACCGTTCCGTATGCGCCCCGTCCGAGCGGCTGCTTGATCTCGT
>WBZP01001714.1_pt1 | contig 26351 bp, 26 predicted proteins | sample 5204301 | NCBI WGS metagenome assembly WBZP01 (sample SAMN12412401, study PRJNA552823) | activated sludge metagenome | isolation source: activated sludge from nitrification reactor of wastewater treatment plant... | place: USA: Pennsylvania | collected 2017 | reverse complement strand
GCTTCGCGTCTGGACAGCGCGTCCGTCGATTGGTCGGGCGCGGGTGGCACGCCGCCGCAGGCGGAGAGTAGAAGGACGAAAATACTGACAATCAATGTGCGAATCGGCATGTCGTAAAGTATAAACCCAGAAACCTCAGTTGATCGCTCATCTGATGGCGTAGGTCATTGACACCAATGGCACTTGTTCTGCTTCACCCTTCCACCGGTTGGGTGAGTTCGCTACGGGGCGGACTGCACGGTTTTTGGGGCGCATGGCGGCGTTGCAACTCCTTGGAATGGAACGACCATTCCGCGTCGTTGCGCCTTGCCCTGTACCCCAACAAGCGCACACTCCACCCCGTCCAACTGAGGTTTCTGGGATAAACTGTCGTTCGAAAGCGTCCACCCGAATATGCAAGGCGTGCGCGGAGCTTTAGCCGCGCCGCGACATCGGCGATTATCCGTATGTTCTGCGCCTGCTTGACCCGGTTCGGGTAAATCCATCAACCCACGATAATGCAAAAAACTATGTATCTAGCCGACCCCCGACTCCTTCGTTCCAACTGTTTTATCGATGGCCGCTGGGAGACGGCCGATGACGGCCGCGTACTGGCGGTCACGAACCCGGCCAACGGCGAGCTGCTCGGCGAGGTTCCCATGCTGGGTAGAGCCGAAACGCTGCGCGCCATCGATGCGGCAAACGCGGCCTGGGAAAGCTGGCGGGAAACCACGGCGAAGGACCGTGCGCTGCTTCTCGGTCGCTGGTTTGATCTGATTATTGCCAATACCGATGACCTGGCCCGCCTGATCACTGCGGAGTGCGGCAAGCCGCTGGCCGAGGCCCGGGGTGAAGTCGGCTACGGAGCGTCTTTCGTCCAGTGGTTCGCCGAAGAAGCCAAGCGGGCCTATGGCGAGAGCATTCCCAGTCCGACGGTGGGCAAGCGCCTGTTGACGCTGCGTCAGCCGGTCGGTGTCGCCGCCGCCATCACGCCGTGGAACTTCCCGCTGGCGATGGTCACGCGCAAGGTCGCACCGGCGCTGGCGGCCGGTTGCACGGTCATCCTCAAGCCGGCCGAACAGGCGCCGCTCAGCGCCTTGGCACTGGTCCGTCTGGCCGCTGAAGCGGGTATTCCGGCCGGCGTTTTCAACGTTCTGACCGGCGACCCGGTGGTCATCGGCGGCGCGCTGACTGAAAGTCCGCTCGTGCGTAAACTGTCCTTTACCGGCTCGACCGAAGTTGGTCGTCTGTTGATGGCGCAGTGCGCGCCGACGATCAAAAAGCTGTCGCTGGAACTCGGCGGCAATGCGCCCTTCATCGTGTTCGACGACGCCGACATCGACGCGGCCGTCGAAGGCGCGTTGATCGCCAAGTTCCGCAATGCCGGACAAACCTGCGTTTGCGCCAATCGTTTTCTGGTCCAGTCAGGTATTTATGAGGAGTTTTCCCGAAAACTGGCCGAGCGTGTGGCGACGCTCAAAGTCGGTTCGGGCGACGAGGATGGCGTTTCGCTGGGGCCGCTGATCGACGATGCCGCACGGACCAAAGTCGAGGGACATATCGCCGATGCCATTGACAAAGGTGCGCGGCTGCTGACCGGTGGACACCACCAGACGTTAGGGGGCAATTTCTTTCGTCCGACCATACTCACCGAGGTGACAGCCGACATGCGTGTTGCGCGCGAAGAAACCTTCGGCCCGGTGGCGCCGCTGTTCCGCTTTTCCACCGAGGCCGAGGCCATCGCTCAGGCCAACGACACCGAATTCGGCCTCGCCGCGTATTTTTACTCCCGGGACGTCGCCCGCTGTTTTCGCGTTGGAGAAGCGCTCGAATACGGCATGGTCGGCATCAACACCGGCCTCATCTCGAACGAGGTCGCACCCTTCGGCGGCGTCAAGCAATCCGGCCTGGGCCGCGAAGGCTCGAAGCACGGGCTCGACGAGTATATGGAGATCAAGTATCTGTGCTTCGGCATAGACTGAGCGGGCGTCCCGCTCTGCTCAGAACCTGATCAGGCTGAACTTCGTCAGGGTCACGTTGCGCGACACCAGCGGCGCATTGGCCAGGTGCCAGACGGTGTATTGCTCGCTGTAGGGCGTGTCCGACAGGCCGTCAACGGGGACGATTACCTTCATGCCGCGTAGCGAAGCGGCGCTGGCGGTATAAAGCACCGCGCCCTGTGCCGCCGTGCCGATGGTGATGACCGTTTGCGTGCCGCCACCCTTGAGGATTTTTTCCAGCTCGGTGTTCGCATACTTGTCGACGCCGGTCGATACCACCGGCTCGTTGTCGTTCGGCGACAGCTCGGGCACGATATCGGCGCGTTTGCCCGTTGGCCCGGTGGCGAAAACGATCAGCATGCCTTTGGCGCGCGCCTCGCCGAGAAGATGTTTCACTGCCGGCACCGAGGCCATGCAGCGTGGTCGCGTCGTGCAATTCGGGCTGACGAAGTCAAGCACCAGCAAGGCGGCTGAACTCGGATCAATCTGTACCAGCTTGAGTTCGGGCGCGGGTGGTGCCTTGACCGTGGCCCACTCGTCGACAATGGTCTGCGCCGAGACCGGCAATGTTGCCAGGGCAAGCGCTATCCATAGCGCTTTGGACAGGGCGTGGATGATCCGAGTTGAACCGCGGTTGCTCCATCTTTCCGTGCTCATTTTCGTCTCCTTTGTCACAAGATCAGGCCAGACAGACTTTGTTCCGTCCCTGGTGTTTTGCCGCGTACAACGCTCGATCGGCCGCAGCCACTACCTGACTGAACGACGATTGCCGATCGGGCAGGATCGAGGCGACCCCGATGCTTACCGTCACATGATCCGCGGCCGTCGATGCGGCGTGCGGAATGTTCAGCGAGGATACGGTTTCGCAAATCCCAAGGGCAAGCTTGTGAGCGCCTTGAGTCGATGTATTGGGCAGTATCACGACAAATTCTTCGCCCCCGTAGCGTGCCAGCAAATCCAGCGCCCGGACTATCCGGCTGCTCACCGCTTTGGCCACCGCCTGCAGACAGGCGTCGCCGGCCTGGTGCCCGTAGTGGTCGTTGTAATTCTTGAAATAATCGACATCGATCATCAAGATGCCGATTGGATATTGCTCGCGGATCGCGCGATTCCATTCGCTGCTAAGACGAGCGTCGAAACACTTGCGATTGGCAATGCCGAGCAAGCCGTCGGTCTGGGAATAGACTTCGAGCTTGTGGTTGGCCGTCGTCAGCGCTTCGTTGGCCAGTTGCAACTCGGCGGTACGTGCAGCCACCCGTTCTTCAAGAAAATGGTTGGCTGAAATCAAATCGAGACTGAGCCGGGAGACCACCTGGTAGGTGTTGCGCAGCGCTTTGATCATGGCCTCTGCGCCCTTGTCCTTCGGCCGGATCGATTCCGATTCGAAAGCCTGTTGCGGCGACGTTCCGCCTTCAATCAGCACAATTTGTCGCGCCAACGATTGATCGACGCCGAGAACGTGCAGGCATAACCAGGACGTCAGAAAGGATAGAAAAAACTCCGCCGGGTTGCTTAACGAAGATCGGGCTCCCCAGATGGAGCGCACCTGCTCGGTGAAATCTTGGTGCAGTTTGTGATGCAGCACCGTGTGCCGCGGATCCACATTCTCCCGCTGCATCAGCGCTTCTTCGGTGGAGAAGTGACACTTCGTATAGTCCATTAGCTGCGAAAAGGCCAGTTGCACATCGGCATCGGTTGGCCCTTCCATCTCGATCAGCGAAGCACTCAGCTTGTTGAACAAGTCAACCAGCGTGCGGTGCTGATCATCGACCGGGTCGATGCCGGTATGGAACTCGTCACCCCAAACAAAGGTTTCCATGCTGTGGCCTCAGGTTGATCTGTGAATTTCCGGTCACTCCAGGTTTCGTCTCTACATCAGCACGATATCGAATTGTTCCTGCGCGTAACTGGGTTCGGCCTGCACCGAGATCGGTCTGCCGATAAAGTCGGAGAGCATGGCCAGTCCCTGAGACTCGTCGTCAAGAAGGATGTCGATGACCGAGACGCTGCCTAACACACGAAACTCCCGGGCGTTGAACTGACGCGCCTCGCGCAAGAGTTCGCGCAAGATCTCATAGCATATGGTACGTGCCGTTTTTATTTCGCCGCGCCCCTGGCAAGTCGGGCATTCTTCGCAGAGCACATGCGCCAGCGATTCGCGCGTGCGCTTGCGCGTCATTTCGACCAGGCCGAGCGCGGTAAAGCCGTTGACCGTCAGCCGCGTATGGTCGCGCTCCAGCGCCCTGTTGAACTCGAAGAGCACGGCACTCTTGTGCTCCTCGTTTTCCATGTCGATGAAGTCGGTGATGATGATGCCGCCGAGGTTGCGCAAGCGGAGCTGGTGGGCGATCGTTTGCGCCGCTTCGAGATTGGTCTTGAATATGGTGTCGTCGAAATTGCGGATGCCGACGAACCCGCCGGTGTTGACGTCGATGGTGGTCATCGCCTCGGTCTGGTCGATGATCAGGTAGCCTCCGGATTTGAGGTCAACGCGACGCGCCAACGCTTTCTGGATTTCGTCCTCAACCCCGTATACATCGAACAACGGGTTTTCGCCGGTATAGTGACAAAGCAAAGGTGCAACCGTGGGAGTGTACTCGGCGGCGAATGTCGCGAGTTTCTGAAAGTTCTCGCGTGAGTCGATTACGATGCGCGCTGTATCCGGATTGACAAAGTCACGCAGCACGCGCTGGGCGAGTGACAGCTCCTGATAGAGCAATCCCGGTGGAGCCACGGTCTTCGATCGTATCTGTATGTCCTTCCAGATCTTTCGAAGGTAACCGATATCGTTGGTCAGTGCGTCGTCGGATGCATTCTCGGCCATGGTGCGAACAATGAAGCCGCCCGCTTCATCGCCGCCGACCAGCCGGATGATTTTTTCGCGCAACGCCTCGCGATCCGCTTCGTTTTCGATGCGTTGCGAAATGCCGACATGCTTGTCTTGCGGGAGGTAGACCAGCATGCGGCCGGCAATCGAGATTTGCGTCGAAAGTCGTGCGCCCTTGCTGCCGATAGGGTCCTTGATGACCTGTACGACGATGCTTTGCCCTTCAAACAGCAAGCGTTCGATGGGGCGCGCGGGCTCGAGTTGCTGCCGCAATTCCCAGATGTCGGCAACGTGCAGGAAGGCAGTGCGCTCGAGGCCGACATCGATGAATGCTGACTGCATGCCAGGCAGGATGCGAACTACCCGACCGACATAGATATTGCCGACCAGGCCCCGGTTCGATAGGCGCTCGATATGCAGTTCAAGCGCGGCCCCCTGATCCATGACGGCAACCCGGGTTTCCTGCGGTGTAACGTTGATCAGAATATCTTCGGGCATGAAAAGGCGATCTGGAAAATACGGGTAAAATTGCGGACTCGCTGCATTCTACCCTTTCCCGGATCAAAGCTTCCATGTCAGACGCCGCTGCGTTATTCCCTGCCGAGTTGCTAGCACCCGCCGGGTCATTGAACATGATGCGTACGGCCTTTGCCTTCGGCGCCGACGCTGTTTACGCGGGCCAGCCGCGCTACAGTCTGCGTGTGCGCAACAATGACTTCGGGGACCTGGATATGCTCGCTCTGGCGATCGGCGAAGCGCACGACGGCGGCAAGCGGTTTTACCTCGTCAGCAACGTCATTCCGCATAACGCCAAAGTGCGGACCTATCTGGCCGACCTGGCGCAGGTGGTCGAACTCAAGCCCGACGCGCTGATCATGGCCGATCCTGGCCTGATTGACCTGGTGCGGGAGACCTGGCCCGGGATGCCGGTTCATCTCTCGGTTCAGGCCAATACGGTCAATTTTGCCGCCGTGCGATTCTGGAAGAAACTGGGCATCTCGCGGATCATCCTTTCGCGTGAACTTTCGCTCGACGAAATTGCCGAAATCCGCCAGGAATGCCCGGACATCGAGCTCGAGGTTTTCATCCATGGCGCGTTGTGCATTGCCTATTCCGGCCGCTGCCTGCTTTCCGGCTATTTCAGTCACCGTGATCCGAATCAGGGCTCGTGCACCAATTCCTGCCGGTGGGATTACAAGGTCAAGGCCGGTTCCGAAGACGCGAGTGGCGACATTCGCGTTTGCCACCCGGCGGCTTCCGAGGCGGTAGGTAAACCCTGGCTGCTCGAAGAACGGGAGCGCCCCGGTGAGTTGATGCCGATCGAGGAAGACGAACACGGCACCTACATTATGAATTCGAAGGATTTGCGCGCCATCGAACATGTCCATCGACTGATCGAGATTGGCGTCGATTCGCTGAAAATCGAAGGCCGTACCAAATCGGCGTATTACGTGGCGCGCACGGCACAGGTCTATCGTTGTGCCATCGACGACGCTATCGCCGGCCGCCCCTTGAATCCGAAGCTTCTGGGCGAACTTGAGGGCCTGGCCAACCGCGGTTACACCGATGGTTTCTACCAGCGCCATCACGAACACGACCGGCAGAACTATTTGCGTGGTCATTCCGAATCCGGGCGGAGTCTCTACGTTGGCGATGTGATCGAGTGGGACGGGGTTCGTGGAATGGTTGAAATCGAGGTGAAGAATCGTTTCTCAGTCGGTGACCGTATTGAGGTCATCCACCCGGCGGGCAATTTTGAAGTGAGGCTGGAGCATATGGAAAACATCGATGGTGCAGCGCTCGGTGTAGCGCCTGGGAATGGTCACCGCGTCTGGATACCGCTCGCCGAAGGGTTGCGGGGGGCGATGTTGGCGCGATTCGTCTGAATGATGATGAATAATTACACAGTGCGTCGTCGGCGCTGAGCGGCCTATGCCTGCGCACCTATTCGTTGATATTTCTTCGCACGGCCTGGGCCATCTGGCGCAAGTGGCGCCGATTCTGAACGAACTGGGTCACGCACGGCCTGATTTGCGGCTAACCGTGCGCAGTGGCCTATCGAATGGAATATTGCGCGCGCGCTTGAGCAGCGCATTCGCGCACATTCAGGAATGCAGCGATTTCGGTTTTGTCATGCTCGATGCAGTCCGCATCGACCACGCCCGAACAGCCGCTGTTTACCGTGAACAACATGACCACTGGAAGCAACTCGTCGCCAGCGAAACCGAACGACTGAGTCGTCTGAAACCCGATCTGGTGCTGAGCGACGTGGCCTACCTGCCGCTGGCCGGTGCGGTAGGTGCCGGCATTCCATCGCTGGCCATGTGTTCGCTCAACTGGGCTGAACTTTTTGCCTATTTCTTCGGCGACCAGCCGTGGGCCGGGCCAATTTACCAAGAGATGTTAAGCGCATACTGCGGGGCCGACAGATTTCTACGCCTGACTCCCGCCATGCCAATGATCGATCTGCCTAATCTGCAAAATATTGCACCGGTCGCCGCGCTGGGCCGGGATTGCCGTCTGTCACTCCATGAACGGCTGGATTGTCGGCCCGATGAAAAGCTTGTACTGATTGCTTTCGGGGGCTTTGAAATACAACTGCCTGTCGAACGCTGGCCAAGTATCGAGGGCGTACGCTGGCTGGTTCCAGAAAGCTGGGGTGTCAAGAAGAAAGACATGGTCGCTTTCGAACCACTGGGCCTGCACTTTACGGATTTGTTGCGCAGCGTTGATGCGGTGTTCACCAAACCCGGTTACGGAATTTTTACCGAAGCCGCCTGCAATGGAACGCCGGTGCTATATCTGCGCAGGGACGACTGGCCCGAGCAAGGCTGCCTGATTGACTGGCTGCAACGCAACGCCCGTTGCCGCGAGATCGACGAGGCCGGATTGGTGAGTGATCGAGTGAAAGTGGTGCTCGACCAATTGTGGAAACAAGTCAAACCAGCTTTGCCCATTCCCGCTGGAGCGAAAGAAGCCGCGCTGGTCATCGCCGGTATGCTGGCGAATTGATCGACTTCAGCGGGCAGCCGTCGCGCGCCGGGTTGTCTCAGGCTTCGTGCAACTCACTTGCCGTAATTAAGCAATGCGGCCTTCAACTCGAGCAGGTCCAGCGCGCTGAAGCTGTTGAGTTTCCCATCAGCATACTGCCCCGCCAGATGGAATACGCAGGTCTCGGCCGACCGCCGAATGACCGATCCCTGGATGGTGTAATGCTTTTCCGCCTCGCCGAGTTCGATGTCAATGACCACCTGCTCACCCTTGTGCATCAGGGGCATCGTTGTCCCGCGGTCACGTACGCGGATACGCACCTCTCCCTCGGAGATATCGACAATCGTGCAGGGTCCGGAAAACTGCCCATCCGGCAGTGAGATCGTGACAGGAGCATAGGTCCGGGTGCGTGATTTCTTGCGCTGGTCGGTCACCACCAGCGTGTGCAATTCCGGCGCCAACAAAATCATTTTCATGTGCGCATAGGGACCGTCGGGAAGAACGGTCTGTTTCGCCACTTCGGTATCCAGTGTCGATACCCCTCGGCCACCGGCGTTGGAAATCAGGGTAATGTAATTGCCTTTGTTGAATTGGCGGCCCCGGCCAATGAGCGCGCGGCGGTGATAGTCCAGCTTCATTTCAAGATCGGAGGTGTCCGGTACCAGCAAGAGGAACTCTTTGAGTTTTGCGACCGGAGTGTGGTCTTTAATGTCACCCGTGTGAAATGCGGTTGGATAACCTTCCGGGTCGCGTGCGATGGACTCCATGGAATAAATGAAATGGCCATTCACGCAGTAGGCAACGACGAGCGTATCGAAAACAATATCCTGCTTGAACTCGGGGTAATACCGCAGTTTTTTCCCGATCTGAAAGAACTCGATCAGTGTTCTGATCCGATCGAGATCGATCTTCATCAATGGAACATTGCCCGGCGGCTGGTTGCCGGCCAATGAAGCGCCAAACGTTTTTCCAAAGATAGTTTTCAGCACGTTATGACTTCCGATAAGACCCCAGGTTGGCCAAGCCTCAAACCGTTGCCGCGACATCCAGGAGTTCCCGTCGAACTCTACCGGAAAAACACGCGTTAGCCTATTCCAGCCACGTGCCTGGATTCAGGTTCTGATGGTATCGGCTGGGCTAGCTCCATCGTCACTGGGCGTGCCGCAGATTTCACGGTTAAGGCCATTTCAGCCTATAGGTCTGTTGTCGATGGCCTTATCAGATGTTTACTTTGACCCCGGCGCCTTGAAGAACTAACTTGCATTTCCAGAGGCGAGTGCCGAGAATGATTTCAAGGTTTTGATTGTACAAGATAAGTTGTCTAAAATTTGAAGATTTCTTGTGAGATTATTGCCCTTGGGAGCGGTAAATTGACCCTGCTTGAAGAAAGGTGAAGTGATATAATTCCGCTTCCAGCCAATAATCATTGACGCCAATTATTAAAAGTCTTATAGTTAACCAGACGACTTGCTGCAGATAGCCGTGTTATTATATTTATAAATGTTCAGAGCTATTTTTTTGCAAGCTGGAGCAACAGTAATAGCGGCATTGGCGGCTGGGTTGTTTGCGGGAACGCGGGGAGTGGTGTCGGCGGTATTGGGTGGTTTGGCTTGTGTCTTGCCCAATTTATTGTTTGCTCTGCGGCTGAAGATCGTGGCTAATCGCCCCGGCGCTTCATACCCTGCCAATTTCTTTCTTGGCGAATTTGTCAAGATTGCAGCAACGACCGGGCTACTGGTCCTGATAGTAAGTGAATACGCCGATTTGCACGGACCTGCCATGCTGATCGGACTGGTGCTTGCATTGCAAGCGGGTTTCTTGGCTTTCTGGAAAAAGTCCTGATCATGGCTACTGGTCACGAAGCAGCAGCAAACGCCCCAAACGCTGGTGAATACGTCGTTCACCACCTGACCCAGTTAAATACCTCTGGGCACGCGCAGGCGTCGATTGTCGATTTCAGCGTCATCAATCTCGATACCCTCTTTTTTTCGATCCTGATGGGCGTGCTCGGGCTGTTGTTCATGTTCCGTGTGGCAAAGAACGCAAGTGCTGGTGTTCCCGGCCGTGTCCAGGCGGCGCTCGAAATCCTGCTTGAAATGGTAGACAGCCAGGCCAAGGCCATCATTCACAATAAGCAGTCCCGCCAGTTTGTGGCGCCTCTCGGATTGACCGTGTTTGTCTGGATCTTCCTGATGAATTCGATGGATTTCCTGCCGGTCGATCTGTTGCCAAGGATTTGGCAGAGCATCACCGGCAATCCCCATGCTTTTCTGCGCGTGGTGCCTACCGCGGATCTCAACGGGACACTTGGCATGTCGCTCGGTGTGCTCGTGCTTTGTGTCTGGTACAACATCAAGGTCAAGGGCCTGGGGGGTTGGATACACGAACTCTTTACGGCGCCGTTTGGCAATCACCCCTTGCTTTATCTCCCCAATTTCCTGATGCAGATGATCGAATTTCTGTCCAAGACCGTTTCGCACGGGATGCGTTTGTTTGGCAACATGTACGCCGGCGAATTGCTTTTTATGCTGATCGCCTTGATGGGAGCGGCCTATGGTGGGTCGGAGGGCGCGACCGGGCCTTTGCTGTGGATCGGTCACGTGCTCGCCGGGTCGGCATGGGCTGTTTTTCATATCCTGATTGTCTTGCTGCAGGCTTTTATTTTCATGATGCTGGCCTTGGTCTATATCGGCCAGGCGCATGAAGGTCACTAAGGTTTTGGTTTGTTGTTCTGATTGTTAACGAGTAATTCAATTTGAAGGAGTGGTCATGGAACTTGTTCTTGGTAATGTAGCGCTGGCCTGCGGGCTGATCATTGGTCTGGGCGCTATCGGGGCTTGTATCGGTATCGGCCTGATGGGCGGCAAGTACATTGAAGCCGCTTCACGTCAGCCCGAGTTGATGAACGAATTGCAGACCAAGATGTTCCTGCTGGCTGGTCTGATCGACGCGGCTTTCCTGATTGGTGTCGGTATTGCCATGATGTTTGCCTTCGCCAGCCCGTTCGTCATCAAGTAATCGGACATCTCCCATCAACCTTACAGAGGGAAGATAAACCGTGAATCTGAACGCAACTCTGTTTGCTCAACTCGTTGTGTTCTTCATCCTGGCGTGGTTTACCATGAAGTTTGTGTGGCCGCCCATCATGAAGGCGCTTGACGAACGTGCAACAAAGATCGCCGATGGGCTCGCCGCCGCAGAACGTGGTCGACATAGCTTGGAACTGGCTTCCAAGCATTCTGCCGAATCCGTACGCGAGGGCAAGGAAAAGGCCGCCGAGGTTATTGCCCAAGCTGAGAAACGCGGCCAGGAAATCATCGAGGCGGCCAAAGCACAAGCCAAGACCGAAGCAGATAAGGTCGTCGCCGGCTCCAAGGCAGAAATCGAACAGGAAGCAGCACGGGTCAAGGAATCCTTGCGGGAACGCGTTGCCGAGCTGGCCGTCGCTGGTGCCGAGAAGATTTTGCGTCGCGAAGTCGATGCCAAGGCACATGCCAGCATTCTTGCCGCCATCAAACAGGATCTGTAACGCTCATGGCTGAATCCGTCACCATCGCCCGACCCTATGCCCAGGCCGTATTCCGGCTGGCGCGGGAAAGCAAGGCGCTGGCAGCCTGGTCAGGTCGATTGCAGCGGCTTGCGGCGATCGCGCAAGATGCTGAAATGACCAAGGTTGTCGGCAATCCTAAATTTTCTGCTGGACAGGTCGCGAATCTGTTCGTTTCTCTTTCCGGCGAAGCCGGCAACAAGGAGCTGGTTTCTTTTATCGGTATTCTGGCCGAAAACGAACGACTCGATGTCCTGTTGCAAATTCAGGAAATCTACGAGCAGCTCAAGAGTGCAGACGAAGGGGTCAAGGAGGCTGTTGTAACCAGTGCCTTTCCTCTCGATAATGCGCAACTGAAAAATCTGATGAGCCAGCTTGAAACCCATTTTGGTAGCAAACTCCAGCCTCGCGTCGAGGTGGATGAAGCGCTGATTGGCGGGGTCAAGGTGGCAGTAGGTGACCAAGTGCTTGATGCTTCCGTTCGCGGCAAGCTGGAAGCAATGGCCACGGCGCTTAAGAACTAGGAGAAATTCATGCAATTGAATCCTTCCGAGATCAGTGAACTGATCAAGAGCAAGATTCAGAATCTGGACGTAGGCGCCGAAACCCGCACGCAGGGAACGGTTGTCTCAGTGACTGATGGAATTTGTCGTGTGCACGGTCTGGCCGATGTCATGCAGGGCGAAATGCTCGAATTCCCCGGCGGCGCTTTCGGCATGGCGCTCAACCTCGAGCGCGACTCGGTAGGCGCCGTGGTTCTTGGCGAATACGAACATATCACGGAAGGCGATTCGGTCAAGACGACCGGGCGCATCCTTGAAGTGCCGGTAGGCCCGGAACTTCTGGGCCGCGTGGTCAATTCGCTTGGTCAGCCGATCGACGGCAAAGGACCGGTCAATGCAAAGCTGACCGACAAAATTGAAAAGGTTGCTCCGGGCGTGATCTGGCGCAAGTCGGTATCGCAACCCGTACAAACCGGGTTGAAATCCATTGACGCAATGGTTCCGATTGGTCGTGGCCAGCGTGAGCTGATCATTGGCGACCGCCAGACCGGCAAGACGGCTGTGGCGGTTGATACCATCATCAACCAGAAGGGCAAGGATCTGATGTGTATCTACGTCGCCATCGGTCAGAAAGCATCGACCGTTGCCAACGTGTTGCGCAGGCTGGAAGAACACGGCGCGATGGAATACACGATTATCGTTGCCGCGACGGCCGCCGAGTCGGCCGCCCTGCAGTTTATTGCGCCCTACTCGGGCTGCACGATGGGCGAGTACTTCCGTGATCGCGGGCAGGACGCGCTGATCATTTACGACGATCTGACCAAGCAGGCTTGGGCCTACCGTCAGGTATCGTTGCTGTTGCGTCGCCCGCCGGGGCGCGAAGCGTATCCGGGCGACGTGTTCTATTTGCACTCCCGTTTGCTCGAACGTGCCGCTCGCGTTTCTGAAGCGTGGGTCGAAAGGTTTACCAACGGTGAAGTCAAGGGGAAAACCGGTTCGCTGACCGCGTTGCCGGTAATTGAAACACAGGCGGGCGACGTTTCGGCTTTCGTCCCGACCAACGTGATTTCGATTACCGACGGCCAGATCTTCCTGGATACGGACCTCTTCAACTCAGGTGTCCGCCCCGCTATCGATGCCGGTATTTCGGTGTCGCGCGTCGGTGGTGCGGCTCAGACCAAAGTCATCAAGAAACTCGGCGGCGGCGTCCGCTTGGCGCTCGCCCAGTATCGCGAACTTGCGGCCTTTGCGCAATTTGCGTCTGATCTTGACGAGGCGACCCGCAAGCAGCTCGATCGTGGCCGGCTGGTTACCGAGTTGATGAAGCAGTCGCAGTATTCACCGTTAGCCGTCTCGGAGATGGCGATCACTCTATACGCGGTTGACAAGGGCTATTTCGACGATGTTGACGTCAAGAAGGCACTGGATACCGAGAAGCAGCTGCAAGGCTTCGTTAAGCAGAAATATGCCGCGCTCGTGAGCAAGATTGAGTCGAGCAAAGAACTTGATGCTGGTGCCGAGCAGGAGCTCGCCAAGGCGATCGAGGAGTTCAAGGCCGCATTGGCCTGATCGATCAGGGAGATAGATCGTCATGGCAAGCGGCAAGGAAATCCGAAACAAGATCAAGAGCGTCGAAAGCACGCGCAAGATCACCAAGGCCATGGAGATGGTGGCCGCTTCGAAAATGCGTAAGGCGCAGGATCGAATGCGTGTCGCCCGTCCCTACGGCGAGAAAATCAGGCGTGTGGCCGGGAATCTGTCGCACGCCCTAACGGATTACAGCCACCCTTTTCTCGAAAAGCGCGAGCAGGTGAAGGCGGTCGGCCTGATCATGGTCACCTCGGATAAGGGCTTATGCGGCGGGCTGAATACCAACGTACTTCGTCTTGCGCTCGGCAGAATGAAGGAATGGGACGCCGAAGGAAAGAAACTTCTGGTCACCGCCATCGGCAACAAAGGCTTCGGATTCATGATGCGCGCCGGTGCAAACATCGTCTCGCAAGTCATTGGTTTGGGGGATACGCCGCATCTTGAAAAGCTGATCGGTCCGGCCAAAGCCCAGTTCGATGCATATGTCAAAGGTGAAATCGACGTCTTGTACATCGCATATAACCGCTTCGTCAACACCATGAAGCAGGAACCGGTCGTCGAACAGTTGTTACCCCTCTCGGGCGAACTCATGGGGAGCAGCAGCCGCAACCGTTGGGATTACATTTACGAGCCGGATACCAAGTCGGTTATCGACGATCTTCTACTCCGCTACGTCGAGGCGATGCTGTATCAGGCTGTCGCCGAGAACATGGCGTCCGAGCAAAGCGCGCGCATGGTCGCCATGAAGTCCGCTTCAGACAATGCAAAGGACGTGATTGGCGAGCTCAAGCTGGTATACAACAAGGCTCGCCAGGCAGCGATTACCAAAGAGCTTTCAGAAATTGTCAGCGGCGCTGCGGCTGTCTGACCACGTGAACTTAGTTTATTGATTGAGGATACGACGATGAGTCAAGGAAACATTGTTCAGTGTATCGGTGCCGTGGTGGACATCCAGTTCCCGCGCGATGCGATGCCTAGAATCTACGATGCACTTTTGCTCGACAAAGCCGAAGAGCACGACAACTGCGAAGCGGACCTGACATTTGAAGTTCAGCAACAGTTGGGTGACGGTGTGGTTCGTACCATCGCCATGGGTTCTTCTGATGGCCTGCGCCGCGGCATGAAGGTCAATAATACGGGTGCGGGGATTTCAGTACCGGTTGGCGACGCAACGATTGGCCGCATTATGAATGTGCTCGGTCGGCCGATCGACGAGGCAGGGGCAATTGCTACCGAAGAGCGGCGTGAAATACACCAGTTGGCACCGAAATTCGACGAGCTTTCCCCGTCGGTTGATCTGCTGGAAACCGGGATCAAGGTTATCGATCTGGTTTGTCCGTTTGCCAAGGGCGGCAAGGTCGGACTGTTCGGTGGCGCCGGTGTGGGCAAGACCGTTAACATGATGGAACTGATCAATAACATTGCCAAGCAGCACTCCGGGCTGTCGGTGTTCGCCGGTGTGGGCGAGCGTACCCGCGAGGGCAACGACTTCTACCACGAAATGAAGGACTCCAACGTTCTGGATAAAGTGGCGATGGTGTTCGGACAGATGAACGAGCCGCCAGGCAATCGCCTTCGCGTGGCGCTGACCGGGCTGACAATGGCCGAACGATTCCGTGACGATGGCCGCGATATTCTGTTTTTCGTCGATAACATTTACCGTTACACCCTGGCCGGAACTGAAGTGTCCGCGCTGCTTGGACGGATGCCGTCTGCCGTGGGTTATCAACCAACGCTGGCAGAAGAAATGGGACGCCTTCAGGAGCGGATCACCTCGACCAAAGTTGGCTCGATTACCTCGATCCAAGCCGTGTATGTGCCCGCCGACGATTTGACCGACCCATCGCCGGCAACCACCTTCCTGCACCTTGATTCGACGGTGGTGCTGTCGCGCGACATCGCTTCGCTGGGCATCTACCCGGCCGTCGATCCGCTTGACTCAACCTCGCGCCAACTGGATCCGCAGATCGTTGGCGACGAGCACTACAAGGTCGCCCGGGCGGTTCAGATGACCTTGCAGAAGTACAAGGAATTGCGTGACATCATCGCCATTCTGGGTATGGACGAACTGTCGCCGGAAGACAAGCTGGCGGTCTATCGCGCTCGGAAGATTCAACGCTTCCTCTCGCAGCCGTTCCACGTTGCTGAAGTGTTTACCGGTTCGCCGGGCAAGTACGTGCCTCTCAAGGAGACGATCAAGGGATTCAAAATGATCGTTGAGGGCGAATGCGACAGCATCCCCGAACAGGCTTTTTATATGGTCGGGAGTATCGAAGAAGTATTCGAAAAAGCCAAAACGCTATAAGCTCAACTCATCCGTAAGCGTCGCGTCTGTCACATTTCATGGGGCATGACCTGCGCAGGGGAAGGAAAAGATGCCACTCAGAGTTCATGTTGATGTTGTTAGTGCCGAAGAACTGATTTTCTCCGGCGAGACCGAATTCGCGGTGTTTCCTGGCGAGGCCGGCGAGTTGGGTATCTACCCGCGCCATACACCGCTACTGACCCGTATCAAACCGGGCACCGTTCGTCTGAAAATTCCCGACCGCGAAGAGTATGAGCTGGTTTACGTTTCCGGTGGAGTGCTCGAGGTGCAGCCGGCGCTGATTACCTTGCTCGCGGATACGGCGATACGCGCTCATGACCTGGATGAGGCCAAGTCGATCGAAGCCAAGCGTCGTGCCGAAGAAGCCTTGATGAACCGTAGTGCCGATGTCAACATTGCAACGGCCGAAGCCGAACTGGCGCAAGCGGTGGCCCAGTTGCAAACGCTCAAGCGCGTTCGCAAGCACCACTGACCACAAGAGAGATTGTTCTCCCCGGTTATTCGAATGCAGGCGCTTGCGCCTGCTTTTTTATGGCCGCGGCATTTCCATGGCGGCCACCCGCTGTTCGATCAGTTCCAGCGCTTTGCGTAGACTTTCAACTTCGCTGCAAAAGTTCGAAATGTCACGGCGACGGCTTATGCGTGGATTCTCCTCGGTGAAATACTCAGCCAGATTTAGCGCGAGGTTTTCGGCTCTCTTCTGATGCCATTTGACCACTGCCTTGCTGCCTTCAACAAGGCGATGCGCGGCGATGTCACCCACCAGAGGTAAGAGGTCGCTTTCAACGTCCCAGTGCATATTCCGGAAAACAAAGCCGAGAGTTTCAGCAAGCTCGGCCGAGCCGTTGATCTGCGCAGATGCAAAAAGCGAAGGGCCGTCGATCAGAACGCGAAACGGCGCATCGGCTGGCAGCGCGATGCTTACGTCCACCGGATCTTGCTCCCCGGATGAATCTAAGAGCCCGGTGGGCGTAATCGCCAATGTCAGCTTCAGTACGCCTTGTTCAAGACGAACTTTTCTTCCGGCAAACACCTTTAGGCGGTCGCGCGCCCATCCTTCACTTGTGAGTAAGTGATTGACAATTCCCAGCGCCGCATCGGCCAGCATAGGCAATAAGACAATATCGGAGTTAACTGACCTGCTGGATTCCAGCGACAACCCAGCCCTTGTTCCCCTCGGTCGATTTGCATAAATTCCACACTTCGTTGAAAGGAACAGCTGCCGCTCCCGCCACCTCGCTAATCAGCCCGCTGAAATGCACGCTGGCAATATGACGGGTTGATTCGGTGCTCACTTCGAGAAGTTCCGCGTTCAGGCTAACCACATCAGTTTGCTGAGGGGCAGTTCCACGCTCATCCATTTGCATCTTGATTTCGGCAAACATTTCAGGGCTGACAAATTCACGGATATCGTCAAGGTTCTTGGCATCATTCGCCGCTTGCAAGCGAATAAAATTCAATTTTGCGACACGCAGAAAGGACTCGGTATCGAAACCGGCGGGAACGCGGCCAGTTGAATCTGTGGTTGCAGTCGCTACCTGCCCCGGTAGTGAAACTGCTGGTGGTGCCATGTGAGGAGAACTGCCGGCGTTCGCGTACTGCATCGGTTCGACAGGCTGGCCAGAAAACGGAGTTTCACCCGATTTGCGGCGAAACAGGAATTTGAAAATGAAAACGGCAGCCATCACCAGCAAGGCAATCATCAGGATATTGGCCATACCCTCACCCAGGCCAAAGTGGGAAAGCAGGGCTGCAATACCGAGGCCAGCGGCAAGACCGGCCAGCGGCCCCAACCAGTTACGCTTGGGGGTTGCTGCGGGTGCCGGGCTGGCGGGTGAAGGTGCCGGTGCCGGTGTCGCCTGAGAAGAAGGTGGCGTTGCCGGCTTGGGCGCGACGGATTGACGTTGCATCCCGAAAGATTTGCTGCCACCCAGACGCGCCGCTTCAGCCTCACCCATACCTAATGCCAAGGTCAGAACCAGTGTAAGACAAATAAAAAATAACCGTTTCATTTGCGTCTCCATCAAAATTTGAAACCGCGATGCAGCGCCACAACGCCCATGGCCATGTTGAAGTATTCAACCTTTTCAAAACCGGCGTGCTCCATCATACCCTTCAACGTTTCCTGATCCGGATGGACGCGAATCGACTCGGCCAGGTAGCGGTAGCTGGCCTCGTCCTGGGTTACGATTTCGCCGATGCGAGGTATGACTTTGAAGGAATAGAAGTCATAGATCGGCATGAGGGGTTTCCAGACCTGCGAGAACTCCAGCACCAGCAACCGACCTCCGGGGCGCAAGACGCGCAGCATTTCGGTCAGCGCGGCGGCTTTGTGGGTCATGTTGCGCAATCCGAAGGCGACGCTTACGCAATCAAAATAGTCATCGGGAAAAGGCAGTTTCTCGGCATTGCACTGCGCTACCGGGATCAGAAAACCTTTATCGCAGAGACGATCCCGACCGTTGGTCAGCATGGCATTGTTAATGTCGGTCAGCCAGACTTCTCCGCCTTTTCCGGCCTTGCGCGCAAAGGCCAGCGCAAGATCACCCGTGCCGCCGGCCACATCCAGAACGCGTGCGCCCTCGCGGACGCCACTACGCGCGACAGTGAACGATTTCCAAAGCCGGTGCATGCCACCGGACATGAGGTCATTCATCAAGTCGTAGCGTTTGGCGACCGAATCGAATACCTCGGCGACGCGTCGCGCCTTTTCGGCTTCAGCTACCTGCTCGAAGCCAAAGTGTGTTTTTGTCATAACGTCGATCTTGTGCAGTGAGTGATGATGCCGGAAACTACATCAATGCTTGCCTGGGCCACAAGACGGCGCCGGTTTGCTGGCGACGGGGGGGCAGTCCGCCGCGTCGCGGCTCCCGCCTTGTTCGGCCAATTTGTCCAGGTAGGCTTGCCACAGCGCGTCTTGATTGACACAAAGGGTATGAAGCACATCCCAGGAATAGAGACCGCTATCATGACCATCCGAGAAAACGGGTTTGATCGCATAATTCCCGACCGGTTCGATGCCGAGAATATCCACATCGCGCTTTCCGGTTTGCAGTGTCTCCTGACCAACGCCATGTCCACGCGCCTCCGCCGAAGGCGTAAAAACGCGCAGGAACTCATAAGGCAATTCAAAACGCTGACCGTCTTCGTAAACCAGTTCAAGAATACGGGACTTCTTGTGCTGTTTGAGCTCGACCGGTATCGGCGTGTCGGGGTTGAGTCCAGCCATGGCAACCTTCTTGTGTAATCGAACACGCTATCATAGCGCAAAGCTGGGCAGGGGATTCGCGGCGATCGTGATCAAAGCCGGGTCGATGGTGATACGAATCGCGAGCAAGAACCTCATTATTTGCCTTCAGCAGTTACATCAGCGACAGCCTGTCATCAGTTTGTCATCCGGCTTTAATAAACTGGGAACACGAGACTACGGAGAGTCACCCTGTCATGTCAGCCACCATCCTTGTCGTTGAAGACGAGCCGTCGATCCAGGAACTGATTGTTGCCAGTTTGCAGCTGGCCGGGCACCGCGCCATGCGCGCCGATAGCGCCGAGGAAGCCGTTCGGCTCATAAACGAAAGCCTGCCCGATGTCGTGCTACTCGACTGGATGCTGCCCGGAATGACCGGTATTCAGTATGCTCGACGCTTGCGTAGCGTGGAACGAACGCGCTATTTGCCGATCATCATGCTTACCGCACGCGGTGAAGAGCACGACAAGGTGGCCGGACTGGAAGCCGGCGCAGACGATTACCTGACAAAGCCCTTTTCGCCACGTGAACTGCTGGCCCGTATCAAAGCCGTTCTGCGCCGTCGAGCGCCGCAGATGACCGAAGATAGCGTCGAAGTTGAGGGCCTGCGTGTTGACCCGGTCACGCATCGGGTATCGGGCAACGGCCAGGCGCTGGATCTCGGGCCGACCGAGTTCCGCTTGTTGCATTTCTTCATGACGCACGCCGAGCGTGTACACAGTCGTACCCAGTTGCTTGACCAGGTCTGGGGCGACCACATTTTTGTCGAAGAGCGGACGGTGGATGTGCATATCCGCCGTCTGCGCGCATCGCTGGAACAAACCGGGCACGATCGCCTGATCCAGACCGTGCGCGGCAGTGGATACCGTTTTTCGGCTCTGCCCGAATGAGCTTGGTCATTCGTGTCGAGTGCAGGGTATGAGTACGATTTGGGTGCGTTTCGTTTGGCTGTTGTTGGCTATCACGCTTTTCGTTTCTTTACCGATCAGCTTGTTTTATGGGCTGAACTGGGGCCTGGCTGCCGCCATTGTTTGCCTGCTGTTGTTACTGTGTTGGCATCTGCTTCATCTGCATCAGTTGATGGGCTGGCTGCTGGCATCGCTCAACAGCCCGGTGCCGAGAGGGCGGGGAGTTTGGGAAATTGCCTTCGCCGAGCTGCATCGCAGAGTCCGTATTCGTCAAGGGCAACAACAGTCGCTTTCAGAAACGCTTGAACACTTCAGACGTGCCATCCAGGCGTTGCCCGATGGCGTCATCGCTTTTGACCGGCACCATCGCATCGACTGGCTCAACGAGCGCGCGGAAACGCACTTTGCCCTCTCGGCGGCCACCGATCGAGGGCAGGCCTTGACCAACCTGATTCGACATCCGGACTTCGTGAGCTATCTTGACAGTGGGCGCTACACTGAACCACTGATTTATCGGGGCGGACGCGTCGATGGATTGACCCTGATGTTGCAGATCATTCCTTACGGCGATGACCAGAATCTGCTGGTTTCGCGCGATATCAGTCAGATCGAGCGAACCGAAACCATGCGTCGCGACTTCATCGCCAACGTTTCTCACGAGCTAAAAACACCATTGACCGTAGTTGCCGGGTTTTCCGAGATGCTTGCCGACGGCGATGAAATCTACGGCATGGCCGAGATCAAGAACTATCTGAAACTCATTAGAGAACAGACCGTGCGTATGCAGCGATTGATTGAAGATCTGTTGGTCCTGTCGTCGCTGGAGTCGGGAGGTCCGGCGCCCCACGAAGAGCGGGTGGAACTGGAGCCAATGCTGCGCAGCATTCTGGCTGATGCGCAGGCGCTTTCGGCGGGTCAGCATGTGATTACCCTGAGTATCGAAGCGCCATCGGCGCTTGCGGGTTATGCCAATGAGTTACGCAGTGCCTTCAGCAATCTGGCCGGAAATGCCGTGCGTTACACCCCGGCGGGCGGCAGCATCGAGATGCTATGGCGTGTACATCAGGGAATCGGCGAATTTGTCGTGACCGACACCGGCATCGGTATCGGCGCACAACACCTGCCACGGCTGACCGAGCGCTTCTACCGCGTTGATCGAAGCCGTTCGCGCGAAACCGGCGGGACCGGTCTGGGGCTGGCCATCGTCAAGCATGTATTGACGCGCCATCACGCCACGCTGGAGATCGAAAGCACGCCCGGCAAGGGCAGCCGCTTTGCGGCGCGCTTTCCCGGGCGTTGCCTGCTCAATTGACGGCGCAGGGTCAACAAACCACGAAGCTGACCCGCTCGAATCCCGGCCCGTCGTCGAGCACGTGAAGAAGCTTGACCTGCCAAGCGCCGTCGGTAAATAGTTCGATAACCCGACCACTGCGGAACCAGCCTTGCGGTAACACCAGAGATTGCTCGGCATCGACTGACGGTACGGCCGGTAACAGAAAGGCGCGGTGGTATTTGCTGTGGCTTTCGCCCGTAGGCTCAAGCACACGCGCCGAGGTGGCAACCGGCAGGCCGGGCAACGCCTTTATTCCGGCGATCAAACCGCCGTTCTTTTCCTGCATCAGCCATGTATTCTTCGCCAGCAGATAGCGTTCTCCATCATGTGGGCAGAGCGCGAGCAGTTGGCCGTGCATCATTTTCCTTCCGGATGTACTCCGAACGAGTCGGAAGCCATTGGCCGACTGATTGACCACTTCCCATCGGTCGACGCCGTAAGCGAGTTGTTCCTGACGAACCTGCAGCGCCTGCAGAGGGTCGGTCTGGTGCCGGAAAGCGAACAGGTTTTCAAACTCCCGTCGGGAATAGATGCGAACGTTTTCCGGTTGCTCGAACTCCTTGCCGGAGATGAAATAATGCATTTCCTCGAAACCCGTGCACAGTTTGGTGATACCTGAAGTCGAATGACGACGGAATTTCCGCGTCGCCCGCGCCTGGGACCACGGACGAGAAAGATGTTCGAGCAGACGGTTGCACTGACCAGCGGTGCAATCTTCACCCAGCGCCAGTTGTGTCGGGGGTATTTTTTGCTTCAATTCATTCCTGATCTGGCTAATCTGCATGGCCAGCCGTGTGGTATCCAGACGCCGCAGATGGTCAGTCTGCAAACATTCGGCTACGGGACGCAGGGCCATATCCTGCATCAGGTCGACAACGTACGGGGGCAGGACATCTCCCGGTTGTGCCGGGTGCAGGCTGACAAGCGGCGACCAGTTGTTGGCCCAGCGGCGAACCAGCGTCAGATCGCGTATCGAGAGGCTATAAGTGCCGGCCATATCGCACAGCAGGAAGCTGATGTAAGCGGAAACGCAGTTCGTACTCCGCCCAAAAGGATCCAAAGCATCCGGGATGGCCAGGTGAGTGACTCCCCACTCTTCGGCACTGCCGTAGTAGCCGTGCAATTCCAGCCACAAGCCCCAGGGCAGCTCACGCCGCGCACGCTGGTGTTCCAGAATCGCCATGCCTGTGTAGTGGATGCAGCGATGCAGGATCATGGCCACGCGCTGGGCGTAGATGGCATCTTGTTCCTCGGGCGTATCGTGTTCGGCGCAATGGGCGTAGGCCTTGGCCGTTTTTGACCAGATGCCGACGACTTGCTTGAAGACATCCTCTTCGATTTCAGCGAGTGGAAGTGCTTTGTTCTGATAGCGTTTGGCGAGCTCATCGGCGACAAAAGCTAGAGGTATTCGCGCGTGTTCAAGCAACTGAAAATACGTTTCCCCATCGGGAGGGGAGTGCAGCAGGCTATCGAGAAAGCGATCCAGGTCGATGGCCGCTTGCTGCGGGTTGGCTAGTGGAATGCGTGAGATGATGTCGCACCCGGTCTGCAGGTCACGAATCGCAAAGGTTATCGGGGTCATGGCATTCATGGAATACTCCTATCGGATGTGACATTCGGCTCCCCGAGTTGCTCGGCCAGTGCTTGTTTAAGTTTTTGGACATCGATCATCGCGGCTATGGACGTATCTGATCTTTGCGCCAAACCCCAAATCGGATTGGGAAAACAACGATCCTTCGTCCAGCGCGGGATGACATGCCAGTGGACGTGTGGGGTAATGTTGCCCAGGCTGGCGAGGTTGATCTTGTCCGGATCGATGAGACGACGCAGAACCGCTTCGACGGTGAATACAACCCGCATCATCTCCTGCTGTTCCTCACCCGGCAGATCGCTCATTTCACGTTCGTGGCGATTGAGGACGACTCGGCAGTATCCCGGGTAGTCTGCTTCTTCGATCAAAACGACACGACACAGCGAACCCTGCCAGACCGGTTCGCCACCGGCTGTGGTGCAGAGTTCGCAAGTATTGTTGGCTTCGCTCAAGACGCCATGCTCCAAGAAACTGACTTCGCTCGCTGTGAAGGCTTTGCTACGATGCCAGACTAAAAGGAAAATGGAGTGTTTACAAGGAAATACGTCACACTATTGCAGTCCGAAGCCCTGATTGGGCGACTATTTTGCGAAAAACCCCAAGCCATCATCGGCGATGATCGGTGGGGTTTTCATGCTGAACGAAGCAGAGTGCGATCGACTGGAAAATCAACTGTGCGGGTCGGGAACAAACCGGTTGCCGAGTGGAAAGGGCTGAGGTTCGGCCAGCCTCGGCGAGGGAATGATTCCACGCGCGACGAGGTTGCTGCGCGAATCGTAGTAGAGCGTGATGATTTCATCGGGGGCGTCACTGGCGCGTTCGAAACCGGTGTAGCGCGTCGGCGAATACTCGCGCTCTCCGTGACCGGTGCCAAGTCGTTTCGCTTTCTTCTCGAACTCTGGAGGGGCAGCGACTGCTTTATCGGCCTGATCGGCACGCCGATCAGCGAGCGCGCCTGAAGCACCGAGCCCCGAGCTTTCCGCACTTTCCGACTTGGCTGCCGGAGCATTGGCCGCTTGACGAGCGGGGCCTTCGTCAAGATCACGAACGGATTCAGAACGCCGCGGTTCGCCGGCTGCCGGATACGCTATCGATGCGCCGGGATAGGTCGGAGGCGGCAACACTTTCTCACGGTACACGGCAACGCCGATAACGCCCACATTGTCCGGTCGGCCCGTGCGTGCCGCATAGCTGTTGGGGAGTGCGGTAAACACAAACTGGGCGACGTCGTCCATGCTCTTGCGCCAGCCGCTAATTCCATAGCGCTGTCCGCCATCGAGCACATAGCCCGATTGCAACGCCGAGGCGGTCTGGCCGGTCAGTGCGTTGATGCCATCCACGGACAGTACGGTGAGCAAGCGCTCGCTCCTGTTGTTTCGAAGCTCAATGGCGTAATGGTCGCCGGGGGTTCCGGCGATATAAAGCTTGCCATGGTGATGGTAGGGGGTGAGTCGTTCGCCCGTACTGCGATTGACGAGCGTCACATCGACCAGCCTGGCCGCCAGTGTGTTCTGGGCGCAGCCGGACAAAGCCAGGAAACCTAAAACACCGATAAGAACGCGTACACAGTTGGGTTTGTTCATGATCATCTCCGTAAGGTTAAGGGTTGCGATGTCCGCAATCCTATAAACGGAGAAGTTCGGCAAACGGGGTTAAATCGGCGAGAAGGCGGCCCGGCTTATTTTGGATGATTCAGATCGGCCGGCACGACAAAATCTGGGTAACGCGCACGAAACCGATCGAGGCTGAGTTCGGCTTCAGCGTATCGTCTGGCGGCAAGCAGTTCGCGGATGCGTTGCAGCCAAGCTTCAGGAGTAGCTGCTTCGTCTGCGGTCTTGAATGCTGAGTTCGAGGCTGGAACCTCCCCTGTAACCGCAGCGGACCCGACGTCACGCCGCTTGGCCTCAAGTTTGCCCGATGGCGTGGCCAGCGCAGAAGCCGCTGAGCCGGCATCGTCCTTGTCACGCATTTCCTGAGGTTTGTTTGCCTCGAATTGCCGGGTTTCTTTCTGAACCTCAGCAGCAGGTGAAGGTGGTGCCATTGCTGATGGCGCCTTCTTTTCTCCAGGACGGTCCGCTGCTTGCCTTGCCGGCCGAGCGCTCCGATCGGTTTCAGGTTCTGATCCTGTCACGTGCTGTTGCATGACGGCAGGCCTGTTCTGGTCAGCTTTCGAGAAATCACGAAGGCCCGTTGTCGGCTCCTGAGCATTGCCTGCAGGTTTGCCGTCGGGCGGACGCGCCGATTCTATGCTGAACGGTTCCGTCCGATCAGTATCCGGGTGCTCCATGACGTGCAAGCTGACCGACAGCCCGAGAAGCGCGACGGCGATAGCCGACGTTGCGGGCAGCCAGCGTTTCCACCACGGAATCTGTCGCCCCGATTTCCAGGACTTGTCGTCTTTCAATTCAGCCCGCGCGGCATCGAGAATGACGCTATCCAGCTTTGAGCTTGGCTCGGCCGTCCCGGCCCCTTCGCGATAGAGCGCACGAATTTCGCTCTGCCCCGAATCCAGTGGATTGTCCTTGTGCGGAATGACGTGACGCGTCATCGGAGATCCTTAAGCTCGCTGCGTAGCCGCGCATAGGCGTAGCGTAGACGGCTTTTTGCCGTCTCGTAACCAGCGCCAGTCGCGTTGCCGATTTCTTCGACCGTCAACCCGCCCTCGGCGGCTAGAAGAAAGGCTTCGCGCTGAGGGGCTGGCAAGGCTTCCGTTGCCGCGACCATGCGGCTGGCAAGGCGTTCGCGCTCGTACAACTGCTCCGGTTGCTCGCTGCTTGGTGACGGAAAATCCGTGGGGTTCTCATCGTCGTCGCCAACGTCGACTTCAAATTCAGCAAGCCGGCCGCGCGCACGATAACCGTCGATCAGCCGATTGTGGGCAATTCTGAACAGCCAGGTCGTAAACTTGGCCGACACTTCGTAATTGCGGCGGGCGCGAATGACCGACATCCATACCTCCTGAAACATTTCATCCGCCTGCTCGCGCTGAGCGCATTGGTGCAGCAAGTAACGGAACAAACGTCCGCGATAGCGCGTGTAGAGCACCTCAAAAGCGGCGGCATCACCATCGCGATAAGCCAGCATGAGGGTCTCGTCGGTGCGCGATTCTTCCATGCCTGAAGTGTAAACGAGGACGGCCCGTTTTCGGGGTCAGTGTCTGCCGCACATTGCTGGCGTCATTCGTTCCAGACGGATAACGCGGTATGTATATACAGAGCGCCCGATCTTGCCAATGCTCAAATGCGGACGCTTCTCAGCCGCAGCGCATTGCCGATCACCGAGATCGAAGACAGGCTCATTGCCGCGGCGGCGAACATCGGCGACACCAGAATGCCGAGGAAGGGGTAGAGCACCCCGGCAGCTACCGGTACGCCGGCCGCGTTGTAGACCAGGGCGAAGAACAGGTTCTGCCTGATGTTGCGCATGGTGGCCCGGGAGAGGCGGCGCGCCCTCACAATGCCATTCAGATCACCCTTCACCAGCGTGAATCCGGCGCTTTCGATAGCCAC
>WBZP01001712.1_pt1 | contig 26369 bp, 22 predicted proteins | sample 5204301 | NCBI WGS metagenome assembly WBZP01 (sample SAMN12412401, study PRJNA552823) | activated sludge metagenome | isolation source: activated sludge from nitrification reactor of wastewater treatment plant... | place: USA: Pennsylvania | collected 2017 | reverse complement strand
CGTCCGGCCACCGTACTGCGACGAGTCGTCGTGGCGCAGGTTCGCCTGCAGCGCGTGCGCGTCGAACCGGCCCTGGTAGACGAGGAGCAGCGAGTCGGTGGTGCGCCGGGTCACGGCGAACGCGGCGTCGGTGGCGATCCGTTCGTCGAGACGCTCGTAGCCGGCGACGAGGCTGCTGCGGCCCGGCAGCGTGAACTCGTTCTGCCACGCGAACTGTCGCTGGCGGGTCTGGAACGGATAGTCGCCGTACGCGGTCTTCGACACGCTGTCGTCGCTGCTTTCGCCGGCCGACAGGCGCGACAGCCATCCGGCGGCGAAGCGGTCGCGGCTGGTGACCTGCCACGACTCGACGACGGTGACCGTGCGGTTGTCGAAGCCGGGATCGCCGTCGTACTGCGCGTTCAGGCGGTTGCGCAGGTACTTCGCGCCGAGCTCGTGGTCGGCCCCGAGCGGCAGCGCGACGTCGGCCGCGACGTGCCCGCTCCGATAGCCGTCGCGATCGGGGTCGTAGCCGTAGGCGGCGGGATCGGTGAGTGCGTTGAAGCCGTCGCTGCGCTTCGCGCCCGCCTCGATGCCGACGCGCAGCGGCCCCAGCGCGCCCGCCACCCGCGCGTCGACGTTCGTCGTCGCGTAGCTGCCGTAGCCCGCGCTCGCCGCCGCGGTCACCGCCGAGGTCGCCCGGCGGGTGAAGACCTGGACGACACCGCCGATCGCGTCGGCGCCGTAGAGGCTTGACGCCGGCCCGCGCAGGATCTCGATCCGCTCGATCGCGTCGAGCGGGATCGCCTCCAGCGTCGTCGCACCGGTCGACGACGAGCCGATGCGCTGGCCGTCGACGAGCACCAGCGTCTGCCCGCGGTTGGCCCCGCGGATGAACACGCCCGACACCGCCGCCGGCCCGCCGTTCTGCACCACCTCGACGCCTGCCTGCCGCTGCAGCAGCTGCACGAGGCTGACCGCACCGGCGCGGGCGATCTCGTCGCCGTCGATCACCGTGATGTCGGCGAGGATGTCGGTGATGGGCTGCGCGGTCCGCGTCGCCGTGACGGCGACGGTGTCGAGCCGGCTGACGGGCGGGGCCGCCGCACCGGCTAAGGTGCCGCCGCCGATCGCCGCGACGGCGACGAGCGTGCCGGCCGACCGGGCAAGCCGGCGCCGCTTTCGTTGGGGAATGCTGGGATCGAACATTGACTGGCGCTCCGCTTCCGCCGCACGACCCCGTACGGCGCGGGTGCGCGAAGGGCAGAGCGGGGGCGCAGGTTCGGTCGGTGCCCGCGGGAGGCTCGACCGCCCTTGCCGGCGGCGGACCCCACGCGAGGCACGAACACGAAGCAACACCACCCGCGTTGCACTTCGACACCGGGATCGATCGCGCGCGATGCGTGCGACCGACCGGCGCAGGCCGGTCTCCGGGCTTGCCATGCGGGCCAGCCGCCTTCCCGTCGCCCTGGGCGACAGTGGCGGGATGGCTGGCCCTCGAGGGCTCACCGTTGCGGGGGCAGCCGCGGATTCGGGCGCCATCGGCGCACCCCACCGCGTTCCCGTTTCACCCGTCGCGAGGAATTCGCGACGGACACCTGCTGCCGCACATGATACTCCGGTACGCGGTCGTACACCGCGGCCACGCCGGTCCCAGGGGTGTCGCCGACGCGGCGTGGCGCCGGATCACCCTGCTACAATGCGCGCCTTTCCCGCCCTGCCCCCACCGGCTAAAACCGGCCCCGGGGCCGCCGCCCGTGACCAGCAAGTTCTACATCCGCACCTTCGGGTGCCAGATGAACGAGTACGACTCGGACAAGATGGCCGACGTGCTCGAGGCGGACCTCGGACTCGCCCGCACCGACCGCGCCGACGACGCCGACGTCATCCTGTTCAACACCTGCTCGGTCCGCGAGAAGGCGCAGGAGCGCGTGTTCCACGACCTCGGCCGCGTGCGCGAGCTGAAGCGCGCCAACCCCGCGCTGATCGTCGGTGTCGGCGGCTGCGTCGCCAGCCAGGAGGGCGCCGCCATCGTCCGCCGCGCGCCCTACGTCGACGTCGTCTTCGGGCCGCAGACGCTGCACCGGCTGCCGCAGCTCATCGCCCGCCGCCGCAGCACCGGCGAGGCGCAGGTCGACATCTCGTTCCCCGAGATCGAGAAGTTCGACCACCTGCCGCCCCCGCGCGTCGACGGTGCCGCTGCGTTCGTCTCGATCATGGAAGGCTGCAGCAAGTACTGCAGCTTCTGCGTCGTTCCCTACACGCGCGGCGAGGAGGTCTCGCGGCCGTTCGACGACGTGCTGACCGAGGTCGCGGACCTCGCCGACCAGGGCGTGCGCGAGATCACGCTGCTCGGCCAGAACGTCAACGCCTATCGCGGCGCCATGGCCGCGGCGGAGACGAAGGCCGATTTCGCGACGCTGCTCGACTACGTCGCCGACGTCCCGGGCATCGAGCGCATCCGCTACACGACGTCGCATCCGCGCGAGATGACGGCCGCGCTGGTCGCCGCCTACGGCCGGATTCCCAAGCTCGTGTCGCACCTGCACCTGCCGGTGCAGTCGGGATCCGACCGCGTGCTGGCGGCGATGAAGCGCGGCTACACCGTGCTCGAGTACAAGTCGATCGTCCGCCGCCTGCGCGCCGAGCGTCCGGCGCTTTCGCTGACCTCGGACTTCATCGTCGGCTTCCCCGGCGAGACCGACGACGATTTCGCGCGCACGCTCGCGCTGGCCCGCGAGCTCGCCTTCGACGGGGCCTTCACGTTTGCCTACAGCCCGCGTCCCGGCACCCCCGCCGTCGACCTCGACGACGCGGTGCCGGCCGCCGTCAAGCAGCAGCGGCTGCTGGCGCTCAACGCCGTGCTCGACGAGCAGTACCGCGGCTACAGCGCCGCGATGGTAGGCACGCGCCAGCGCGTGCTGGTCACCGGCCGCGCCGTCAAGGATCCCGCCGAACTCCAGGCCCGGACCGAGAACAACCGCGTCGTCAACTTCGCCGGAGCACCGGAACTCGTGGGGCGCTACGTCGACGTGACCATCACCGCCGCGCTGCCGCATTCGCTGCGCGGCGAGCCGATCCACTGCTGAGCCCGACCGGCGACCCGCGCCGCCGCCAGCGAATCCGGACCCGCCGTCGCAGACATTACCCGAGGTCGCTTCCATGCCATCGCCCGCCGCTTCCGCCCGCCGCCACCGGTTCCCTTTCCTGCTGCCGTTCGCGCTGGTCGCCGCGCTGGCGCTGGCCGGTTGCGCGTCGCTGCCGGCGGGGCCCACCGTCGGGACGGCCGCGGCCGCCAGCCCGGCGGCAAACCCGACCGCCAAGGCGAATACCACGGCCCCCGCGACCCCCACCGGCGCACCGGGGGCGGGCGCGGCACCCGCGCAGCCGGGACAGCCACGGCCGTTCGCCGACGTCGTCAAGGACGCCAAGGAGTCGCCCGGCCTGTTCCGCATGTGGCAGAAGGACGACAAGGTGTGGCTGGAGATCGCGCCCGAGCAGTTCGGCGCCGCGTACTTCTTCACCTCCAATCTCAACCGCGGGATCGGCGAGAAGCGCCTGTACGGGGGGATGATGACCTACCCGGTCGGCGTGTCCGAGATCGTGGAGTTCCGCAAGGTCGGCCAGATCGTCCAGCTCGTCGCGCGCAACGTGAAGTACACGGCGAAACCAGGCACGCCCGAGGCCCACGCCGTCGCCGCCGGTTTCTCCGACAGCCTGCTCGCGTCGACGCCGATCGCCTCGCAGCCACACCCGGAGCGGAAGTCGGTCCTGGTCGAGGCCAATGCACTCCTCGTCGGCGACCTCCCGGGCGCCGCGCTGGTGCTCGAGCGGCAATACCGCCAGCCCTACGCCTTCGACGCGCGCAATTCCGCGCTCGATCGCGCCCGCGCCGTCGACGGCATGATGACCTTCGAGGTGACGGCGCACTACGCGCTGGCGCGGCCGGTGACGCCGCCGCCCGCCGCACCCGGGTCGCCGCCGCCCGCGGTCGTGCCCACGCTGCCCGAGACCGTACCCGACCCGCGCAGCCTCTTCCTCGGCTTCTTCTACACGCTCGCCCGGCTGCCCGAGACGCCGATGACGCCGCGGATCGCCGACGAGCGGATCGGCTATTTCACCGCCGATCGGGTCGACTTCACCAGCGACCTCGCGCGCGTCCCCGTCGTCCGCTACGTCACCCGCTGGCGGCTCGAGAAGCAGGACCCCGCCGCGGCGCTGTCCGAGCCCAAGGCGCCGATCGTGTTCTGGCTCGACCGCAACATCCCGCAGAAGTACCGGGCACCGATCCGCTCGGGCATCCTCGAGTGGAACAAGGCATTCGAGAAGATCGGCTACAAGGACGCGATCCACGTCGAGCAACAGCCCGACAACGCGGACTTCGACACCGCGGACCTGCGCCACGCGTCGGTGCGCTGGCAGACGGTGGCCAAGACCTCGTACGGCGCGATCGGCCCGTCGGTCGTCGACCCCCGCACCGGCGAGATCCTCGACGCCGACATCGGCATCGACGCGACCAACGTCCGCAACGTGCGCAGCCTGCGCAGCGAGTACATACCGCACGGGTTCGCGGCGACCGACGGCGCGGGCGCGGGCACCGGCCCCGGCGCGCTGCAGTGCGACAGCGCCGAGCGCGGTGCCGCCGAGGCGGTGTTCGGGATGGCGCTGCTCCAGGCGCGTGGCGAGCTCGACCCCGAAGGCCCTGAGGTCGAGGAGTTCGTCGCCGCCTACCTGCACGACGTCACGATGCACGAGGTCGGCCACACGCTGGGGCTGCGGCACAACTTCCGGGCGTCGACGATCTACACCGAGGCGGAACTCGCCGACCCGGCGTTCACCCGCGTCAACGGGATCTCCGGCTCGGTGATGGAATACAACCCTTGGAACATCGCCCGGCGCGGCCAGCCGCAGGGCGAGTACCAGCAGTCCACGCTCGGACCCTACGACTACTGGGCGGTCGAGTACGGGTACCGCGAGTTCCCCGCGGCCGAGGAGAAGGCGGCGCTGGCGGCGATCGCCGCGCGCTCGAGCGAGCCCCGGCTCGCGTTCGCGACCGACGAGGAGGCGGGCCCGGGGGCGCTCGACCCCGCCGTCAACACCCACGACCTCGGCAGCGACCCGCTCGCCTACGCCGAGAAGCGACTCGCGCTGGTCCGCGAGCTCTGGCAGAGCACCGAGCGCAGGGAGCTCAAGGCCGGCGAGAGCTATTCGGTGCTGCGCCGCAATTTCAGCCGCGGCCTGGCCGAGGCGACCGAAGGCGCGCTCTACGCCGCCCGCTACATCGGCGGCATCACCGTGCTGCGCGACAAGGCGGGCAGCGGCCGCGACCCGCTGACGCCGGTTCCCGTCGACAAGCAGCGCGCGGCGCTGCGGCTGATCGCCACCGAGGTGTTCTCGGCGGACAGCTTCCGCTTCCCGCCGTCGTTCCTGCGCCGGCTGTCGGTCTCCGACTTCGACCGTGGCGATGCCGCGGAACTCGGCCGCGCGATGCCGCAGACCGACGTGGCCGTCGACCAGCAGGTGCTGGCGATGCAGCGCGGCGTGCTCGGTCTGCTGCTCTCCGACATGGTGGCGCAGCGGATGCTGAACAACGAGACCAAGGTCGACGCCCAGGGTGGCGCGCTGCGCCTGCCCGAGCTGTACGCGACGCTGCACGACGCGGTCTGGAGCGAGTTGCGCGAGCGGCGCGACATCGCGCTGCCGCGCCGCAATCTGCAGCGCGAGTACGGCAGCCGCCTCGCCGCGGCGCTGCTGCGCCCGCTGGCGTCGATGCCGGCCGACGCCCGCGCGCTGCTGCGTGCCGACGCCACGCGGCTGCGCGACGAGCTCGCCGCCGAGGCGGGCAGGGCGACCCGGTCGGCCGAGGCGCGGGCGCATCTGGCCGAGATGCGGATCGTCATCGACGAGGCGCTGAAGGCGCCGATCGTGCGCCAGGGCGCGTAGCCGGCGGCTTGCGTGCCCGCGTGCTTGCGCGCAGACTCGCCCCACCGCTTCCTGCCATCGTCGCCTTGGCCCAGAGTCCCGTCGAAGTCACCCTCACGCCGCTCGACAATCGCGCGCTGGCCAACCTGTGCGGTCCGCTCGACGTCAACCTGCGGCAGATCGAAGCCGCGCTCGACGTCGCCATCAGCCATCGCGGCGAGCGTTTCGCCATCGGCGGCACCGGCGAGGCCGCCCGGCAGGCCGCCGCGGTGCTCGCCGGCCTCTACGCGAAGGCCGGCGATCCGCTGTCGCTGGACGACGTCCAGCTCGGCATCATCGAGATCACCCAGCAGCCGGTCGCCGCGGCGGCGGGCACCCCCGGGACGCCGGCGCTGCGGACGCGCCGCGCCGACCTGCACGGGCGCACGCCGAACCAGACGCGCTACCTCAGCGACATCGCCGCGCACGACATCACGTTCGGCATCGGCCCGGCGGGTACCGGCAAGACCTACCTCGCCGTCGCCTGCGCCGTCGACGCGCTGGAGCGCGATGCGGTCAAGCGGCTGGTGCTCGTCCGGCCGGCCGTGGAGGCCGGCGAACGGCTGGGCTTCCTGCCCGGCGATCTCGCCCAGAAGGTCGACCCGTACCTGCGGCCCCTGTACGACGCGCTGTACGACCTGATGGGCTTCGACAAGACCGGCAAGCTGTTCGAGCGCGGGACCATCGAGATCGCGCCGCTCGCGTACATGCGCGGGCGGACGCTCAACCACTCGTTCATCATCCTCGACGAGGCGCAGAACACCACGCCCGAGCAGATGAAGATGTTCCTCACCCGGATCGGCTTCGGCACCCGGGCGGTGATCACCGGCGACGTCACCCAGATCGATCTCGCGCGCGGGCAGAAGAGCGGGCTGGTCGAAGCCGACCGGATCCTCGCCGACGTGCGCGGGATCGCCTTCACGCGCTTCACCAGCGCCGACGTCGTCCGCCATCCGCTGGTGCAGAAGATCATCAACGCCTACGAGCGCGACACGCTGGCCGCGGGCGCGCCGGCAGGGGGCGCGCCGGCCGCCGGCCGCCATGGCCGCTGAGCCCGCGCGGCCGCTGCCACGGCTCGCGCTCGCGGTGCAGTACGCGGTCGCGGCGGAGCGGCTGCCGGTGCGAGCGACGCTGCGACGGTGGATCCGCGCGGCACTGGCGCGGGACGCCGAGGTCACGGTGCGCTTCGTCGGCGCCGCCGAGGGTCGGCGGCTGAACGCCGATTTCCGCGGCGGAGACCACGCCACGAACGTGCTCACCTTCGTGTACGATGACAGCATGCCCCTGTCCGGCGACATCGTCCTGTGCGTCCCCGTGCTGCGCCGCGAGGCCCGCGAACAGGGCAAGACCTTCATCGACCACTGCGCGCACCTCGTCGTCCACGGCACGCTGCACCTTCAGGGCCACGACCACGAGACCGCGCGGGCCGCCACGGCGATGGAGCGGCTGGAGGCGCGACTGCTCGCGCAACTGGGCAAGCGCGACCCGTACGCCGGGCCGGCGCCGCGGCCGGCGGGCGCCGGGGCCCGCCGCCGTCCTTCCCGCCGCCCCCGCTGATCAACCGCGTGCACGATCCCGACGACAAGGCGCTGCGCCCCACGCTGCTCGAACGGCTGTCCGCGTTCCTGACCCGCGAGCCGGAGGACCGCGACGAGCTGCTGCTGCTGCTGCACGGAGCCTTCGAGCGCAAGCTGCTGGACGCCGACGCGCTGTCGATGATCGAGGGCGTGCTGCAGGTGTCGGAAATGACGGTGCGCGACATCATGATCCCGCGTGCGCAGATGGACGTCGTCGCGCTCGACGACGATCCGGCGACCTTCATCCCGCTGGTGCTGGACACGCGGCACTCGCGCTTCCCGGTGACCGGCGAGAACAAGGACGACATCGTCGGCATCCTGCTCGCCAAGGAGCTCCTGAACTACTACGCCGACCCGGGCGGGTTCAAGCTGCGCGACACGCTGCGTCCCGCGGTGTTCGTCCCGGAGTCGAAGCGGCTCAACGTCCTGCTGCGCGAGTTCCGCGCCAATCGCAACCACATCGCCATCGTCGTCGACGAGTACGGCGGCGTGTCCGGCCTCGTCACCATCGAGGACGTGCTCGAGCAGATCGTCGGCGACATCGAGGACGAGTACGACTTCGACGAGAGCGAGGACAACATCATCGCCGAGGCGGGCGGCCGCTTCCGGGTCAAGGCGCGGACCGAGATCCGCGACTTCAACGCCCACTTCGACACCGACTTCGCCGACGACGAGTTCGACACCATCGGCGGCCTGGTGCTGCAAGCGTTCGGCCGGCTGCCCAAGCGCGGCGAGTCGGCGACGATCGGCGAACTGCGCTTCCGCGTCGTCCGCGCGGACAGCCGACGGCTGTACACGCTGCAGGTCGAATCCCTGGCCCCTCCCGCCACGGACACCGCGACCGCCACCGCGTGAACGCGGTCCCGACCGCGCCGCGCCGCCGCCGGGACGCGCCGGGGCGCGCGCTGCGCTCGGCCGGCGCGCTGCCGCTGCTGCTCGCGTTTCTGCTCGGCGCCGCGACGGTGCTGGCGTTCGCGCCGTTCGCGCTCGCCGGACTGCCGGTGCTCACGCTCGGGCTGCTGTTCGTGCTCTGGTGGCGCGCGCCACCGGGGCAGGCGGGCTGGCTGGGCTTCGCCTTCGGGTGCGGGCTGTTCGGCACGGGCGTGCCCTGGCTCGTCCTCGCGCTGCACACCTACGGCGGAATGGCCGCGCCGCTGGCGGTGGTCGCGGTGGCGGGCCTGTGCGCCTACCTCGCGCTCTTTCCCGCGCTGGCCGGCTTCGCCGGCTGCCGCTGGAGCCCGCCCGGGACGCTCGGGCGGCTCTACGCCGTCGCCGGGGCGTGGACGCTTGCCGAGTGGGCGCGCAGCTTCGTGTTCACGGGCTTTCCGTGGCTGGCGCTGGGCTACGCCCAGCTGCCCGCCGGCGCGGCGACACCCCTGGCGGCGTACGCGCCGCTCGGCGGGGTGTTCCTGGTGACGCTGGGCAGCGCCGTCGCCTCCGTCGCCGTCGCGGCGGCGATCGATGCCGCCGCGACCGGCGCGTGGCGGCGCGGCGCGGTGGCGGTCGCGGTCGCCGCCGCCGTGTTCGGTGCCGGCACGGCGCTCGACCGGATCGAGTGGACCTCGCCGGCGGGGACGACGCAGGTGTCGCTGGTGCAGGGCAACGTCGAGCAGGAGCGGAAGTTCGACCCGGAGTTCCGCGACCGCACCTACGCGCTGTACCGGGAGCTGGTCGCGGCGAGTCGCGGCCGCCTGGTCGTGCTGCCCGAGAGCGCGTTCCCGGCGTTCCTCGACGAGGTGCCGGACGCCGTGCTGCGCGACTTCCGCGATCTTGCCGCCGCGCGCGGCGGCGACGTGTTGATCGGCCTGTTCACCGTCGACGCGCCGGCCGGCGACGAGACCGGCCTCCGCTACTTCAACTCGGTGATCTCGCAGGGTGCGTCGCCGCCGCAGCGGTACCGGAAGCGGCACCTCGTGCCGTTCGGCGAGACCATTCCCGCCGACGCCGTCGTCGGCGCGTTCATCCGCCAGGTACTCGCGATCCCGCTCGCGAGCCAGACGCCCGGCGAAGCGGATCAGCCGCCGTTCGAACTCGCCGGGCAGCGCGTCGCGGTCAACATCTGCTACGAGGACGCGTTCGGCGAGGACATCCGCGCACAGGCGGCGAACGCGACGCTGCTCGTCAACGTCACCAACGACGCCTGGTACGGCCGCTCGCTGGCCGCGGAGCAGCACAACCAGATCGCGGCGATGCGTGCGCGCGAGACCGGGCGGCCCCTGCTGCGCGCGACCAATACCGGCATCACGTCGGCGATCGGGCCGGACGGGCGCGAACTCGCCCGGCTGCGCTGGTTCGAGCGCGGCGTGCTGGAGATCGAGATCGTCGGCCGGCAGGGAACAACCCCCTTCGTCCGCGGCGGCGACCTGCCCGCCGCGCTGCTGGCATTGGCGATGTTCGCCATTGCGTCAGTCGCCGGGCGCCACCTGTCCGCCTGAAAGGAGTCCAGCCGTGCCCCGACTGCAACTTGCCGACGTCGAGCTGTACTTCGAGGAGCACGGCGCGGGCCCGCCGCTGCTGCTCATCGCGGGCCTCGCCTCCGATTCGCAGAGCTGGCTGGCGGTGCTGCCCGCGCTCGCCGCGCAACATCGCGTGATCGTCGTCGACAACCGCGGTTGCGGGCGGACCGCGCCGCAGGACGCCCCGAACGGCGTCGCCGCGATGGCCGACGACTGTGCCGCGCTGCTTCGCCACCTGGGGCTCGCCCGGGTCGCCGTCGTCGGGCACTCGATGGGCGGCTTCGTCGCGCAGGCGCTGGCCGCGCGCCACCCGGGCCTGGTCGGCCCGCTGGTGCTGGCGGCGACCGCCGCGCGCAACTCCCCGCGCAACGGCCTGCTGTTCCGGGCCTGGGCGACGGCGATGACGGCCGGCCAGGATCCGGCACAGTGGTTGCTGCAGCTGCTGCTGTGGATTCTCACGCCGCGCTTCTTCGCCGATCCGGCCGCGGTCCGCGCGGCGATCGACTACGGCCTCACCTACCCGTATCCGCAGGCCGCCCCGGCCTTCGCCGCGCAGGTCGACGCGCTCTGCGCGTTCGACGGCACGGCTGCGCTGCCGCACCTGCCGCCGCGCACGCTGGTGCTGGCCGGCGCCGACGACCTGCTGTTCCCAATTCCTGCGTCCCGCGAACTCCACGCGGCGATCCCGGGCGCCACGATGGCGGTGATCGACGGCGCCGCGCACGCGATCGCGCTCGAGCAGCCGGCGGCGTTCGCCGCCGCGGTGCTCGGATTCATCGACGGCGAACGCTGACGGCAGGACGTGGCGGCGCGGCGGAATTGCGAAGCCGCGAGGCGAAACTGGGTAAAATCTCACACTTCGTATCGGGAACGCGGGATCGGACTCCCGCCGCGCGCATGCTCACCTTCCAGCAACTGATGATGAGGCTCCAGGCGTACTGGGACCAGCAGGGCTGCGCCCTGCTGCAACCCTACGACATGGAGGTCGGCGCGGGCACGTCGCACACGGCGACCTTCCTGCGCGCGCTCGGCCCCGAGCCCTGGCGGGCGGCCTACGTGCAGCCTTCGCGGCGCCCGAAGGACGGCCGCTACGGCGAGAACCCCAACCGGATGCAGCACTACTACCAGTACCAGGTCGTGCTGAAGCCGTCGCCGCCGGACATCCTGGACCTCTACCTCGGCTCGCTCTCCGCGCTGGGGTTCGACCTCGCGAAGAACGACGTCCGCTTCGTCGAGGACGACTGGGAGAACCCGACGCTGGGCGCCTGGGGACTGGGCTGGGAGGTCTGGCTCAACGGCATGGAGGTCACCCAGTTCACCTATTTCCAGCAGGTCGGCGGCCTCGACTGCGCGCCGATCACCGGCGAGATCACCTACGGGCTCGAGCGGCTGGCGATGTACCTGCAGGGCAAGGAGAACGTGTTCGACCTCGTCTGGACCGAGTGGGAGGAGCACGGCACCCGGCGCGCGCTCACCTATCGCGACGTCTACCACCAGAACGAGGTCGAGCAGTCGACGTACAACTTCGAGCAGTCGAATGCGCCGAAGCTGTTCGAACTGTTCGGCTTCTTCGAGGGCGAGGCGAAGCGGCTGCTCGAGGCGCGGCTGCCGCTGCCGGGCTACGAGATGATCCTCAAGGCCGCGCACACGTTCAACCTGCTGGACGCGCGGGGCGCGATCTCGGTCACCGAGCGCGCCGCCTACATCGGTCGCATCCGCACGCTGTCGCGGCTGGTCGCGCAGGCGTACTACGACTCCCGCGAGGCGCTCGGCTTCCCGATGCTGCACGCGCCCCGGACCAAGGCGGCCTGAGATGAAACCACTCCCCTGTTCGCGTTGCCCACTGCCACGGGAGGGAGCCGGCCGGCACGCCGCCCCGGCCCGGCGAGGCTGACATGAGCAACCCCACGCTCCTCGTCGAACTGTTCACCGAGGAACTGCCGCCGAAGGCGCTGCGCCGGCTTGGCGAAGCGTTCGCGGCAGCGCTCGAGCAGGGCCTGCGGACTCGCTCGCTGCTGGGACCGGCGTCCGTCGCCACCGGCTTCGCGACGCCGCGCCGGCTCGCCGTCTCGATCACCGACGTGCTGGCCGTGGCGCCGGACGCCGACGTCGTCGACAAACTGATGCCGGCGAAGGTCGCCTGGGGCCCCGACGGCGAGCCGACCGCGGCGCTGACCAAGAAACTGGCCGCGCTCGGTCGCGCCCACCTCGCCACGGCGGCGCGCGACGCGCGCGCCGGCCCCGATCGGCTGCAGGTCGCCGCCGAAGGCAAGGCCGAGTACGTCTACCTGCACAGCCGGGCCAAGGGCGGCAGCCTCCAGATCGGCCTGCAGGCGGCGCTCGACGACGCCGTCGCCGGCCTGCCGATCCCCAAGGTGATGAGCTACCAGCGCCCCGACGGCAGCACCGTCAAGTTCGTCCGCCCGGCGCACGCGCTCGTCGCGCTGCACGGCGGCGAGGTGGTGCCTGTCGCGGCGCTCGGGCTCGCCGCCGGCCGGGTGACGCACGGCCACCGGTTCATGGGCCGCCGCGACATCGCCGTCGCCGCCGCCGGTGCCTGGGACGAAACGCTGCGCGCCGAAGGCAAGGTGATCGCGAGCTTCGCCGAACGGCGGTCGGCGATCGTCGCCGGCCTCGCGGCCGCCGCGGCCGGGGCCACGGTGATCCAGCCCGACGCGCTGCTCGACGAGGTCACCGCGCTGGTCGAGTGGCCGGCGGTGCTCGCCGGCAGCTTCGACCCGGCGTTCCTGCGCGTCCCGCAGGAGTGCCTGATCCTCACGATGCAGCAGAACCAGAAGTACTTCGCGCTCGCCGACGGCGCCGGAAGGCTCGTCAACCGGTTCCTGATGGTGAGCAACCTGGCCGCGCACGACCCGTCGGCGATCATCCAGGGCAACGAGCGCGTGCTGCGGGCGCGGCTCGCCGACGCCGGGTTCTTCTTCGACCAGGATCGGCGCGTGCCGCTCGCCTCGCGGGTCGCGAAGCTCGAGAACGTCGTCTACCACAACCGCATCGGGACGCAGCTCGAGCGCGTCGAGCGGCTGCGCACGCTCGCCGGATCGCTGGCCGAGCGGATCGGTGCCGACCGCGAAGCCGCCGAGCGCGCCGCGCTGCTGGCGAAGGCGGACCTCGTCACCGACATGGTCGGCGAGTTTCCCGAGCTCCAGGGACTGATGGGCCGCTACTACGCCGAGCACGACGGCGAAGCCGCCCCGGTCGCCGCCGCCGTCGAGCAGCACTACTGGCCGCGCTACGCCGGCGACCGCCTGCCCTCCGGCCCGGTCGCGCAGGTCGTCGCCCTCGCCGACAAGCTCGAGCTCGTCGCCGGCATGTTCGGCATCGGCAACGAGCCCAGCGGCGACCGCGATCCGTTCGGCCTGCGCCGCGCGGCGCTGGGCATCCTGCGCATCGTCGTCGAGGGCCGGCTGCCGTTGCTGCTGCCCGACATCGTCGCCGCCGCCCAGGCGTCGTTCGTCGGTGTCCCCGCCGTCGCCGACGCCACGCGCGCCGTCGAGGACTTCATCTACGAGCGCCTGCGCGGGATGCTGCGCGAGCAGGGATACACGGCGAACCAGGTGTCCGCGGTCGTCGACAGCCGGCCGGCCGAGCTGCGCGAGTTGCCGCGCCGGCTCGCCGCGGTCCGCGAGTTCGAGGCGATGCCAGAGTCGGGCGCACTCGCCGCCGCGAACAAGCGGATCGTCAACATCCTGCGCAAGTCCGGCGGCGAGGCCGCGGCGGAGGTCGTGGTCGAACGGCTGGACGAGCCCGCCGAACGTGAGCTGCACGCGGCGTTCCGGACGCTGGAGCCCGCTGTCCATGCCCACTGCGCCGGCGGCGACTACACCGCGGCGCTGAAGGCGCTGGCGACGGCCAAGCCCGCGGTCGACCGGTTCTTCGACGAGGTGATGGTGATGGCCGACGATCCGGCGGTGCGCGCGAACCGGCTGGCGCTGTTGCGCCACGTCGCGCAGACGATGAACCGCGTCGCCGACATCTCGCGGCTCGCCGCCTGACCGGCGCCCCGGCCCCGCCCCGCCACCGCGTTCACGTCCGCCCCGAGCCATGGTCCAGTTCGCGACCGAGACCGTACCGACGACGCGCACGCTGAAGCTGATCGTGCTCGATCGCGACGGCGTGATCAACCACGACAGCGACCAGTTCATCAAGAGCCCCGACGAGTGGCGCCCGATCCCGGGCAGCCTGGAGGCGATCTCGCGGCTCAATCACTCCGGGTACCGCGTCGTCGTCGCAACCAACCAGTCGGGCATCGGCCGCGGCCTGTTCGACATGGCGACGCTCAACGCGATCCACGAGAAGATGCACAAGGCGCTCGCGCTCGCCGGCGGCCGGATCGACGCGCTGTTCTACTGCCCGCACACCGGCGACTCCGACTGCGAGTGCCGCAAGCCGCGCCCCGGGATGCTGCGCGAGATCGGCCGCCGCTTCGGCGTCGACCTGGCCGGCGTTCCGTGCATCGGCGACGGGCTGCGCGACCTCCAGGCGGCCGAGGCGGTCGGCGCGCAGCCGATGCTGGTGCTCACAGGCAAGGGGGAAAAGACGCTGCGCGAGGGCAATTTCCCGAAGAACACCGTGATCTTCCCGGACCTCGCGTTCGCGGTGTCCGCGCTGCTCGCCGGAGAATGAGCCCGCGGGGCCGCCCGAAGCGCGAAGTCCGGAGCACGGCGCGCGCCGGCGCCCGGCAACGCCCGCGGCGCCCGGCGCCGCGCGGCCCGTGCCGATACCGCGGAGGCTAGCCGTGTCGGCGCTGCGTTCCATCGCCTTCCTGGCGTTCCAGCTGGCCGTGACGCCGTTCTATGCCGCCGCGATGCTGCTGTGCTGCTGGCTGCCGCGGATCCCGCTGTACCGGATCGCCGCGCACTGGTGCCGGCTCAACCTCGCCGGCGCCCGCTGGATCTGCGGCATCCGCCATCGCGCGATCGGGCTGGAGAACATCCCGGCCGGACCCGGCACGCCCGGCCACATCGTCGTCGCCAAGCACAGCTCGACCTGGGAAACACTGGCGCTGACGCTGTACTTCCCGCCGCTCGCCTACGTCGCCAAGAAGGAGTTGCTGGCCTTGCCTTTCTTCGGCTGGGGCTTTGCGCTCGCCTCGCCGATCACCATCGACCGCCGCGCCGGCACCGACGCGATGCAGCAGATCGCCACGCAGGGGGCCGCCCGGTTCGGTCAGGGTTTCTGGATCGTCATCTATCCCGAGGGGACGCGGATCAGGGCGGGAACGCGGTCGAAGTACAAGACCGGCGGGGCCCGGCTCGCGATCCAGCTCGACGCACCGCTGATTCCGGTCGCGCACAACGCCGGCTGGCTGTGGCCGAAGGGCGCGCTGGGCAAGCGGCCGGGAACGGTCACGATCTCGTTCGGCCCGCCGATCTCGCCACGCGGCATGGACGCGCAAGCGCTCACCGCGACGGTCGAGCGCTGGATCGAGGACGAGGTCGCGCGACTCGGGCGGCCGGATTGACCGGGCAGCGCGCGCAACCTCGCGACACCGCGGCCGTGCGCCGCGTCACGCTGGACGGGACCGCCGTCGAGTTCCGGCTGCTCCGGTCGCGGCGACGGTCGATCGGCATGGAGATCGGGCTCGCGGGGCTGCTCGTGCGCGCGCCGCTGCGGGCCACGCTGCACGAGATCGAGCGCGTGCTGGGCGAGCGGTCCGCCTGGATCCTGCAGGCGCTCGATCGCTGGCAGCGCCGCCGGCGCGAGACGCTGCCACGGCGATGGGCCACCGGCGCCCGGATGACGTATCGCGGCGAGGAATTGCTGGTGGACGTGCGCGCGGCGCGCGCGCCGCGGATCGGCTGCGATCTCTTCCACCTGACGATCGCCCATCCGAATCCGGCTGCCGACGACGACATCGGGCGCAGGGTGATCGCGTGGCTGCGTGACGAAGCGCTGCGCGTGCTCGCGCCGGAACTCGCCCGGCTCGCCACCGCGCTGGGGCGTCCGCCGCCGCCCTTGCGCATCTCGGCGGCGCGCCACCACTGGGGAAGCTGCTCGCGCAACGGCACGATCCGCCTCAACTGGCGGCTGATCCTGCTGCCGCCGCGCCTTGCGCGCTACGTCGTCGCACACGAAGTTGCCCATCTGGTCGAGATGAACCACTCGTCGCGCTTCTGGGCGCAGGTCGAGGCGCTGCACCCCGGCCACGCCGCCGACCGCCGCGCGCTCGACGAGTGGACCGCGGCGCTCGAAGCCTGACGACGCCGCGCCTGGCGGCGGCGCGCCCAGACGGCCAAGCCGTCCGGGCGGCGGGCACCGGGACCGCGGGGATGGCACTCGGCCCGTCAGTCCGGCGGGGCCGCGAGCGGCGGCAATCGCACGTCGATGCCGGCCTGGCTGCGCAGCAGCGCGGCCAGCGCCACGCCCAGTTCGCCGTCGGAGCGCGTATCCCGCCAGCAACCGGCGCGGGCGCGGAAATGGAAGCCTCCGTCACGCGCGGCAACCCAGATCTCCCGGTTGGGCAGGTGCCGGTTGACGACGATCTTGCTGCCGTCCTCGCATTCGATCTCGAGGATGCCGTCGATGCAGTTCCAGTCGACGTCCGCCTCGGAAACGTCGAGCGCCCGATCCAGTGCCTCGCCGATCGCGGCGAGGGTGGCGTCGGCGGCCAGGGAGAACTGCGATTCGGTCGTCATCGGTGCGCTCGTTCCCGGTGTCCGCGCCGCGGGATCGCAGCGAGGAGGCGTGTTAGCATCGCGCCGATGTTACGCGATTTCAACGCCCCGCCCGCCGGCCGGCCTGCGACGCGACGGCAGCGCGGTGCCCGCGCACTGTGCCTCGTGCTAGGCGTTGCGCTCGCCGGCTGCGGCGTCAAGGGGCCGCTGCGACTGCCGCCGCCGACGGCCGACGCAGCGCAGCCGGCACCACCGGCGGACGCCGGCGTCCGCCCTGCCGAACCCGCGCGCCAGCCGTGAACCCCTTCCCCCGCCGCGACGGCGAGCTCTGCGCCGAAGACGTCCCGCTGTCGTCCATCGCCGAGCGGTACGGCACGCCGGCCTACGTGTACTCGCGGGCGGCGATCGAGGCGGCGTACCGGAGCTTCACCGCCGCCTTCACCGGCGTTGCGCACCTCGTCTGCTATGCGCTGAAGGCGAACTCCAATCTCGCGCTGCTCGACCTGCTCGCGCGCCAGGGCTGCGGCTTCGACATCGTGTCGGGCGGCGAACTCGCACGGGTGATCGCCGCCGGCGCCGATCCGCGCCGGGTCGTGTTCTCCGGCGTCGGCAAGTCCGAGGCGGAGATGGCGGCCGCGCTCGCTGCCGACATCCGCTGCTTCAACGTCGAGTCGCCGGCCGAGCTCGAACAGCTCGCCGCCGTCGCGGGGCGGATGGGCAGGCGCGCGCCGGTGTCGTTCCGGGTGAACCCGGACGTCGACCCCGGGACGCATCCGTACATCGCGACCGGCCTGAAGGAGAGCAAGTTCGGCGTCGCCTTCGGTGACGCGCTCGAGCTCTACCGGTACGCGGCGACGCTGCCCGCCGTCGCGATCCGTGGCATCGACTGCCACATCGGCTCGCAGATCACCGACCTCGACGCCTGCGTCGAGGCTGCGACCCGGGTGTTCGAGCTCGCCGACCGGATCGAGGGCGCGGGCATCGCGCTGCAGCACGTCGATCTCGGCGGCGGCCTGGGAATCCGCTACCGCGACGAAGCGACGATCGACGTCCTCGACTACGCGCGCGCGATCCGGCGCGCGCGGGGCACGCGGCGGCACGAGCTGCTGTTCGAGCCCGGGCGCTTCCTGGTCGGCAACGCCGGCGTGCTGCTGACCCGGGTCCTGTACCTCAAGCCGGGAGAGACGCGCCACTTCGCCATCGTCGACGCGGCGATGAACGATCTCGTCCGCCCCGCGCTCTACGATGCCTGGCACGACGTCGACGTCGTCCGGCCATCCCCGGCGGCGCCGCGCTGCTGGCAGATCGTCGGCCCGGTCTGCGAGAGCGGCGACTTCCTCGCGAGCGATCGCGAGCTCGCGCTCGAACCGGGCGCCCTCCTCGCCGTGCGCAGCGCCGGCGCGTACGGCTTCGTGATGAGTTCCAACTACAACTCCCGGCCACGCGCCTGCGAGCTCGTCGTCGACGGGGAACGCGTCCACGTCGCCCGCGCCCGCGAGACGACGGCGCAGTTGTACGCGCAGGAATCACTGCTGCGCTGACGCCGCCTCGCCATTCCCGGCGCCGCGCGCCGCGCGAAACCGGGTGCGGATACGCAACAGCGTTCATGCGCCCACAAGTTATCGCCGACGAAATCTTGCAATTAAAAAAAATCTGGCTAGAATTCAGGCAGCAGGTAGCAGAGGGTTTGTCAAGAGGCGACAACAACTCTCGAACGAATCTCTCGCCGCCTGCGGCGAAACAGAAACAGCAAAACACCTACAGCAACTCAGACAGGAGAACCAAGCTATGGCAGACATCCTCTCGACGCTGACGCCGGCTGCCCCGGCTCCGGCGCCCAAGAAGGCGAGGAAGAAGGCGGCGCCCAAGAAGGCCGCGAAGAAGACGACGAAGAAGGCCGCGCCGAAGAAGGCCGCCAAGAAGACGGCGAAGAAGGCCGCCAAGAAGACCGTGAAGAAGGCCGCCAAGAAGACCGCCAAGAAGGCTGCCAAGAAGACCGTGAAGAAGGCCGCCAAGAAGACCGTGAAGAAGGCCGCCAAGAAGACGGCGAAGAAAGCCGCCAAGAAGACGACGAAGAAGGCTGCGCCGAAGAAGGCCGCCAAGAAGACGGCGAAGAAGAAGGCCGCCAAGAAGTAACGCTCCGCGGCCCTCCGCCTGCGCCGCCAACGACGCAGACGACCCGACAGGCGACGCCGACCGCGTCGCCTGTTTTCATTGGTGGGTACGCGTGCGCGGCGTGCCCTGCCCGTCGCCGGGTGGTGGCCCCGGCGGATTCCGCCGTTCCGCGCCCTTCCGCGCTCCGCGCTGCCCCCGCCGCCCGCCCCGTCGCGCCGCGGCGCGGGTCGTGCGGAGGCTCGCTACTGCCGGCCGCTCCTCGGGGCCGGCGCCTTGCCCGCTCTCGGCGGCTTGCCGCTGGGCGGAACGGCGGCCGGCTTCGGCTTGGTCGTCGTGCGCGTCGGCTTCGCCTTGGTGGCCAGCACCGGCTTGCCCGACGGACGCACCGACCGCGCGGCGTTGGGCGCGTTGTCGCTGACGATGCGCAGCGACTGGCCCGCCTTGACCGTGGTCTGCGTCAGGCCGTTCCACCCGCGGATGTCCTGGGTGGTGACCCCGTAGCGGCTGGCGATCCCCGCCATCGTCTCGCCGCGTTTCACGCGGTAGTAGAACGTCCGCCCCTGCGGCACCGTGGTGAACACCGCCTGCGAAAGGGTCGCCTCCGACTGCGCCGACGGCCGCTGCGCCGGAACGAGCAGCGTGTGCCCCTCGGGTACCCGCGACCGCGGACCGATCCCGTTGACGGCCCGCAGCGTCTCCACCGGCAGCGCGAACTTGGCCGCGACCTGCGGCAGCGTCTCGCCACGGTGCAGCCGATACGCCTGCCACGACACCAGCGGCTGGTCGAGCAGATCGAGCTTGGCGGCGAAGAGCTCGGCCCGGTCGATGGGCAGCAGGATCGCGTGCTCGTCGGCGCCGGCGATGACGGGCCGGTTGTGATGCGGGTTGAGGCTCTGGAACTCGTCGAGCGGCATCTCGGCGAGTTCGGCCGCGCGCTTCAAGTCCATCTGCTTCGTCGTCCTCACGACGGCGAAGTACGGCGCGTCGGGAATGTCGGCGAGCTCCAGTCCGTACTTGCCCGGGTCGGCGACGATGTTCTTCACCGCCTGCAGCTTCGGCAGGTAGTTGCGGGTCTCGTCGGGCATGTCGATGCTGGCGTAATCGGTCGGCAGTCCCGCCCGCTGGTTCTTCGCGACGGCGCGGGCGACGTTGCCCTCACCCCAGTTGTAGCCGGCGAGCGCCAGCTGCCAGTCGTTGAACTGGTCGTGGAGCTTCTGCAGGTAATTGAGCGCGCCGTCGGTGGCGGCCAGCACGTCGCGCCGCGAGTCGAACCAGAAATTCTGCTGCAGCCCGAAGTGCTTTCCGGTCGACGGCATGAACTGCCAGATGCCGGCGGCGCGCGCGCTCGACAGCGCGACCGGGTTGTAGGCGCTCTCGACCATCGGCAGCAGCGCGATCTCGAGCGGCATCCGGCGCCGCTCCACCTCGAGGACGATGTGGTACAGGTAGCGCCGGCTGCGGTCGATCATCCGCGCGACGTAATCGGGGCGACTCGAATACCACTGCTCCCACTTCGCGACGAAGGGGTGGTTGACGTCCGGGATCGCGTAGCCCTTGATGATCCGCGTCCACAGGTCGTCCGCCGGCACCGGCAGCGCCTCGAGCTCGGCGGCGGCCAGCGCGGAGAACGGACCGGTGACGGTGCCCGGCTCGAGCTGCAGCGGCAGACCCATCCGCAGCGGGTCCAGCAGCGGCCCGTCGTAGAGCCTGGGCGCATCGTCGGGGTCCGCGACCTTGACTGGCGGCGCGGCGCATCCGGCGAGCAATGCCGCGAGCAGCAGCAGGGTTGTGCGGTGTCGAGGCAATTCGATCAGTCGTCTGGGCGCCCGGGGAGCCGGGGCGGCTCACACGAAGTGCGGCGATGGTAGGCGCCCTCGCTCCGGTGCGTCAACCTTCGCCCGCGCCGCGTGGCGGCGGCGGCACGGCCCTCCGGACCACACCGCGCGCTCAGCCGAACGCGTTCTTCCACGCCCGCAGCGCGGCGAACACCGCGACCGCGTCTTCCGGCGGCACGCCGGCTCGGTGCGCCGCGGACGCCGCCACTTCGGGGCACGCGCAGCGCAGGAACGGATTGGTCGCGAGCTCTTCGGCGAGGATCGACGGCAGCGTCGGCAGGCCGCGCTCGCGTCGAGCGCGCTCGCGCAGTTCGCGTTCGGCCAGCGCGGCGTTGCCCGGCTCGACCGCGCGGGCGAAGCGCAGGTTGGCCAGCGTGTACTCGTGGGCGCAGTGGATCCGTGTCGCCGGGGGCAGCGCCGCGAGCCGCGCCAGCGATGCCGCCATCTGCGCGGCGGTTCCCTCGAACAGCCGCCCGCAGCCCGCGGCGAACAGCGTGTCGCCGACGAACGCGACCGGCACGGCGTCGACGGTGCCGGCGTAGGCAACGTGGCCGGCCGTGTGGCCGGGGACGTCGAGCACGCGCAGCGTGGCGGCGAAGCCGGGCAGCGGCACTTCGTCGCCGTCGGCGAGCGCGTGCGTGCGGCAGGGGATCGCCTCGCGCGCCGGGCCGAGCACCGGCACGTCGCCGGCCCCGGCGAGCGCCTCGATGCCGCCGACGTGGTCACCGTGGTGGTGGGTGACGAGTATCGCGGCGAGCCGCAGTCCTTCGCGCTCCAGGCAGGTGCGGACCGGCGCGGCGTCGCCGGGGTCGACGACGACGGCGCGCGCACCCTCGCGGAGCAACCAGATGTAGTTGTCGCTGAACGCGGGGATCGGGATAATCGCCGCCATGACAACATCGTCGCAACCGCGCGAAACGGTGTCAACGTCGCTCGCTCAGTGGTTTGCGACTCCGCTCGGCGAATACCTGCTGGCACGCGAGCGTGCCTGGTTCGACCGCACGGTCGCCGACATCTTCGGCTTCCACGCCATCCAGGTCGGCCTGGCGGAGCACTCCCTGCTGTCGCAGAGCCGGATCGCGGCCCGCTGGACCGTCGACTACGACGCCCCGGCGCAGCTGCGCGCCGACCCGCACTGGCTGCCGTTCGCCGAGAACGCGCTCGACCTGATCGTGCTGCCGCATGCGCTCGAGTTCACGACCGAACCGCACCGGCTGCTGCGCGAGATACACCGGGCGATACGTCCCGAAGGCCAGCTGGTGCTGTCCGGCTTCAACCCGTTCAGCCTGTTCGGTGCGAAGCGCTATTTCGGCCGCGAGCAGGATCCCCCCTGGAGCGGCAACTTCATCGCGCTGTACCGGCTGAAGGACTGGCTCACGCTGCTGGGCTTCGAGGTCACCGGCGGCGCGCTGGACTGTTACGTCCCGCCGCTCGCCAGCGCGTCCTGGCGGGCCCGCTGCGCGTTCTTCGAGGCCGCCGGCGACCGCTGGTGGCCGATCGCCGGCGGCGTCTACTACCTGCGGGCGACCAAGCGCGTCACCGGGATGCGCGTGATCACCCCCGCCTGGCAGCGGCCCAGCCGTGCGCTGGCCGCCGCGCCCCGGCAGGTTCGCGAGTCCATCGAGCGCCGGCGCGGCGAGGTTGCGCGGTGAGCGACGTCGTCACCATCTACTCCGATGGCGCGTGCAAGGGCAACCCCGGCCCGGGTGGCTGGGGGGCATTGCTGCGCTGGGGCGACCACGAGCGCGAGCTCTTCGGCGGCGCGCCGGCGACGACCAACAACCAGATGGAACTCACCGCCGTCATCCGTGCGCTCGAATCGCTGAAGCGCAGCTGCGACGTCGACGTCCACACCGATTCGCAGTACGTCAAGAACGGGATCGAGACCTGGATCCACGGCTGGAAGCGCAACGGCTGGAAGACCGCCGACCGGAAACCGGTGAAGAACGCCGAGCTGTGGCGCGAACTCGACGCGCAGGCGGCCCGGCATCGCGTCCGCTGGCACTGGGTCCGCGGCCACAACGACAATCCGGGCAACGAACGCGCCGACGCGCTCGCCAACCGCGGGGTCGCCGGCGTCCTCGCCGCGCCTCGCGGGCGCTAGCGATCGATCTGCTCGCCGGTCTCGCAGTCGATCCGCCGCATCGGGTAGATCACCTTGCGCTCGTTGCCGCGCAGCGTTCCCTCGACGTGGGCGTAGAGCCAGCCGCGGGTCGCGCGGCGGTAGAGGATCCGCTGCGGGAACTCGCTGCCGGTCCGGGTGAAGGTGAACAGGACGTCGTCCTGGTCCTTCTCCTCGCCGGTCAGCTTGAACGCCGTCTCCTCCTTGCCGGGCGGCGAGGCAACGTACCACGTGCCGTCGGGTCGGGACTCCAGCCGCAGGAACTCGAAGCCCTGCGTCCGCTGCCCGACGACCGTGTGGCTCGCCCCGACCATCATGCCGCCCCGCAGCGGCATCCACTGCTCGCGGAACTCGCGCTGGTTGACGTTGCCGCGCCAGCAGCCGTGGAGCCACGCCAGGGGCGCCAGCGGGTCCTCGGCGGGGCTGGCGAGGGACCCCTGGACGGCAGGTGGCTGCGGGTCGGCGGGCGCGTCCTGCGGCGGCATCTGGGCTGCCGCCGGCGTGCCCAGCGCGAACGCGAGCGCGAGGCCGGCGACGAGCACGGTCGGGATGGTCTTGCTGCGGGCGATGGGGTTCATTGTCGTCGGGCGAGTGGCAGGTTCAGCAACAGGTTCTGCGGCTTGACGCGCAGCCGCCGCGCGGCATCCATCGCCAGCGCGAGGTAGACCGGGCGCCCGGCGATGGCGGGACGCATGTCCGCGGGATCGGCGAAGTTCAGCTCGTACAGCGCGAGCAGCCGCCCCATCCGTTCGTCGTCGACGTCGACGCCGTTGTAGAGATCGTTGAGCAGCGCCGACGCCTCGGCGTCCAGCCCGACGTGCCACACCCAGCGTTGGTCGTCGATGGCACGCTGCTGCGCGATCTCGACGCGGACGCCGGTGAAGTGGCCTATCCACCGCTCGAGCACGCGGCACAGGGCGGCCTGCGCCGGCCGCCCGCGGTTGAGGCTGATGGCGACGTCGAACCGCTCGTCGCGCTCCCAGTACGAATCGGCGTTGTCGACGTCCAGCACGTCGAGATCGACCGTGCGCAGCGGCGTCCGGTTCCGCTGCAGCAGCTCGCCCAGGCTGCCGAAGCCCCCGGCGGTGGCCAGCGCCTCGACCGACTGCAGGTCGGCGGCCATCACCGCGCCGTCGTCGTTGACCGCGATCCGCTGCGGGCGAAACAGCATCTCGGCCGCCCGCACCTCGAGCGGCGAGGCGTCGACCCCGAGGATGTGGCGCAGCAACAGCTGCGTGAGCTGGTCGACCAGCAACGGCGGCACGTCAACGCCGTCGCGGAACAGCGCGACGTAGGCGGCCTCGATCGACGGGGCGGCGGCGAGCCGGGCGCGAAAACGCAGCCAGATCGCGTAGTTGTCGCGGGTGTCCGGATCGGCGAGCAGCGCGAGACCCGCCTCGTCGACGGCGGCGCGGGGGGCGCGGAGCAGCCGGTCGTGCAGCGCGAGCTCGGCCGCACACGACTCCGGGACAGGGGCGAGCTCCGGCCGGACCAGCGTCGAGCGCAGGAAATCGTCGGTCAGCGTGAGCCGGCCATCCGCGCCGCAGGTCAGCAGGCGATAGCCGGAGGAAGCCCAGTAATCAGGCATCGAAGCGTCGTTGCGGCGTGCGCGGCGCGCGGTTCCCGCCACCGGCCGGCGGACCGCGGGACTGGGCTCAGCCGCCGAGCAGGCTCTTCTTCAGGTCGGGTTGCACCGGCTTGTCGCCCAGCCAGATCTTCGTCAGCGCCTTGTTGAACGCCTCCCCGGCCAGCGTACCCTTCGCGGCGCCGTTCAAGCCGATCCGCGTCGCGCCATCGACGAAATCGAGGGTGACGACGTTGCCCTCCTTGACCTCGCCGAACGCCTTCATGATCGTCGTCATCTGGTCGGCCTGCGCCTTGACGGCGGCGAGTTCGGCCTCGCTGTTGTTGTCCTTGAGGCCGTCGTTGAGCGCGCCGACGAACTGGTCGGCCGCGACGTCGCGCAGCAGTGTCAGCTGGATCCGGCGCGGCGCCTTGCCGAGCACGCCGGCGAGGTCGGCAGCCTTCGCCGGCAGGTAGAGGCCGGCGACGTAGACCTTGAAGATGGCGCGGGTGCGGACGCCCGCCCCGTTGAGCACCAGGTCCTGGCCACCGACGTTCGTGCGGTCGTCGACCTTCACGCCGGCGACCTCGGCCGACCACGCCGGCAGCGCGACCGCCAGCAGCAACCCCAACAAGAGCGTCCTGCGCATCATTTCTAGTCCTCCTGGAACGGTTTGGTTGGAATCTCCGCCCGCCACCCGAGCCGGCGAGCGGAGTTTAAACGAACGTTGGTGCGGCAAGGCGCTCCGCAGCGAGCGACCGCAATGGACTCGAACGTCCATGAGGATCGCGAGCGAGGAGCAACGCCGCAGCGCACCGACGGCACGCCACTTCCCGCCCGAGCGCCACGTCCGCTTCGAGGCGGGAAGGCAAGCAGATCGGCGCGCTGCAAGGCGCCCCGCAGCGAGCGACCGCAATGGACTCGAACGTCCATGAGGATCGCGAGCGAGGAGCAACGCCGCAGCGCACCGATCTGCGCCGCCTATACCGCCTCGAAGATGCCGGCGGCACCCATGCCGGTGCCTATGCACATGGTGACCATCCCGTACTTCTGCTTCCTGCGCCGCAGCCCGTGGACGATCGTCGCCGTGCGGATGGCGCCGGTCGCCCCCAGCGGGTGACCGAGCGCGATCGCCCCGCCGAGCGGGTTGACCTTCGCCGGGTCGAGCACGAGGTCCCTGATCACGGCCAGGCTCTGCGCGGCGAACGCCTCGTTGAGTTCGATCCAGTCGATGTCGTCCTGCCGGAGGCCGGTGAGGTTCAACACCTTGGGGATCGCCGCGATCGGCCCCACGCCCATGATCTCGGGCGCGACGCCGCCGACGGCGTAGCCGGCCCAGCGCGCGAGGGGTGTCAATCCGAGTTCCTTCAGCACCTTCTCGCTGACGAGGATCGACGCGCCCGCGCCGTCGGACATCTGCGAGCTGTTGCCGGCGGTCACGCTGCCGCGGGCCGCGAACACCGGCCGGAGCTTGGCGAGACCCTCGACCGAGCTGTCGGGGCGCGGCCCCTCGTCGCGGTCGATCTTCTTCGTCCGGACGACGATCTCGCCGCTGGCGACGTCGGGCAGGCTCTCGCGCACCGATACCGGGGAGATCTCGGCGGCGAACTCGCCGGCCGCCTGCGCGGCGATCGCCTTGCCGTGCGACGCGACGGCGAAGGCGTCCTGGTCGTCGCGGCTCACCTTCCAGCGCTGGGCGACCTTCTCGGCGGTGAGGCCCATCCCGTAGGCGATGCCGAGGTTCTCCTCGCGGGCGAACACCTCGGCGTTCATCGCGAGGCGGCCGAGCATCGGGATCATGCTCATGCTCTCGGTCCCGGCGGCGATCATGATGTCGGCCTCGCCGGTCCGGATGCGGTCGGCGGCGATCGACACCGCGTTGAGCCCCGAGGAGCAGAAGCGGTTGATCGTCATCCCCGACACGGTGTCCGGCAGCCCGGCGAGCAGCAGGCCGATCCGGGCGACGTTCATTCCCTGCTCGTACTCCGGCATCGCGCAGCCGACGATCACGTCCTCGACCCGCGCCGGCTCGATCTGCGGCACCTGCACGAGCACGCTCTTCAGCGCGTGCGCAAGCAGCGAATCCGGCCGCGTGTGGCGGAAAGCCCCGCGCGGCGCCTTGCCC
>WBZP01001332.1_pt3 | contig 26370 bp, 23 predicted proteins | sample 5204301 | NCBI WGS metagenome assembly WBZP01 (sample SAMN12412401, study PRJNA552823) | activated sludge metagenome | isolation source: activated sludge from nitrification reactor of wastewater treatment plant... | place: USA: Pennsylvania | collected 2017 | reverse complement strand
AGCACAGGCGTAGAAAGGTTCAAAAGGTTTCAAAGGTTCAGAAGGTTTGGCTTCGTGGGATGCGAACGTTCCAACGTTTAACCCTTGGGGTTAGGAAATGAAAATTGAGCATTGAAAATTGAATATTGCGTATTCCCCTATCCCGGATACCCATACACGCTGCATTATCCTTTATCCATTTTCAATTATCAACTATCCATTTACCTCTTCCTCACATCATCCCTTCATCCATAAAACTAAAGTACCCTGCCTCTCCCACAATCAGGTGATCCAGCACCCGGATATCCATCAGCGCAGCGCCTTCCTTCAGCTTTTGGGTAAGCAGTTCATCCGCCCGGCTGGGCCGCAGATTCCCTGAAGGATGGTTATGGCATAAAATGAGGGAGGTAGCCTCCAGTTCCAGTGCCCGCTTCAGGATCAACCGCGGATCCGCCACGGTACCGGTAATGCCTCCCTGGCTCACCTGTTCTGATTGGATTACTTTGTTGGACTGATTGAGAAAAACCACCGTAAACACTTCCTGCCGGTAATCCCGGAGTCGGCTTTGCAGATAGGCCGCGATGTCCTGGCTGCTGCGGACCACGGCTTTATCAAGGGGCAAAGCAGCATGCCTTCGCCGGCCAAGCTCCAGCGCGGCAGCAATGGTTACCGCCTTGGCCGCTCCGATACCCGGTACTTTCTGAAGGGTGGCCAGCGATAAACGGCCTAGCTCCACCAGGTTCTGCTTGCCCAGTTCCAATACCTCCCTGGCTACTTCCACCGCCGACTGATTCTTATATCCATGGCCAATCAGGATGGCCAGCAGTTCAGAATCACTGAGCGCAGCCGCTCCCTTGGCCAGCATTTTTTCCCGGGGCCGGTCATCCGCCGCCCAGGTTTTTATCGGCCTCGATAATTTTCCGGAATTTTCCATGCATTTAATTTTTCAGCCACTTTTAAAATGATAGATTTGCGGCGTCATCTTTTCCCACCTCACTCCGCACATACCATGGAACACAACGCTAAAATTTTTTCCGGCACCGGTTCACAATACCTGGCTAAAGCCATCGCTAAAAAATTCGGTGAGCCCATCGGCAGGGTGAAAGTACAACGGTTCAGCGACGGAGAAATAGGGGTGGAGTTTGAAGAGAGTATACGCGGACAATTTGTCTTCCTGGTGCAGAGCACTTATGCACCCTCCGACAACCTGATGGAACTGCTGCTGATGATTGATGCAGCCAAAAGAGCATCCGCCTACAAAGTAATTGCCGTAATGCCTTATTACGGATATGCCCGGCAAGACCGGAAAGACAAGCCCCGCGTTGCCATCGGATCCAAACTGGTGGCCAATATGCTGGTGGCGGCCGGGGCCGACCGCGTGGTAACCATGGACCTGCACGCTCCGCAGATACAGGGTTATTTTGATATCCCGGTAGATCACCTCGATTCCTCCGCGATCTTCATTCCCTATATTGAAAGTCTCAACCTTACGAACCTCACTTTTGCCGCCCCGGATGTGGGCAGCGCCAATCGTATCCGCGAAGTAGCCACCTATTTTGAATGCGATATGGTGATCTGCGATAAGCACCGCAAACGCGCCAACGAAATTGCCAGTATGGTGCTGATCGGGGATGTGGCCGACCGGGATGTTGTACTGATTGATGACATCTGCGACACCGGCGGCACCCTCGCCAAAAGTGCTGCCCTCATCAAAGAGAAAGGCGCGCGAAGTGTACGGGCATTCTGTACCCATCCCGTACTCAGCGGCAAGGCTTATGAAAACATCACCAACAGCGTACTGGAAGAACTGGTGGTTTGCGATACCATCCCGGTAAAGCCCGGCTGCGAAAAGATACGGGTGGTTTCCACGGCCGAATTGTTTGCCATCGCTATCCGTAACGCATTGGAAAACAAGAGTATCAACAGCCTTTTTATCAAAAGCCGGCTGCAAAACAAGCGCTGAGGATTTTCCCCCGTTTCCGTTTTACCTGAAAAACCGGCATTTTATACCGGTAATACCGGCATTTTCCCTTACCTTCGCCGCTCAAATTTTTTAACATGAAATCAATTACAATCGAAGGACAAATCAGGACCGGATTCGGTAAGGCAGCCACCCGCCAACTCCGCTCTGAGGACAAAGTGCCAGCTGTAATTTACGGTGGGGCTGAGGAGATCAATTTCTCCGCTCCCGCGGCTGCTTTTAAAAACCTGGTATACACCCCCGACTTTATGGTGGTGGATGTACAGGTGAACGGCAAATCCCACAAATGCGTACTGAAAGACCTTCAGTTCGACAAGGTAAGCGATAAGCTCAACCATGTGGATTTCCTGGAACTGGTAGAAGACAAAAAAGTAATGGTTACCCTGCCCCTGAAATTTGTGGGCGCCCCTGCCGGTGTAAAAGCGGGTGGTAAACTGGTTACCAAAATCAAGAGCCTGAAAGTGAAACTGTATCCCAAATACCTGCGGGAAAACATTGAACTGGATATCTCTAACCTGGAACTGAACGGTAATATCCGCGTGGAAGATGTAAAGGCAGAGAACATGGAAATCATGAACTCCCCCCGTATCCCCATCGCTTCTGTTACCATGACGCGTCAGCTGAAACAGGAAGAAGCCGCTGCCGCCAGCGCTGCTCCCAAAGCTGCTGCTGCGCCCGCTGCAAAAGCCGCTGCTCCTGCTGCGAAGAAGTAATCAGGAATTACAACTTTTCAAAAGCTGTCTCTATACGGGGCAGCTTTTTTATTGTGTGCATTTCATCACGATGGCAGCATTGGAAGAAATGTTTACTGTTTACGGTTTACTGTTTGTGGTTTACAGTCAATCCCTAAACCTTCCTAAACCTTCCAAACCTGCCTAAACCTCTAAACCCTAAACCCCTAAACCCCTAAACCTTACTCTAAAGAACCCTACAATTAGTTACCTTTGCCCACTTAAAAGGAAAATATGGGAATGGACAGAAATACGGTGATTGGATTTATACTCATCGGGTTATTGATGATGGGCATGTTTTATTTCAACAGCCAGGGAAGCAAAGCTTACCAGGCCGAACAGCAGCGCATCGCGGATTCACTGGCGAAGCTGCAACCTAAAGTGGACAGCCTGCAGCTTAAAAGGGACTCCGCCGCAGCGGCCGGCACCCGGCTGGTGAATGCGGCCGGCAGTTTCCAGGGCAGCCTGCAGCAAACGGAAACCATTACCAGCGTAGAAAACAACCTGCTGAAAATCAGTTTCAGCAATAAGGGTGCACAACCGCACCGGGTGGAACTGAAGAATTTCAAAGACTGGAAAGGTCAGCCCGTGGTGATGCAGTCGGGCGATTTTAATAAACTGGCTTATACCATAAACTCCGGCGACAACCGCACGATCTCCACTTCAGAACTGCTCTTCAATCCGGGCGAACTGAAAACCGAGGCGGATAAAAGCCAGGTGCTGAGTTTTACCCTGAAAGATTCTGCCGGACGGGCACTGATCCACCGGTATACCATCCGGGAAGGCGATTATCGTATTGGCCTGGAAGTAATCCTGCAGGGTGCTCCCCGCCTGGTTACCGGTAACCAGCTCAAAATGCAGTGGGCCGTGCAGTTGCCACGCATTGAAAAGGATATCACTTATGAGCGGCAGCAGACAGAGCTGGGTTATTTTGACGAAGGCAAATTTGATTTTGAGCGGCTGGCCACCGGGGGTGATTACAAATCGGAAGGCAAGGTGAACTGGCTGGCGGTGAAGCAACAGTTTTTTGTGAACGCGCTCATCGGTGCCAATCCCTTCAATGACGCGGCTTTTACGTGGACGGTACCCAAGGATACGGTGTCTCACGTAGTAGGGAATAATACCGCAAGTCTGAGCCTGGCATTGCCGGCTGGTGAAAATGTAAGCCTGCCCCTGCAGTTATATTACGGTCCCAGTGATTATTCCATTCTTAAATCTTATGGTAACCACATGCAGGAACTGGTGCCTTACGGCAGCGGTATCTTTGCATTTGTGAAGTACATTAACCGGCATATCCTGTTGCCGGTGTTCGATTTTCTCCGCCAGCATGTGGCGAGCATGGGGATAGTGGTTCTGTTGCTCACGCTGTTTATCAGGCTGCTGACTTCCCCCATTCTCTACAAAAGCTATCTCAGCGGCGCCAAAATGAAGGCCCTGAAACCGGAAGTGGATGCTCTTCGGGCTAAATTCACGGATAAAAAAGGGGAGCTCGATCAGCAGGCTTTCAGTATGGAGCAGATGAAACTCTGGCGCTCCGCTGGCGTGAGTCCTTTTGGAGGGTGTGTGCCCGCGCTGCTGCAGATACCTATTTTCATGTCGTTGTACTATTTCTTTCAGTCCAATATTTCCCTGCGCGGACAATCATTCCTGTGGGCCAAAGACCTGGCAGCCTATGATTCCATTTATAACTTCTCTTTCAACATCCCCCTGTACGGCGATCATGTGAGTTTGTTTACCCTCACCGCCACCGTTACCAGCCTGCTGATTTCCTTGTACAGCATGAGTAATATGCAGGACAATTCCAACCCGGTAATGAAGTATATGCCGTACATTTTCCCGGTGATGCTGCTGGGTGTATTCAACAGCCTGCCTTCAGCACTTACCTGGTACTATACCGTATCCAACACCATTACCCTGATTCTGCAGTTTGTGATTCAGCAGTATATTATTGATCATGATAAAATTGTGACCCAGCTGGAAGAGAACCGGAAAAAGCCGGTAAAACAAAGCAAATGGCAGGAACGGCTGCAGCAGATGCAGGAAACGCAGAAAAAAATGCAGGAGGAAAAGCGGAAACAGCAGGGCCGGTAAGAAAATGTTAAAAGGCGCTGGGCAGGTATGCCGGGCGCTTTTGGCACGGGTTTTTATTATAATTACATAAAATCTCCAGGATGAAACAGGCAGTAATTTTGCTGGTCACTGTGCTTGTGTTGCTGGTTCCGGCCACACAGGCTCAGAAATCCCTCGCTGAAGCCACGCTGCAATACGACATCTCTATTCAGCCGAAAGCTGGTGCCACGGTTGCAGGTTCCCTCCAGGGTGCAGGTGCCGTTTTCTATGTCAAAGGCGTCTACAGCAGGTCAGATATGTTCAGCAGCCTGGGCAATGAGAAAACTATTCACGATGCCCGCCAGGGAACTGCCGCGATTTTAAAAGAATACAGTGGCCAGAAACTGATGATTACGCTCACGAAAGAAAACTGGGTGGAGAAAAACAAACAGTCGGAAGGAATCAGTTTTACGGATCAGCCTGAGACGAAGGAAATCGCCGGCTACAAGTGTCAGAAAGCAAGTGCCCGCCTGAATGACGGTTCTTCCATCATCACCTATTATACGCCGGACCTGGTGATGTCTAACCGGGATTACAACCCGCTTTTTAAAAATCTGAAAGGGGTACCCCTGTACTATGAAGTGGAATCAGGCAACCTGAAATTCATTTATACCCTTCGTTCTATCGACTTCAGCACCATACCCCAAAGCCGTTTTGATCTGCCCAAGGCCGGTTACCGCGTGATGAGTTATGATGAAAGCAGGCAGGAGGGAAAGGGGAAGTGAGGGGTTTTGGGGTTTAGAGTTTAGGGTTTAGAGGTTTAGGGAGGTTTGGGGGCTGCGACGCGGTTCATTTATAAATTTTCCATTTGAAAGCAAATCGTTTCAGCTAAAAGCAATACAGGTTCTCCCATGAACAAAAAAAATCCCTCAGACAGAGGGATTTGTTATTTTAAAACTATTTATTTGTTGGAGCGGATGATCAGTTTCAAACCGGTATAGCCTGGTTTGAGATCCGGAACAGCTACCCTGTTTTTGTAGGGGATGATATACGTGATATTCCCTTTTTGGTAGGTCGTGAGCGAACTGTTGATCAATGTGTTACCTGCGGTCCGGCGGGTAGTGAGCAGGCTTCCTTTGTAATACATTCCCGTGTGCATGTTGGAAAGAACGGAACCTTTTAAGGAAGCACGGGTGGTGGTGATGTTCAGGTTGGTACGGGCCTTGCTTTTCTTTCCGACTCCTTTATCAGCCAGCAATGCCGAACTGAACGCCATCAGCGTCAGAACCAGGACTGCTTTGATAAAGTTTTGCGTTTTCATGTTAAAATCTGAGTAAAAATAAACAAAAAGTTAGTTAATAAGCCAACCGTTCATGTAAATTTTTACACTTGTTTAACGCATTTCTAAAATAAAAGTTACAGATAAAGGGCTTTTTTTATTTTTTCCCGTAACTTTCGAAAACCTTCGCCCCATGAGCAGCTACCATTACCGCCAGAACCGGGAGGAAATTCAGGAATTACTCCAGCAATACGACAACCTCCGGGCCGGTAAACCTCATTCCTTTCTGGAGGAGGAAGCTTTCGAGAAAATCATCGATTATTTCGACGACCAGGAAGAACTGAATAAAGCATTGGAAGCCACTGCTTTCGCCATCGAACAATACAGTTATTCCTCCACACTGCTGCTTAAACGGGCCGATCTGCTCATCGTTGCCAAACGGTATAAGGAAGCCCTTCATTACCTGCACCAGGCTGAATTACTCGACAACCGGGATATCAACCTTTATATCCTGAAAACCGATGTTTACCTCGCGCTGGACCGGCAGGAAAAAGCAGCAGAACTGCTGGAAGCTGCCCTTGATTCTTTTGAAGGTGAGGAAAAACTGGAGCTCCTTTTTGAACTGGCGGATGTATACGACGACTACGAAAATTTCGATAAGGTATTCGATTGCCTCCGTTATATCCTGGAACTCGATCCCAATAATGAGGAGGCGTTATACAAAATCTGTTTCTGGACCGATTTTACCGGCCGCAATGAAGAGGGTATCCGTCTGCACCAGGATATCATCGATCAGTTCCCCTATAATGAACTGGCCTGGTTTAACCTGGCAGCCGCCTACCAGGGTATTAAATTGTACGAGAAGTCGATAGACGCCTACCAGTATGCCGTAGCCATCGATGAAAAGTTTGATTATGCCTGGCGGAACATGGGAGACGCCTACCTGCGCCTGAAGCGCTATAAGGAAGCCATCGAATCACTGGAAAAAGTACTGGAACTGGCCCGTCCGGAAGACGTGATCTACGAAGCTATCGGGCATTGCTACGATAAAATGCATCAGTTCGCCCAGGCCCGCTTTCATTACCGCAAAGCAAGCCACCTGAGCCAGGAGAACAGCCAGCTTTTTTACAAAATTGCCTGCACCTATATGAACGAAGGTAACTGGGAGAGCGCGGTAAAAAACCTGGAAACGGCCATGCGGGTGTACCGTTCACAACCTGAATACAACCTGGCCATGGGGCAGTGCTATATGGAAATGGGCAATGTGGAACTGGCGGTGCAGTATTTTGGCAATGTGGTGCGTACCAAACCTAAAAATGTAAACGGATGGTCTGAGTTACTCAGGTGCCTGTACAAAACAGGCTGTTACGAAGAAGGGGCGGAATATGTAAACCATGCCCTTGAAATGACCGGATTTAAACCCCTGTTCTACTATTATAAATCTGCCTTCCTGCTCGCCCTGGGTAAGGCCAAGGAAGCGGCCATACAACTGGAAACCGCCATGACGAAAAACCCCCGCCTCGTAAAAAAACTGGTTGACCTCAGTCCTTCCATCCTCCAGCACCAGGTGATGGTGGATGTGATTGCCGCCTTTAAAAGAAATAAATCCATCTGAATCCCCGCTGGTTAAGCTTGAAACCACCCCGTGAATTGGCACTCAATGGCTATCTTTGCGCCACAAAAATCCAGCGTATGAATTTCTCTCTTTCACAGATACCTGAAAGGACACAAAGGCCGCGGCAACATGGTATTACCATGGTGATGGATAAAGGCCTGAGCCTTGAGGAAGCCCGCCATTTCATGAGTGTGGCACATCCTTATGTAGACCTGGTGAAACTGGGTTTTGGTACCGCCTTCGTCACGCCCGGGCTGCGGGAGAAACTGGCTGTTTACCAGGAATATGATATGCCGGTGTATTTCGGGGGTACCCTCTTTGAGGCTTTTCTGATCCGCAACCAGTTTGAAGATTATATCAATGTGTGCAAAGACTTCGGCATCCGGTATATGGAAGTAAGTGATGGATCCATTTCCATCCCGCACACCGAAAAATGCGGCTATATTGAAAAATTGACCAAACATGGGATTGTACTGAGTGAAGTGGGCAGCAAAGACGCGGCCCATATCATCCCGCCCTATAAATGGATTGAACTGATGCGGGCAGAAATGGAAGCAGGAGCCACCTATGTAATTGCCGAAGCACGCGAAGCCGGTAATGTGGGTATCTACCGCGGATCCGGTGAGGTAAGGGAGGGCCTGGTGCAGGAAATTCTTACCCAGATTCCCGGTGAAAGAATTTTGTGGGAAGCGCCGCAGAAAGCGCAGCAATTATATTTTCTCGAACTGCTGGGCTGTAATGTAAACCTCGGTAATATCGCCCCTACAGAAATCATTGCGCTGGAAACCATGCGCATCGGCCTGCGGGGAGATACCTTCCATCTCTATCTTGATCCCTCCAAACAGGCTGCAAACTGATTGTACGATGAAACGTTATGGCCTGATCGGTTATCCCCTCGGACATTCATTCTCCCAACAATATTTTACAGAGAAGTTTGCACGCGAAGGCATACACGACTGCCGGTTTGATGCCTTTCCCCTTCCCCATATCACTGATTTTCCGCATTTACTGGAGCAGTATCCGGATCTGCGCGGACTGAGTGTTACCATTCCCTATAAAGAACAGGTACTGGCCTATGTGCATGATCGTTCAGATGAAGTGCTGCAAACCGGCGCTACCAACAGCATCCGGATCCGCGACGGCCGCCTCGCCGCTTTTAATACGGATATCACCGGATTCAGGATTTCTTTTACAGCACTGCTGCAGCCCCACCATACCCGTGCGCTGATACTCGGAAGCGGCGGCGCTTCCAAAGCGGTGCAGTATGTACTGCGGGAACTGGGCATTCCTTTCAGCCTGGTAAGCCGGTCAGCAGCCGGCGAAGGGCTTACCTATAACGATCTGAACCAGGAATTGATGGAAGCATGCCCGGTGATCATCAACACTTCTCCGGTGGGCATGTTTCCGGATAACAATGCATGCCCTGCGATTCCCTATGAATGGATCGGGGCAAAGCATTATCTCTACGACCTGGTTTACCGGCCTGATCCAACCTTGTTTTTACAGAAAGGCGCACAGCAGGGAGCACTCGTGAAATCAGGAATGGATATGCTGGAACTGCAGGCAGAAGCCAGCTGGCGTATCTGGAATGAAATTCCCTAACTATCTGCTGAAAGTATTTGCCGGAGTGCTGCGGGAACAGCCAGTGGTTTTTTGTTGCTGTAATCAAAACAAACCATGCCCGTTTTTGCGTGCGCCAGCACAATATTATGTTCATGCCGCCGGGCGGTAATCCGGTAATACAGTTCGAAGCCCACCCTCGAACATTCGCCCGCGTGTACGGTGATGGTGAGCTGATCACCATAAAAACCTTCCTGCCTGAATTCCACCGCAAGGTCGCTCATGATCAGCGCAACGCCTGCTGCATTGAGTTCCGTATACCCCAGCTGATGCAGCCATTGAACCCGTGCTTCGTGCAGGAGGCTGACGAACGCATCGTTGCCTACATGATTGCCATAATTAATATCGGATATGCGTACCGGTAAGTGGATGGATGCCAGCAGCAGCGGTGGTATCTCCAGTTTGATGCGTGCCATATCAGGAGGGTTGTGACTGTAGAAAACGGATGAGCTGGTGAACTGCTTTTTTGCGGTGGCTGAAACTGTTTTTCTCAGTGGTATCCATTTCCGCGAAACTGAGCTGGCTGCCTTCCGGTACAAATACCGCATCGTACCCGAATCCCTGCTCACCACGGGGTGCTTCCAGTATCCGGCCTTCACAGATTCCTTCAAACAAATGTTCAGTACCATTCCACCGGAGTGATATAATGGTTCTGAAGCGGGCCTGCCGGTTGAACTGCCCGTTCATCTCCGTCAGCAGCCGGCGGATATTATCCTGGTTGTTCGCCTGTTCTCCGGCATACCGCGCACTTTTCACGCCGGGCGCGCCGTTCAGGGCATCCACAAACAGCCCGGTATCCTCACTGAAACAGTTTTGGCCGGTTTTGGCATAGATGGTGCCTGATTTGATACCGGCATTTTCTTCCAGGGTATCATAGGGCTCCGGTATGTCTTCTGTGAGGCCGGCCTCCCGCATGGGCAGGATATGGTAGCGGTTTCCGAGCAGTTGCGTTACTTCTTTTATTTTACCGCTGTTGCCGGTGGCAAAGATGAGGGTGCTGGCTGGATTCATGGATTGAATATCTGTTGAAGGCATTTCCAGAGTTTGGTTTTCTCCGCTTTGTCGGTACGCAGCACTTCCAGGGGCGGCGACCACAGCAGGGTAAATCCACTGTATTGCTGTACCTGGAATGGCGGAAAGGAGAGAGGCAAACCGATGGCTTCCGGGCCCGGGCCGAATAAAAGCAAAACCCTTGCCTGCAATGTTTCGCTAAGCTGCTGGTAGCTGAGTGACGGGTGGTGGTGCAGATTGATCACCGCCGCATCGTCCATACTCAGCTTGCAGGCTGAAAGAATATTAAGCAGCAGTTCGAGCGCTGCATCGGGCAGGTGTACGGCATCCGTGTAATCCACCAGTGCCAGGATGCCCTGGCCGTTTTTTCCCAGGAGGCTGATCCCATTAGTGCCGGTCACCGCAGGTTTCTCCGGATTCAACTGCACGAGTGATTTGCTGAACAAATCCTGTATAGCTGCTGCCGGAAGTTGAATATTATCTAAACTCATACCATACGCCCTTTTATCCCTGATATTTTTCGTTTCTTTGCCGTAAAAATAAGGATAATGGAAGCCATCCGGGATTTTAAAATCACCCTCACCCAGCAAAGCAAATTGTCATCCGTCAATCTGCAGAATATTCCCTTTGGTCGTCAGTTTACGGATCATATGCTGGTGGCTGATTTTGTAAACGGTGAATGGCAAACTCCTGAAATTATTCCTTACCAGCCGCTGCAACTGGATCCTTCCCTCGCAGCCCTTCATTACGGACAGGCGATCTTTGAAGGTATCAAGGCTTACCGTTCACAGGACGGGGGCGTCAGCATTTTCCGGCCCCATGATAATTTTCTGCGTTTCAACCGTTCAGCCGTGAGGCTGCAGATGCCGGAAGTGCCTGAAGAAATATTCATGGAGGGCATGCGCACACTGATTGAGATTGATAAAGAATGGGTGCCCAAAATGGAAAACCATTCCCTTTATATCCGGCCGTTTATGTTCAGCAGTGACCATGCCATTGGGGTAAGGCCGAGTGAAAACTATAAGTTCCTGGTTATCCTGAGTCCGACCGGCCCCTACTATGCCAACCCCATGCGCATTTATGTGGAAGAACAGTATGTGCGGGCAGTACCCGGCGGGATCGGTTTTGCGAAAGCGGCCGGTAACTACGGTGGCGCCCTTTATCCTTCTGCACTCGCGCACCAGAAAGGCTTTGACCAGGTTTTGTGGATGGACGCCTTTGAGCATAAGTATGTGCAGGAGTGCGGTACCATGAATGTATTTTTTATCATCGGCGGTAAAGCGGTTACCCCGGGCCTGGAAGATGGTACCATCCTGGCCGGTGTTACCCGCGACAGCGTAATCACCGTACTGAAAGAACTGGGATATACCGTGGAAGAGCGCCCGCTGAGCATCGATGAAATCACGGAAGCCTACCGCTCAGGTGAACTGAAAGAAGTGTTTGGTACGGGTACAGCTGCGACCATTGCCATGATTAAAGAGCTCTGTTACAAGGATTTCCATATGCAGTTCGACCTGAATAGCTGGACGGTGGCACCTGCTATCCGGCAGCGCATGGATGGAATCCGGTACGGTACAGAACCCGATACCCACCACTGGATGTGGCAGGTGTAATCCATTGGAAAAAATAACTGAAAGGGGAACGCAATAAGCTGTTCCCCTTTTTCGTTAGGGGTAACAGGGATCAGTGGGTTTAATCCGCCCGGCTTATCCTGATGTCCTAAAACCGTAACCTGTGAAAAACGAAAACAGATAAACCTGGATTGAGATAACTGTACCCAACCTCACCTCCATCTTTTTCGCTGATCGTTTTTCCGCCTGTTGTTCCTGCCATAAAGAACGGCCCTGCTGCCGGTTGTACAACCGTGCCTGTGCTGCCGTTCTTTCCAACCGGAACTAAAAATGAAAGCATGAAAAAACTGTACACTTACTGGGTAACCGCCTGGATGATAAGTGCACTTCCAACCCTGGTTGCCCAATCCCAGCCCTGCAGCGCCCTGACGGCCCGCTGCATGCCTTATGAGTCGCGATGCGCTGCCACCGGCTCCATCCGTATTCTGCCTTCAGGCGGATCCGGCAATTATAAATTCAGGGTAAGCGGTCCCGTGAGTACCAACTTTACGAGCGTAGATTCCATTACCGGCCTGCCTGCCGGTTCCTATACGGTATCTGTAAGCGATATTACCTCCGGATGTACGGTGGATATCCTGAATGTGGGGGTGCCCGGCACCTACAGCGATCCTCGATTCACCCTGAATGTAACCGATGTGAGTTGTGATAACGGCAATAACGGCCGGATCACCCTGGCAACCCTCAGCAATGGCCGGGCCCCCTTCCGGTATGCCATCGTAGCCCCCTCTGCCATGGGGGTGGGTACCTCAAACAGTACAGGTACTTTTAATAACCTCATTGCAGGCAACTATACCATCCGCCTCACTGATTCCTGCGGGGGTATTCAGACCCGCCTGGTAACCATTCTCAATTATACATGGAGGCTGGATTCGGTTCGTTTCAGCAAAACCAGCTGCAACCAGGCTACCGGGTATATCCGGGCCAGCGACAGCCGGGGTAACATCAGTACCGTGAACGGGGTGCCAGGCCTTCGTTACGGCATCGTGCGGGGGGCAGGGGATACCCTCTGGTCCAACAGCCCTTTTATTTCCTTTAATACCGGTACCCGCAACCAGTTTGAAGCGGTGGTAAAGGATGGATGCGGTATTGTGAAGAAGATGCCTTTTACTTTGTCATTCCGGCCTGCATTAGGCGCTTCGGTGAATATGTACGGACAATCCTGTACAGGTTTTTCAGCCGCTGTTGTCAACGCAGTCAATTTCTTTTCACCCCGTTATTGTTTGTATACATCCGGTGGTACCCTGGTGAGCTGTAATAATACCGGCGTCTTTACCGGTTTGGATTACGGGAGCTATTGCATCCGTGCCTACGACAGCTGCGCGGATACCACCCTGGTCCGCTGTTTCACGGGTTCGCCCCCGCCTGCTTCCGTAGCGGCCACGGTGCGTACGTTTAACCGCACCTGTACCAACTTTTCAGCATCCATTACCGGCGAACAGGGGCTCACCAATCCCCGCTACTGCCTCTATGATTCAACCGGATCCCTGATACGCTGCAATACCAGTGGAAACTTTCATCAGTTGAGTTACGGCAGCTATTGTATCCGCGTTTCCGATACCTGCCGCGATACCACCATCGTCCGCTGTTTTACTGCCCGTCCGCCAGTACCGGTTATCCCCACGCCCGTACCGTCTGGGTTTACCTGCGACCGTTTCAATGTGCAGGTTACCGGCGACAGCCTCGGCAGTCCGCGTTTCTGCCTCTACGACAGCGCCGGGAATATCATCGCCTGTAATGCCACCGGCTCTTTCGACAGCCTGCTGTATGGCAACTACTGTGTTCAGGTATATGATTCCTGTTACGATACGACCCTTACCCGTTGTTTTGGTGCTACAGGCCCCAGCCTCCAGTACGGATTGGGTACACAGATCAGTAACCGGGCCTGCTCCACTTTTACGGCTACGGTAACATCGGGCGGACTGCTGCAACCTGAATTTTGCCTGTACCGCGCCGACAGTACCCTGGTTGCCTGTAACAGTACCGGTGTGTTTAATAACCTGCCTTACGGCGCCTATTTTACGCGCGTAAGGAACCAATGCCCGGATACGACCCTCGTTCACTGGTTGTCTGCTTATCCTTCGCTTCCGTCACTCAGTGGCAGCGTGCGGATCAGTAACCGTACCTGCGCCACTTTCAATGCCGCGGCGCAGGGTATGCAGAACCTGACCAATCCACGCTATTGTTTATACGACAGTGCCGGCGTACTGATCCGGTGTAATACCAGCGGCAGTTTTTCGAATATCCGTTATGGTAATTACTGCATCCGGGTTACCGATGGCTGTTATGATACCACCATCAGCCGTTGCTTCAGCGCTGCACCACTGCCGGTTTCCATGCGCGTATCCACCCGGCGTTCCTGTACCTATGGAAGCGCCCGGTTAACGGTTACCGTTACCGGGGGTGTGCTGCCGGTACAACTTACCATATACGCGCCGGGTGGCAATCAGATTTTCAGCAGCCGGTTCAGTAACAGCAATATCGTGGTGGATCCACTGCCAGGTCTTTCCGCTGAACAGCGCTATAAAGTGGTGGTGACGGATAACTGCGGCATGATAGACTCCGCTTTCACCCAGGCATTACCCAGCCAGTTCCTGCACCAGCCCCGGATGATTCCCCGTTGCCCGAGCGCTACCTGGACGAATGGCTCCGGCACGATTGAAACAAGAGCGAGCTCCAATACCGGTTCGGTAACAGTAAGGATTATACGAAAAAATGGCACGGCGCTGTCACCACAGATTGCTCCCAGTTCTGTGTCAGGAACACTGTCTACGTTTAATAATCTCGGGCCCGGTACCTATATCCTTCGCTATACGATCAACGACGGCTGTAACAGGCCCCAGCATGATACCGTGGTGGTACCGGAATACCGCTACCCGGGGCTGGAGCGATCCGCTGCCTATCAGTGCGACAACAACGGCTTCAGCATCGGGGCGGTGGTTACCAATGGCGTAGGGCCCTTCCAGTATGAAATCATCGGCAGTTCACCGGCGGTTCCCTCCATTGTACGGCCGCCGCAGACAAATCCGGTATTCAGTATTAATAACGGGAACACGTATTCGCTGGTGCGGTTGCGGGTGCTGGATGCCTGCGGGAATGCCAGTCTCGGTGATGCCAGTATCCTGCCGCTGGCCAATAACGGTATAACCTCTGACTATAACTGCTTTCAGCTCTTTGCCAACCTGCGGGTGGATACCGTGTATAATTCCACGTACGCCTGGTACCGTAAACATACGATGCAGGGTACTGACAGCACTTATATCGGTAATACAACCGGCATTTATATCCCGAGCCTCACGCCTTCCGATACCGGGCTTTATGTGTGTCATATTGTAGTGAACAGCGGTTGTATCCGCCGGAGTTATTATTACCGGCTGGACGGATCCTGCTACCGCTACCTTCCGGTGGTATGGGTGAATCTACAGGGTAAATACCCGGGCGGCCGGGCACAGCTGCAATGGGAAGTGGGATCAGTAGAGGGCGTTCGTCGTTTCGGGGTGGAAATGCAGGACGAATCCGGTCGTTTTTCGGAAAGGGGTATTGTTGAAGTGCCCGCAGATCACACCGGCAGGGTATTCGCTTTCACCGACCCGCGGCCCGGTCTGACCGAGGCTGTTTACCGGATCAGGGTAGAAAGGTATAATGGTACCGTGGAGTACAGTGCTTTGCTCCGCCTTTCACCGCCTGCCGCTTCCATGCCTGTTAAACTATACCCGAATCCGGCGAAAGAATCGGTGCAGGTGGAACTGGCAACCCGGTACAAACGGTGCGTCATTCAATGGTATACGATCGATAACAGACTGATAAATAGTGAAATCCGGACTAATAACGGGTTGCCCATCCGGATTGATAAGCCTATAGGGTCAGGTACCGGAATATACCTGTTACGCATACAGGACCTGGAAAGCGGGGCAACCTGGAACAGCCGGGTATTGTTCCGATAACAGTATTCCGGGTTGTAAATGCAGGAATTCTGGAAAAAAATCAAATGGTTTGTTTCTAAATTAGATAAGAATACCTACCTTCGCCGTCCAAATTTAAAAAGGTCTGTAATGCCTACAATACAACAGTTAGTAAGAAAAGGCAGGGAAATCATCACTGCCAAGAGCAAATCAAGGGCCCTGGATTCCTGCCCGCAACGCCGTGGTGTTTGCACCAGGGTGTACACCACCACCCCCAAGAAGCCGAACTCAGCGCTGCGTAAAGTAGCCAAGGTTCGTCTCACCAACAAAGTGGAGGTGATCGCCTATATCCCGGGTGAAGGACATAACCTGCAGGAGCACTCCATCGTGCTGATCCGTGGGGGCAGGGTAAAAGATCTGCCGGGTGTACGTTACCATATTGTAAGGGGCAGCCTGGATACCGCCGGTGTAAAAGACCGTAAGAAGAGCCGGAGTAAATACGGTACCAAGAAAGAAAAAGCCAAAAAATAACACAGTTATAAAAAACGGTTGAGTAAAGTTTTAACACTTGAAGAAATTCAGCCTACAAATCAAAATTAGACCATGCGTAAATCACAACCGAAGAAGATACCCTTAGCACCAGATCCTAAGTTCAATGACAAACTGGTTACCCGTTTTGTAAACAACTTAATGTGGGCAGGTAAAAAAAGCGGTGCCTATATCATTTTCTATGATGCACTGGAAAGAGTAACCAAGATCACCGGTGAAAACGGTTATGACGTGTGGAAAAAAGCACTGGCGAACATTACACCGGGTGTGGAAGTACGCAGCCGCCGCATCGGGGGCGCTACCTTCCAGATTCCTTCCGAGGTTCGTGCCGACCGTAAGATTTCACTCAGCATCAAATGGATGGTACGCTACAGCCGTGAAAGAAACGGTAAGAGCATGGCAGAGAAACTGGCCAACGAAATCGTAGCAGCCAGCAAGGGTGAAGGTGCCGCCTTCAAAAAGAAAGAAGACACGCACCGGATGGCAGAGGCCAACAAGGCTTTCGCTCACTTCCGCGTATAATCTACCAGCTGATTCAAATACTTTACAGGCTGTATCTCAGATACAGCCTGTTTTATTTGCAGACTTCCGAAGTTTTAAAAACTTCGGAAGTCTACGAAAAAGGCAGCACCCGGGTGCTGCCTTTTTCGTATCGCTGAGGAAACCGCTTACTGCAGTTTCGCCGCCCAATGGGAAGCATTCATCAGCAAGGGCTGGTGGCTATATACGCCCCAGCCATTATAAAGTGTATTATTAGGAGCTCCGGTGCCATCATCAGTGGGGGAACTGTCGCACAGGGCAAAAACCCGTCCCGTTCCATAACTGGCCACGGCACACATTACATTCGTGTTAGTCTGTGAAACCCCGCTCCTCCAGATCAATCCACTTACTGTGCTGTTGGCCGTGGTATTAAGGGTAAGGGTAGAACCGTTGTTATACTCCAGCTGGCTCACCGTTCCCTGGCTGCCGTTGAGGACGGGGTGTGATGTGCTGCTTACATTGGAAGTGAGTTGTACGATGTTTACCAGGTCAAAGCTCATACCGAATGGATTCGCCTTCACGCTGTTATTGCTCATCAGGTCGTTCCAGATGGCCGGGGCATCCCATCCATCGCTGTTCCGGTCTGAGCCGGAGTGATTGCCGATCATTACCAGGCCACCTCCGTTGTTCACGAAATTGAGGATCGCTGTTTTCTCCGCCGTCGTGAAACGGATATTCGGTTCGTCTACCACAAATACATCATATCTGGAAAGGTCTTGTGCATTGGTGGTGCTGCCATACGTGATACTGCCGGTAGAGGGCAGCGTTTCTACAGTGTGTCCCTGTTTGGCCAGTGCAATGCCCCAGGCAGAGATGCCGCCGGTCCAGTAGGTTTCGCCGGTGGAAGAGATAATAGTGGATTGCAGCGGGGTGGGAATGCGTTGCGGGGTGCTGTTGTCCTGGTCAATCACCCAGTCGGCATTACCGGCCGTTTCACCCTGCGAAGCATCGAACAGGAATTTTTTAGCGGTGCCCCCGCCTCCGCCTCCACCGCCGGTTCCGTAGTCAACTACCGTGAAATCATCGATATTCAGGCGGTTGGCGCTGCCATCGGTTTTGCGGATTTCAAAACGGATATTGCCGGAGAGGTTGAGGGTGAAACTGGCCACAGCGAGGGTGGTAGAGCTGGTGGTGATGGTGCTTCCGGTCTGGGTATAGCTGGCGCCTGCGTTGGTGCTGTACCAGAGCTGCCAGGTGCTGTTGCCATCGGTGCCATAACGGGCATGGCTAACCGAAACGGTGGCTGCGCCCTGCGCATTGTCGAATTTCATGGTGAGTTTGCCGGAATTACGCAGGCGAACCGACTGCGTACCGTTTTTACGGTCGCTGGTACTGTTGCCCAGCAGAGCATCGTTCAGGTTCCAGGTGCCGGAAGCCAGCGTTACATCCGCGGCTGCGTAGGCGGTTTTGGTGCCGTTGTCAAAATTTTCAGTACCCGTGGCACCGAGTTTCGACAGGGTGACTGCCGTCCGTATTTTACCGGGTTGGGCGGCGGGCGCCTCAGGGGTTATTTTACTGCAGGAAACGAATGCAACAAGGCAGGCTAGGCTGAAAATGGCCAGTAGATTTTTCATAAGCAATGGTATTATCCGGTAAATATAATTTTTTTCAGATATCCGAAGTTTTTAAAACTTCGGATATCTTCTATTCCGCCAGCAGCTTATTCACCAGGGCTTCCAGTTCCCGTTTATAGAGGAGGTAGTGCTCTCCGGTACCGGGTCCGTTGAATCCCGTATCAATTTTACGGATCAGTCCTTTTTTATCGAGGATGAGCGTACTGGGAAACATCCGGATGGGCGATACACCGGGGAGGGTTTTCTCGGTACGGAGTGAATCGGTAACCGTCACTTCTGTATTCAGGATGGGGTACTGCACATTGAAAAGGTCCCTGAATTTCAGCAGGCTGCGGCGGCTGCGTTCCCAGTCGGTGCTGTATTCATAGGCCAGGGAAACCACTTCCACACCCCGTTGCCGGTGCTGGTTGTAATAGCTGCTCAGGAAAGCGGTTTCGTCCATGCAGTTGGGGCACCAGCTGCCCATGAGCTGTACAATCACCACTTTATTGCGGAAGCGCTCATCTTCCAGGGATACATACGCGCCGTTCAAATCGCGGAAACGAAACCGCAGTTTTTCTTCACCCGGTTTTACATACATGGCGGCGGCTGTTGCTGATACCCTGGCTGCGGGGTTTTTCTCTGCCGTCCAGTTTTGCAGACCCGTGGCGCCTGAATAAAATCGTCCGCCACTGAGGCTGTTTTTACTGCTGATACGGGCGGTAAATAAAAAGGCATGGCTTCCGTCAAAGGCGGAGAGCAGGAGCGAATCGCCCTGTACCACTCCTTCCAGGTAGCGGTAATCGCCGGTAGGGGTGAGGAAAGTGCCGGTGAGGCGGCTGCCTGTTTGTTTAAATTCAGCCACGGCGGTATCGGTGCGCTGGTTTTTGAAAAACAGTACCTGCCATCGTCCGGTAATGAAGTGTACAGGTGCTTTACCGGGTTGAAAGCGGCTTTTAGCCGGTGTAGCTGTAAAGGACATAGATACGGTGCGGTAGGCGCCGCCTTTTTCCCATCGGCCCACGAGTGTGCTGCCTTTGCGCTGAACGATGAAGCGGGATTCGAATACGGGCATGGGAACAATCAGTGAATCGCCGGACGTTTCAAACTGCTTCAGCCGGATTTTCTCAGCCGCGTTGCGGATCACCCAGCCTGCAGGGTCATTCAGTGAGCGGGCTGTGAAATGAAAAGGGATCCGGATGCCGTCTTCGCGGTGGAGTTCAGCCAGCCAGGTGCTTTGTGCGGTTGAGGGAGTGACAGCGAAAAGAGCTGCAGTGAGGAAGAGTCCGGTGATTTTTTTCATCCGGCAAAACTAAGGGGGTGGTTATTGCGTTTTAAGGAAAATTATGCACGCGGAAGCCGGGGCCTTACAGCAACTGAGGTTATACGCATAATTTTGAACCCGTCCGCAGCGTTGCGGATCGATTGAAACCACTGATTATGTCCGGAATACTTGAACTGGTAGGCAATACCCCGCTGGTGGAGCTGAAAAAACTCAACCCCAACCCGGCGGTAAAGATTTATGGCAAGCTGGAAGGGAATAACCCTGGCGGCAGTGTGAAAGACCGGGCGGCTTATGGGATGATTAAAGGCGCCCTCGACCGCGGCGAACTCACGGAAGGGGTTACCCTCATTGAAGCCACGAGTGGTAATACCGGTATTGCACTCGCAATGATCGCCAGCCTCTTCAATGTGCCCATTGAACTGGTGATGCCCGAAGATGCCACCCGCGAGCGGGTGCTTACTATGGAAGCGTTTGGCGCCAAAGTAATCCTCACTCCGAAAGAGCGTTCCATGGAAGGCGCCATTGATTATGCCAACGAGCAGGTGGCCAGGGGCGGCTACCGGATGCTGAACCAGTTTGGCAATCCGGATAACCCGGCTATGCATTACCGCACCACGGGTCCCGAGATATGGCGGGATACCGCACAGCAGGTAACCCATTTTGTTTCTTCGATGGGTACGACGGGAACGATTATGGGGGTTTCCCGTTTTTTAAAAGAAGTAAACCCTGCCATTCAGATTGTGGGCTGTCAGCCTACGGATGGCTCCAAAATACCAGGTATTCGCAAATGGCCGGAGGCTTACCTGCCCACGATTTTTGACCGCAGCCGGGTAGACCGTATCATGGAAGTGGCGGAAAAAGACGCCCGGATCATGGCTAAAAAGCTGGCCCGGGAAGAAGCCATTTTCAGTGGGATGAGCAGCGGGGGAGCGGCGCATGCCGCCATTGAACTGGCAACAGAACTTAAAGAAGGGGTGATTGTGTTTATTGTATGCGACCGGGGCGACCGGTACCTCAGCTCTGATCTGTTCGACTGATCAGTTTTGCGGGGCAGGAGCAGGAACCGGGTCGGCAGCAGGGGCCGTTTCCGCAGTTTTGCCTTTCTTATCCTTTTTATCCTTCTTGCTCTGCCATTTTTTATCGTCTTTTTTCTTGTCGCCTTTCTTTTTCTTTTTGCCTTCGGATTCATTCACTTTATCGTCGTCGATTTTGTCCTTGGCATGCTGGATCACGAAGTAAAAATTGATCTTATCGTCACCGCTTTTGGAGGCCTCGATGATTTCGAGGAAGTGGTTGTTTTTATTCCAGTCGGTATCCCTGTTCAGTACTTTCATGCCAATGTTTGGAATGAACCATTCGCCATCCGCCAGTCCTAATGAGAAAATAGGCGCTTCGGGCTTTTTGCCGCTGCCGCTGTAGATCATGGCGTTCATTACCTTATCCACCAGGTCCATATAAAAATTGGCACTGTCTTCATTTTTCAGTGAATGGTAGGCATAGGAGGCCTCTTTGAGAACCCGCAGGCTGAGGGGATGGTGGTGCAGGTATTTTTGTGATTCGACGAGTGCATCCTCGTATTTTCCGGCATCATTGAGGTCGAAGATTTCCTGCTCCTTTTCCATGTCTTCGAAGGGTTTGTAGTGGGAGTCTTCGGTATAGCCGATCATCAGGGCCAGTACTTCCGCATTGCTGAGGCTGGTATCGTTGGCCTCGAAGCGGGGAAGCAGTTTTTTATAGGAGAGGGGGCTTTCGTTGTCCTGGGTTTGCTCCAGGATTTTCCGGAAATCGCGTTTGTAGTCGAAGGGAGCCTCCGTGGATTGGGCGTTTACACTAAAGCAACAGGCCAGGATCAGAAGGGTGCTGAGTATTTTCATAAGCTGGGCGCCTGCAAATATAACCGTCTGTGTATTCCTGCCAACTTAATTTTCCACCAAAGCCCCGGCGGGAAGGGCGCCACCCGGTGAAAAGCCGCTTTTGTATTTTCAAAAAAACCACCTACTTTTGCGCCGCCAAATACTTCAGCCGGAAGGGCAGGAAATTGAGGAAAGTACTGAAAGGGTTGGCAGATTATGAGAGCAGCATAACAATCATATCATCGTCCCGGGCCGCTGGCGGCGGCCGCTGCGCGGACCAGGGTGGGACCCCCACCGATGCTCGACTTACCTATGCACAAGGGTGCGACGCCACTGAAGCTGAGGACAGATCCGAAGCCGGCTTCAAAAATTCATCACTCAACGTCAAAACACATATAAAATAGTCAACAATGGCAGATTTACGTTTTCAACGCAATTTTGGTATTGCCGCTCACATCGATGCCGGTAAAACCACCACCACCGAGCGCATCCTGCGCTATACCGGTATGATCCACAAAATCGGGGAGGTACACGATGGTGCCGCCACTACCGACTGGATGGAGCAGGAAAAAGAACGCGGTATCACCATCACTTCTGCGGCCGTAAGCTGCCAGTGGAACTTCCCCACCGTGCTGGGTAAGGCCACCCCGGATACCAAAAAATATTATTTCAACATCATTGATACTCCGGGCCACGTGGACTTTACCGTGGAGGTTGAACGTTCCATGCGTGTACTGGACGGGCTGATTGCCCTGTTCTCCGCGGTGGACGGTGTAGAGCCTCAGTCTGAAACCGTATGGCGCCAGGCTAACCGCTATGGTGTACCCCGGATTGGTTTCGTAAACAAAATGGACCGTGCCGGCGCCGACTTCCTAAACGTGGTGAAGCAGGTGAAGGAAATGCTCGGTTCCAAAGCCGTACCCCTGCAGCTGCCCATCGGCGCGGAAGATAACTTCAAAGGCGTGGTGGACCTGATCAAAATGAAGGGCATTATCTGGCACATGGAAACGGAAGGAATGACCTTTGATGAAATTCCCATTCCCGAGGATATGGTGGAAGACGCCAATTTCTGGCGCGCCCAGCTGGTGGAAGCCGTTGCTGAATATGATGATACCCTGATGGAGAAATTCTTTGAAGATCCCAACAGCATCAGCGAAGACGAAATTCATGAAGCGATCCGCAAAGCCGCCATCGATCTCAGCATCGTGCCGATGATGTGTGGTTCTTCTTTCAAAAACAAAGGTGTACAGACTGCCCTCGACGCAGTTTGCCGTTACCTGCCCTCACCGGTGGATATCGAAGCCGTAAAAGGTACCGATCCTGATACCGGCGCTGAACTGATCCGCCGTCCGGATCCCAAGGAGCCCTTTGCGGCCCTGGCTTTCAAGATCATGACGGATCCTTTCGTGGGTCGCCTGGCCTTCTTCCGTTGCTATTCCGGTCACCTCGATGCCGGTTCCTATGTGCTGAACGTACGGAGCGGTAAGAAAGAGCGGATCAGCCGGATCATGAAAATGTTTGCCAACAAGCAAAACCCCATCGACTTCATCGAAGCCGGTGATATCGCTGCCGCGGTAGGTTTCAAGGAAATCAAAACCGGTGATACCCTCTGCGACCAGGATCATCCCATTACCCTGGAGAATATGTTCATTCCTGAGCCGGTGATCGCCATCGCGGTGGAACCCAAAACCCAGGCCGACGTGGACAAAATGGGTATGGCCATTGCCAAGCTGGTGGAAGAAGATCCCACGCTGCGTGTGAATACCGATGAAGATACCGGTCAGACCATCCTCCGTGGAATGGGTGAGCTGCACCTCGAGATCATCGTGGACCGTATGCGTCGTGAATTTAAAGTGGAAGTAAACCAGGGAGCTCCCCAGGTGGCTTATAAAGAAGCCTTCCAGGCTACTATTGAGCACCGCGAAACGCTGAAAAAGCAAACCGGTGGTCGCGGTAAGTTCGCGGATATCATCTTCAATCTCGGACCTGCTGATGAGGAGTGGATGAAAGAAAACGAAGGCAAGAGCTTCCAGTTTGTGAACGATATCTTCGGTGGTTCTATTCCGAAGGAATTTGTACCTGCCATCCAGAAAGGTTTTGAAACCGCGATGAGCACCGGCGTGCTCGCCGGCTACCCGGTGAACAACCTGAAGGTGCGCATTTTCGACGGAAGCTACCACGATGTGGACTCTGACGCGATGAGCTTCGAACTCTGCGCCAAAGCCGGTTTCCGCGAGGCAGGCCGTAAAGCCAAGCCCGTACTGCTGGAGCCGATTATGAAAGTGGAAGTACTCACGCCCGATCAGTACATGGGTGATGTAACCGGTGACCTGAACCGCCGCCGCGGTATCCTGGAAGGGATGGACAGCCGGAACAACCTGCAGGTGATCAAGGCCAAAGTGCCCCTGAGTGAAATGTTCGGGTATGTTACCCAGCTGCGTTCACTCTCTTCCGGCCGCGCTACCTCTACCATGGAGTTCAGTCACTATTCACCCGCGCCGAACAACATCGCGGAAGAAGTGGTGGCCAAGAGCAAAGGCAAGATTAAAGTGGAAGATTAATTCTCACAGAGCATCTGATACAGCCCCGGAGTTTTTTGCTCCGGGGCTTTTTTGTGAAGCCGGAAGAAATGTTCAAAAGGTTCCAGGGGTTCAAAAGGTTCAAAACGTTGGGTTCACAATTGAAAATTGAAAATTGAACATTGAAAATTGATTATTGAACATTTCCTCACGGGTTTGCAGGTTCAAAACTCCCGAAATTTTTAAAACTTCAGAAGTCTGCTCAAACCTTGAACCTTGAACTTTGAACGTTTTGAACCTTTTTATGGATTCTCCCGCATCCTGCATCTGATAGCAGACCGGCGCCGGTTTTGAAACCTGATTCCTCACTTTCAAAACCCTGGTTATGCAAAAGGAAGACATCCTCCGCAGTTCCCTGAACGACCTGCTCTTTGAAAACAGAAACAAGTTGTACGGCGCCTATGTGCTGCGCCGCGATTATCCCCTGCGGCTGCAAAAGGCACTGGCTGTGATGCTGGCCCTCGCAGGTGGTTTTGTACTGTTCACTTTTATGCAGGCTGACCGCAGGAAGGCTTCACCGCTTATTACTGTCGAAGGGCATGTGCTCCGGGAAATTCGTGCAGACGTTCCCGTTAAGCCGCCCCCGCCGTCACATACCGTCGCCCGGCCCGCCACGGCGAAGTTTGTACAGCAGTTGCTTTTTACACATAACACCGACAGTGCAGACCGCTTGCGGGATATCAGTCAGCTGGTCATCGGAACTCAGTATGTGGCGGGAGATACGTTTGCGGCTGATATTCCCCTGCAGCTGCCTGCAGCGCCGGTGGCACCTGTGCTTCCTCCGGCATCTCCTTCCAGCGAACCGGTGAACGATCCGGATGTGCAGCCGGCCTATCCCGGGGGGCCACAGGCCCTGCTCGCCTTTCTACAGAAAAACCTGCAGATGCCCTTTCCCCTCGAGCCGGGAGAAGCCGTGCAGGTACAGGTGCAGTTCGTGGTGGGTTTTGATGGAGAACTGCAAACCTTTGCGGTGCAAAAAGATGGTGGTTCAGCCTTTAATCAGGAGGTGATCAGGGTGCTGAAACGCATGCCCCGCTGGGTTCCCGGCAAAAAAGGCAGCCGGGCGGTGGCCGCTTATTACAGCCTGCCTGTAAAATTTACCGGTGATGAATAATATCTGTGATTATTGCAGTATTTTGTAACCCCGTTTTACCAGTTGCGGGACGGTAATGGAAGAACAGCAAGAAAAAAAATATCCGATGAGCGAACGGCAGCGGGGATTGGTGCGGATGCGCAGCATTACCAATTACGGGATGGGTGCATTTATTGTACTTGCGGGTTTTGTATTCATGTTCCCTACCCGGTACACGGCTGCATTTCTGAGCAAATATGATCCCGTACTGATCAAAATTTTCGCGGTGATCTGCTGGCTCTATGGTGGATTCAGGATTTACCGCGGCTATGATAAAAATTATTTTAATAACGGATGATGCGGCGTTGCGGCTTGGGTAGAAAACTGGCGGCGGTTGTGCTGTGTCTGCTGTTCTTCGCCGGTTGTTCGGAGAAGAAAGCATTGAATGCCGGTATCACCGATACACCCGTGAGCGGTACCATCCGCATCAGTGCGGATGAGTCTTTTCGTCCGGTGATGGAAGAACAGATCAGGGTCTTTGAAGCGGCCTACCCGAAGGCGCATATTGAGGTACAGTATAAGCCGGAGGCCGATTGCCTCCGGGACCTGTTCAGCGATTCGGCCACCCGGATGGTGGTTGTTACCCGGGGATTGTCGGTAGCGGAAGCCCGGTACTTCGATGATTCGCTGCAGTACGTTCCGCGCAGTGAACGCATTGCTTCAGACGCCATCGCTATCCTCGTCAACAGCCGCAGCAGCGATACGCTTTTTACGCTGGCTCAGCTGCAGCAACTGCTCACGGGGGAGGGTTATCCCGGGCGGAAGGTGGTGTTTGACGGATTGCGCGCCACGAGTACCATCCGTTTCGCGATAGACAGTATTCTCAAAGGAAAGCCCTTTGATTTCAACCGGGTTCAGGCTGCGCGCAACAGCCGCGACGTGATTGAGTATGTGGCACAGGATGAAAACGCGATTGGTTTTGTGGGCATCAGCTGGATCGGTAACCCGGAGGATACCGCGCAGCTGAACCTGTTAAGAAAAGTTAAAATTGCCTACGTTAAATGTGAGCCCTGTGTAGATTCGCCTTACGTGAAACCCACACAGGCAGGCATTATGACGAGAAGGTATCCCCTGGTACGCGGAT
>WBZP01001711.1_pt1 | contig 26383 bp, 19 predicted proteins | sample 5204301 | NCBI WGS metagenome assembly WBZP01 (sample SAMN12412401, study PRJNA552823) | activated sludge metagenome | isolation source: activated sludge from nitrification reactor of wastewater treatment plant... | place: USA: Pennsylvania | collected 2017 | reverse complement strand
CGTCGGGCAACGACACCCTCGACGGCGGTGCCGGGGACGACGCTCTGCAAGGCGGCGCCGATGATGACGTGCTCGACGGCGGCGAGGGCATGGACCTGCTCGACGGCGGCCCGGGTTCGGACGTGATCAAGGGCGGCGCGGGGGATGACTTCATTTTCGGGGGCGGCAACCTCACGATCCTGCTCACCAACTATGAGAGCGCCAACGATTACAACCACCTCGCCGACGGCCGTTTGCAGATGCTGCATCCGGGCAGCAACGGTGAACTGACCCTGCCTGTCCTCATCGGGGTTTCGCCCACCGATGCCGGCAGCTACGAGACCGGCACCAGCAACATCGAAGGCGATGGCGCCGATGTCATCGACGCCGGCGACGGCAACGACTGGGTGTTTGCCGGCGATGGCGATGACCTGGTGCAAGGTGGCAACGGCAACGACTATCTGGTCGGCCAGGCCGGCAACGATTTCATCGAAGGCGGCGCCGGCGACGACACCCTCTACGGCGACGGCGTCGAGGGCGACCTGCTGCAGGCGCCGGGCAACTTCGTCGTCTATACCTTGCCGGCATACCAGGGCGATGACTGGATCGACGGCGGCGCCGGCAACGACTACATCAGCGGAGACGGTGGCGCCGACGAGCTCTTCGGCGGCGCCGGCGACGATGTCCTGATCGGCGACTCCTCCCGGCTCGAGGCGCAATACCACGGCGCCGATTATCTCGACGGCGGCGACGGCAACGACCGGCTCTACGGCTACGGCAAGGACGACACCCTGTTCGGCGGCGCCGGTGACGACATCCTCGAAGGCGACAGCAATTCCATCGCCGCATCCGACCATGGCAACGACTATCTCGACGGCGAAGACGGCGACGACCTCCTCAAGGGCGATGGCGGCAACGACACGCTGTTTGGTGGGGCGGGAAACGACCAGCTTTTTGGGGATACCGACGATACCCCGCTGGCCTGGCAGGGCGACGACTATCTTGATGGCGAAGAAGGGGATGACTACCTGCGCGGCTATGGCGGCAACGACACGCTGATCGGCGGCGATGGCAACGACCAGTTGCTGGCCGAAGCCGGCGATGACAGTCTCGATGGCGGGGCGGGCGACGACCTCCTCGAGGCCGGCGATGGCAACGACACCTTGACCGGCGGCACCGGTGTCGATGCGCTGACCGGCGGGGCGGGGGACGATACCTACGTTTTCAATATCGGCGATGGCGCGCCGGCGGCCGATGGCACGGTCGATGCGATCTTCGAGAGCAACGGCCGGGATACGGTGCGCTTCGGCGTGGGCATCGCTCTCGGCAACCTGCGGCTCAGCGCAGCCAACGGCGGCGGCGTGCTGGTGATCGACTACTCAAGCACGGACCGCCTGGCCATCGTCGATGGCATGCGTGGAGCGGTGGAAAGCTTCGAGTTCGAGGATGGGATGCGCCTGAGTTACAGCGAACTGGTCGGCCGGCGACTGGTGGGCACGAACATCAGCACGGCGGCCGACGGCAGCACCGTGGCATTGGGCGGCCTGGGCGACGACACGATCGCCGAAACCGGCGGGCGCATCACCTTCTCCGGCGGGCGCGGCAATGACCGGCTCAGCGGCAACGGCGGCAACAATATCTACTTGTACAGCCTCGGCGACGGCACTGACCACATCATCGACAGCAGCGCGAAGACCATCGGCGGCGTTGTCGCCCCCAATACCCTGCGCTTCGGTCCCGGCATCACGCCCGCGGACATCACGCTCGGTCTTGGCTCGCTGCTGATCCGGGTCGGTACCGATCCCAATGATGCGATCCACATCGACGGCTTCACCCCCGCCGATGCGCTGGCCGCGCAGGGCGGACCGTCCATCGATCGTTTCGAATTCGACAACGGCTCCGTGCTCACCTATGCGCAATTGCTGGCCAAGGGCTTCGACATTACGGGCACCGACGGCGATGACACGCTCATCGGCACCAACACCACCGACCGCATCACAGGTGGCGCAGGCAATGATGCGCTGAGTGGCGCCGACGGTGACGACACGCTCGATGGCGGACCGGGCGACGACAGCCTCGCCGGCGGCGCCGGCAGCGACACCTACCTGTGGGGTACCGGCAGCGGCCGGGACGTGATCGACAACACCGATGCTACCGAAGACAAGACCGATACGCTGCGCATCGGCAGCGCGGCGGATCTGATTGCGCCGGCGCAACTTGACTTCGTCCGCAGCGGCAACGACCTGGTCGTGCGCCTGAGTGGCGCGGCGGACCAGGTTACCGTGCGCAATCACTACGCCGGTGCGGTGATCGATCGCATCGAATTCGCCGACGGCAGCCAGTGGGACGCGACGCAGATCGATGCCCACATCATCAACGAACTCACCGAGGGCGCCGATATCTACAACGGTACTTCCGGCAACGATGTCATCGACGGTCTGGACGGTGACGACACCTTGAGCGGCCTCGGCGGCGACGACACGCTGATTGGCGGTGCCGGGGCGGACACGCTGATCGGCGGGGCAGGGGCCGATACTCTGGACGGCCGCCATGACGTCGCCGCCGACCTGATGCAGGGTGGCACGGAGGGCGACACCTATCTGTTCGGCCGCGGCAGCGGAGCCGACGCGATTGCCGAGAGTGGCGATGCGCTATCGATCGACGTGCTGCGCATGGATGCCGGGATCGTGCCGGAAAACATCGCGGCGCTGCGCTCGGGCGACGACCTGCTGCTGCGGATCGTCGGGACCGGCGATCAGATCACGGTCACCGGGGCGTATGCGACCGGCGCCGGTGCGCCGGCGCGGATCGAGCGTATCGAGTTCGCCGACGGGACGGTGTGGACCGAGGCGGATATCCGCCAGCGGATTCTGGACGGCGAGGCCACGGCGGGCGATGACACCATCACCGGCTTCGACGGCAACGACACGATCCGGGGCCTGGAAGGCGACGATAACCTGTATGGGGCCGCGGGCGAGGATACGCTGGACGGCGGCCCCGGCAACGACACCTTGACCGGCGGGCAGGGCAGCGATACCTACCTGTTCAACCGCGGCTCGGGAGCGGACACGATCGTCGAGGCCGGTGGCCAGTCCGGCGATATCGACACGATCCAGTTCGGTGCCGGCATCGTCCCGGCCGACGTCATTCTCAACCGCGTGTCCGTCGGCGGCGGCTATGCCGGATTTCCGCATCTGTTGCTGAGCATCCAGCACGCCGCCGGTGGGGCTTCCACCGATTCGATCATGGTACGGAACTTCTTTGCCAGCCCCGACGGAGCGACCCGGATCGAGCAGGTCAGATTCGCCGATGGCACGCTCTGGGGCGCCGCATTGCTCAATGCCACCATCGCCAGCGGTACCGAGCTTGCCGATACGTTTTTGGGCGATGCGCTGGACGACGATTTTGACGGGCGGGGCGGCAATGATGCGCTGTGGGGCTATGGCGGAAACGACGTGCTGTCGGGAGGTGCGGGGAACGACATGCTGTATGGAGGCCTCGGCAACGACACCTACCGCTTCGGTCGCGGCGATGGTGTCGATACGATAAGCGAGACCTACCAAGGTGGCGGCACCGACACGCTGGAGCTGGCGGCCGGGATTCTGCCGGCGGACGTCAGCCTTTACGCCAATGATCTTTACGCCAACGATGGCCGCCTGGTGGTGGTCCTCGACAACAGTTCGACGCAGATCGCGGTCAGCGGCTTCTTTTCCGGCGGGACCGGACAAGTCGAGCGCATCCACTTCGCCGATGGCACCGACTGGGATGTGGCGGCGATCAATACACGCGTGATCCGGGGAAGCGCGAACGCGATGATCGGCACCGCCGGCAATGACATCTTCGTGGTCGATGACTACGGCGACACCATCACTGAAGGCGCCAACCAGGGGATCGACACCGTGCAGTCGCGGGTCGGCTGGACGCTTGGCGCCAATCTGGAAAATCTGACCCTGACCGGTCCACTGAACGTCTGGGGCACCGGAAACGAGTTGAACAACGTCATCATCGGCAACAACGGGAACAACGTGCTCGATGGTCGCGCCGGCGCCGATACCTTGATCGGCGGCAAGGGGGATGACACCTATTACGTGGCGCCCTTGTCCGGGGATACGGTGACGGAACTCGCGGATGAAGGCATCGATACCGTGATTGCCGACTACAGCTACACGTTGCCGGCCAATGTCGAAAATCTCACGATGAACAGCGGCTACATCGGAGCCGTGACGTCGACCGGCAACGGGCTGGACAATGTCATCGCCGGGCGCTACGGCACCAGCGGCGATACCCTGGATGGCCGCGGCGGAAACGATACCCTGAAGGGCGGCGCCGGCGACGACATCTATCGCTTCGACCTGGGCGGCGGCGCGGACACCATCATTGAAATTGGCGGCACCGACCAACTGGTCTTCGGCGCGGGGATTCTGGCCGCGAACGTGACGGGGAGCCGCACGGGTTCGAAGGTAAAGCTTTCTATTTCGGCCAGCGACAGCGTCAGCTTCGCCGAGACCGCACCGGGCCAGTATGCGATAGAAATGGTCGTCTTCGCCGGCGGCCCGGTTTGGCAGGCCTCCGAATTGCGGCAACTGCTGAATTCGTCGCCCACCGGCGCCGTGACCGTCACCGGTATCGCCGCGAAGAACCGGACCCTGACGGCGGCGAGCACGTTGGCCGATGCCGATGGTCTGGGCGCAATCGCCTACCAATGGCAGAGTTCGGCCGATGCGGGCGCGACCTGGAGCGCCATTGGGGGTGCCACGGCGAGTACCTTTACCCTGACAGCATCGCAGGTCGGGCAGCGGGTTCGCGTGGTGGCGTCCTATACCGATGGTCGTGGCAGGGCGGAAAGCAAGGCCAGCAGTGCGACCGCAGCCATCGTCACCAGCATCAACGCGGCCCCGACGGGGGCCGTGACCATCAGCGGCACGACCAGCCAAAACCAGACGCTCACGGCGTCGCATACCCTGGCCGATCTCGACGGCCTGGGCAGCATCGGCTACCAGTGGCAGCATTCGGAAGATGGCAGTACGACATGGAGCGCGATTCCCGGCGCGACGGCAAGGGATTTCACGGTGACCGAAGCTCAGGTCGGGCAAGTGCTGCGGGTCGTGGCAGCCTACATCGATGGAGGGGGAACGGCCGAGAGCGTGTTCAGTATTGCCACGGCGGCAATCGCCAACGTGAATGACGCGCCGATCGGGACGGTAACGATTACCGGCAGCGCCAGCCAGAACCAGATCCTGTCCGCTGCCAATACGCTGGCCGACCCGGATGGTCTGGGCAGCGTCGACTATCAGTGGCAGAACTCGCTCGATGGCGGCGCGCCCTGGACCGACATCGGCGGCGCCAACGCCGACACCCTCGTGCTGAGCGAAGCGCAGGTCGGCCGACGGCTCCGCGTCGAGGCCCGCTACAGGGACGGTCACGGTACGCTGGAATCGGTGGCCAGCGCGGCAACCGGGCCGATCGCCAATATCAATGACGCGCCCGTCGCCACGGGCGGTCTGGCCGAACAAGGCGCCACGGCCGGCAACCCGTTCTCGCTGGCCTTGCCCGCCGACTTGTTCGTCGATCCCGATGCCGGTGATGTTTTGACGCTCGCCGTCACCGGGGCGGCGGGCGCGGCGCTGCCGTCGTGGGTGGCATTCGATCCGGCGACGCGCACGCTCTCGGGCACGCCCACGACGGACGGCAGCTTTGCGCTGGTGGTGACCGCCACCGACACGTCCGGTGCGTCCGCGGTGATCCCCTTTACGGTGACGGTAACGGCACCGCCGAATCTTGTTTTGGACGGCGGCGATGGCGACGATACGCTCGACGGCGGCGCGGGCAACGACATCCTGTTCGGTGGGATGGGCGCCGATCTGCTGCGGGGTGGCGACGGTGACGACACATTCCAAATCTCCGCCGACGCTACCTGGAGGCCGGGTTACGTCTGTCGCAACGACGGCAGCCCCGGGCATCCCGGCAGCTCGGCGTATGTCTCGATCACGGGTCGCGTTTCGAGTTGGGACGCGATGGACGGCGGTAGCGGGTCGGATCTACTGGTAGGGACGGCCGGCGACGACATTATTGTGCTCGACGATGCCTGCAGTCCCAGCCCGAATGGCCTCCAGCCACGTTTCGCCGGAATCGAGACGATACGGGCGGGGGACGGCGCGGATATCGTCGATCTCACAAGTTCACGCTGGGGCTATGGCGATGTGACGGTGGACGGTGAAGGCGGCAACGATGTGCTGTGGACCTCCGGCGGCAACGACACGCTGATCGGCGGCCCCGGCAATGACACGCTCGACGGCGGCTTCGGCACGGACAGCATGGCCGGCGGAAGCGGTGACGACCGCTATTGCTTCGGGCGCGGCTACGGCAGCGACCTGGTCCGCGAGAATGACGCCACGGCAGGTAACCTCGACACGGCCGAATTCCTCCGGGGCATTGGCAGCGATCAACTATGGTTCCGGCGCGTCGGCGACAATCTCGAAGCCACTGTCGTCGGGACCGCCGACAGCCTGACGGTCGAAGACTGGTACCTGGGTTCGGCCCATCACGTGGAGCAGTTCATCACGACCGACAAGAAGGTGCTGGTCGACAGCCGGGTCGAAATTCTGGTGCAGGCGATGGCGGCCTTCGCGCCACCGCCGATGGGCGAGATGACCCTGCCGGCAAGCTATCAGGACAGCCTCGCTCCGGTCATCGCCGCCAACTGGCAGTGAGCCGCGCGCGAATTGCCGATCCGCGCAGCGGACCGACATAAGTTGACATAATGCCAATTATGCGCAGTACTGTCTCGGACAGTCGCTCCTTCCACGCTTTGAGCTTACTCGACAGCACCGGCCTTGCGCAGATACGCGACGATCTCCTCGTGCCCCAGGTTCCGCGCCAAACGCAGCGCCGTGACCCCGTCGAAATCCGCCAGATCCATATCCGCATCAGCCTCGATCAGCAGGCGCACGAACTCCCGATTCCCGAGTTTGACCGCAATCATCAGGGGTGTCTGGCCATTGGGCGCACGGGCATCGAGATTCGCGCCCTTGGCGATCAACAGGCCGCCAATCTCCGTGTTTTCACCGAATATCGAATAGTGCAAGGGTGTCCAGCCGGAGGGATTGAGATCGGCGCCGCGCTCGACCAGGCGCGAGGCTGCGTCAAACCGGCCTTTCACAGCGGCCAGCATCAACGCCGTGTCGCCGAACCGGTTACGCCGATTCACGTTGGCCCGATTCGCCACCAGCGCGTCGAGCAAGGCCTGGTTGCCGTTGCGCGCGGCGATCATCAGCAGTGTCGACCCGTCCCGATCGGCGGTATTCACATCCATGCCGCGCCTAAGCAGGTTCAGCACCAGCGGCGTGTCGTTGCTGTTCGCGGCGGCGATAATGTCGTCGTATGCCCCGGCTTGCGCGCTCCCGGCGACGACCAGCATAATCAGTCCGATCAGAGCCTTACGCATCGGGGTCGATCCCGAACAGGCCAAAAAAATTGGCTGTGGTGGCCTCGGCGAGTTGCGCCATCCCGATTCCTCGCAGCCTCGCCACTTCCTCGGCGACATGGCGAACCAGGGCCGGATGATTCAGCTTGCCGCGATACGGAACCGGCGCCAGATAAGGCGCATCGGTCTCCACCAATATTCGGTTTAGCGGCATGGCTTTCGCGACCTCCTTGATTTGCAGTGCGTTCTTGAACGTGACGATTCCCGAGAACGAGATGTGAAAACCCAGGGCCAGCGCAGCTTCGGCGACCGCGAGCGTCTCGGTGAAGCAGTGAAACACGCCCCCTACTTCGCCGGCGGCCTCCTCTTCGAGAATTCGCAAGGTGTCCGCAGCGGCCTCCCGAGTATGGATGATCAATGGCTTGCGGCAGCGGCTTGCGGCACGAATGTGAGTTCGAAAGCGCTCGCGTTGCCACTCAAGATCCCCTTCCAGCCGGTAATAGTCCAGACCGGTCTCCCCAATTGCGACCACTTTGGGGTGTTCGGCAAGCTGAACCAGCCGGTCTTCGTCCGGTTCTTCCCCGCCCTGGGTGTCGGGATGGACGCCCACCGCCGCGTAGAGGTTGGCAAAGCGGTCGGTCAACGCCAGAACAGAAGGCAAGCGTTCCAGTGTGACGCCGGCGATCAGCGCCCAGCCGACTTCATTGGCCTCCATGGCGGCCAGCAACTCGTCTTCCCGCCCCTGAAATTCAGGAAAATCGAGGTGACAGTGGGAATCGACCAGCAGGGTACTCATCAGGTCGCCGGGCGCACGCCGCGCAAGTAGTGGGCGGCAAGGTCTTCCAGAAACAGCAATTGATTCAACGGATGCCGTGCGCTGCGGCGAAACCGGACGATTTCACGCCAGGCGCCCATCAGCGCCACTGGGTCCAGCTTTTCGACCCCCTTCGGTCGCGGCCAGCCGCCATGGTAGCGGACCTGTCCGGCCATGCGTTCGTGTGCGAGATCGAACAGCCAGCGCTGCACGCCTTCGACCAGGTTTTCCATGCGAAACAGCGCGCTATTCTTCAACAGTGCGTCCCAGCGCGCGGCAAGCGCGCAAGGGTCGGCGGGCGCCGAGCCAAGGGATTCGACCAGAGCGTCGATCGGCGCGAGCTGTCCTTGCTCTTTCCATTGTGCGACCCGCAGCGGCGCGCCACCGGCCAGCTTGAGATAGCGGGCTGCGTGGTTTTCAATACCGGCACGGGCTAACCAAGCGGTCGCCGCGGCCGTGTCGGGAGCCGCAAACGGCAGGATCCTGCAACGGCTGCGAAGCGTCGGCAGCAAGGACTTCTTTCTTGACGAAACGATTATAAAATATACGCTTGCCGGAGGTTCCTCAAGTATCTTAAGAAGTGAGTTGGCTGCCGCGGGATTCATCGCGTCGGCTTCGGTAATGAGCACGACACGCCGGCCTTCGCGGTGACTGCCGACGAACACGAAGCCCTCGAGTTCGCGGATCTGGTCGATGCGGATGCCACTCGGACTGCGTTTCTTGCCTTTCTCGGCCGGCTTTTCGGCAATACCGTCCTCCGTATCCTCATCGGCCTCTGGCGCAACCCGGCGGAAGTCCGGGTGATTGCCGGCAGCCTGCCATGCGCAGGCCTGACACGCGGTGCAGGCTCTAAGATCCGGCGTGACCGACTCGCAAAGCAAGAGCGCGGCCAGTTGCTCCGCGAATGCGGTTTTGCCGACCCCGGCCGGACCAACCAGCAGCAGCGCGTGCGGAAGCCGCTCGAGGCCCTGCCCAAGCAACTGATCTCTCAGGGGTTCGTTTAGTTTAATATTTGTTAAATCAGAGTGTTCCAAGTATATCCTCAAGTATATTATTAACATATTTTGGCGTCTTGGTGGCATCGATCAGGCGGACCCGATGAGGATTTTCGGTCGCAATTCGCAAGTACGCTGCCCGAACGCGCTCAAAAAAAGCCTCCTCCTCCTGTTCGAAGCGATCGGGCTTGCCGCTTGCCGTGCGCAGCCGCTGTTGGGCCACCGAGACCGGTACGTCGAAAATCAATGTCAGATCGGGCTGCATGCCTCCCAGCACCCAATGCGCGAGTTCTTGCAGTTTCCGCCAATCGAGACCGCGCCCGCCACCTTGATAAGCAAACGAGGCGTCCGCAAATCGGTCGCAGACCACCCAATCACCGCGGGCCAGGGCCGGTTCGATCACTTGCGCCAGGTGCTCGCGCCGGGCCGCGAACATCAGCAGGGCTTCGGTTTCCAGATGCATCGGCTCCGCCAGCAACAGGGCGCGCAGCTTTTCCCCGAGCGGCGTGCCGCCCGGCTCGCGGGTGGCTACGACCTTGTGGCCCCGACCGCGCAAGTACTCGACCAACCAGGCGTGCTGCGTGCTTTTCCCAGCACCGTCGATGCCTTCAAGGCTGATGAAGCGCCCTCGATTCATGTCCGCTCAGCGCCCTTGATATCGGGCAACGGCATTGTTGTGCTCATCGAGCGACGCCGAAAACGCGCTCGATCCGTCGCCGCGGGCGACAAAATACAAACGGTCGCTCGGCGGCGGTGCGGTGGCCGCCCGCAATGAGGCAAGGCCGGGCATCGCAATCGGAGTCGGCGGCAGACCGGGGCGCGTATAGGTGTTCCACGCCGAGTCGGACCGCAGATCGCTCTTCCTGAGATTGCCGTCAAAACGCTCACCGAGACCATAGATCACGGTCGGATCGGTTTGCAGCAGCATGCCGCGCCGCAGCCGATTGACGAACACGGCCGCAACCTGCGGCCGATCGGCGGTTAGCCCCGTTTCCTTCTCGACGATCGACGCCAGGATCAACAATTCGTAGGGCGTCTTGAGCGGCAGATTCCGGTCGCGCCGCTCCCATGCCGCGGCCAGCCGGACCTGCATGGCACGGTAAGCGCGGCGCAACACTGCAATGTCGCTGCTGCCCTTGTCGAACAAATAGGTGTCGGGAAAGAAGAGGCCTTCCGGATGGCTTTCGCTCGCGCCCAGACGCGCAAGAATCTGCCGGTCGGTCAGTGCCAGCGAATCATGAACGAGGTCGGGACTCTCATTCAGTACCGCACGAAACTGGCGAAACGTCTTGCCTTCCACCAGCACGATTTCGCCCTGGGTGACGTCGCCGCGGGTCAGTTTCTCGAGCAGTGCCAGCGCGGTCAGGCCTTTCGACACCTCATAGCTGCCGGCCTTGATCTTCGCCGAGCGTCCCAGGATGCGCCCCAGCAGCTCCAGTTGCCACGCCGGCAAGTCAATCCCTGCCGTCTCGACGACTTGGGCTGCCGAGCGCAGACTGGCCCCGGGCGGCACCGAAAATGCCGTCACCTCGGCGCGCATCGGCAGCGGGCGCAATGCCGACCAGCCGGCACCGATGCTCGCGGCAACCAACACGAGAGCCGCCACCATGAGGAGGGACTTGATCTTGGGCATGAAGAGTTGAATTGGGCGCAGACCGGCGCAATCTGAATCACTCGCGCGATGATAGCATTCCACCTCCACCCACCCGGATGCGCCTCATGACTCAAGAATGGATTTCCTTCCTCGCCAGCCAGGGATTGGCGGCGGACGGCAGCCACTTTGGCGCTCTTGCCGACGAACTGGTCGCGGCGCGCGATGTGCCCGTGGTCACGCCGTTGACCGATCACGGTCTGATCCGTGCCAGCGGTGTCGACGCTGCTCCGTTCCTGCACAATCTGCTGACCAACGACATCAATGGCATCACGCCCGACCGGGCGCGTTTTGCCGGCCTATGCACCGCCAAGGGGCGCCTGCTCGCTCTGCTGCTGATCTGGCGCGACGGCGACGACTTGCTGCTGATGCTGCCGCGCGAAATCCTGCCGCCGATTCTCAAGAAGCTGTCGATGTACATCCTGCGCTCGAAGGTCAAACTCAGCGACGCGAGCGCCGAGCGGGTTCTGATCGGCTATTCCGCGCCCGCTTCCGCCATGCCAGGGCCGATTCTGGGTGAAGAGGCCGCCGGGTTGCCGCGCTTCGGTCTGGCCGCGATCAACGGCGGTCAGGCGATCGGGCTGGATGCGACGCGCTGGCTGCTGGCGCTCGATGGCGCGACCGCCGACGTGCACTGGCGGCATCTGGCGAGCGCGGCCCGACCGGTCGGCCTGGCCGCCTGGCAGTGGCTGGAAATTTGCGCAGGACAGCCGCGCGTGGTCGCCGCCACCCAGGAGGCCTTCGTGCCTCAGATGCTGAACATGGAACTGCCGGCCGTGGCCGGGGTGAGCTTCAACAAGGGCTGTTATCCGGGACAGGAAATTGTCGCCCGCACACAATATCTGGGCAGGATAAAGCGGCGTACGTTTCGTGCCCGCCTTGACGCCGCGGTTCAACCCGGCGCCCATGTCTATGCGCCGGAAACCGGCGATCAGCATTGCGGTGTCGTGGTCAGTTCGGCGCCCTCCCCTGCGGGCGGATTCGAGTGCCTGGTGTGCGTCCAAAGCAGCGCCGCGGAAGCGGGCGAAGTACATGTTGGCGCTCCGAACGGAGAGCGGCTGGCGTTTCTGCCGCTGCCGTACGCCCTGAAGGAAGCGAACTCCGAAGCACACGCGGCGGACGGGCCTGCCTGATCGGCAAGATGTGCCTGATCCTTGTTGCCTGGCGGATTCATCCCGACTACCCGCTGGTGGTCGCGGCCAATCGCGACGAGTTCTTTGCTCGTCCGACAGCCGCGGCGGCTTTCTGGAAGGACGCGCCGCAGGTGCTCGCCGGGCGGGATCTCGACGCCGGCGGCACATGGATGGGCGTCACCCGCACCGGGCGCTTTGCCGCACTGACCAATTTTCGCGACCCGGCACAGAATCGTAGCGGCGCGCCTTCCCGCGGCGGACTGGTTGCGCAATTCCTGCTGGGCAACGAATCGCCGCAGGCTTTTCTTGAGCGCATTGCGCCGCATGGCAGCAAGTCCAACGGCTACAACCTGCTGGTCGCCGACAGCGACGCCTTGTGGTGGTCGTCCAACATGGGCGGCGCGCCCCGGCACTTGGAGACCGGAGCGTATGGCGTGTCCAATCATCTGCTCGATACGCCATGGCCCAAGGTCGGCGCCGGAAAGACGGCGCTGGCCGGCGCGCTTGGCCGCTTACCTGACGACGCGGCCTTGTTCGCGCTGTTGCGCGACGACGGCATCCATCCCGACGCGCAGTTGCCCCAAACCGGGGTCCCGCTGGATTGGGAACGCCTGCTGTCCGCGGCATTCGTCAAATCGCCCGATTACGGCACGCGCGGATCCACGGTGCTATGCGTCGGGGCTGACCATTGGGCCACGTTCGACGAGCAAACCTGGCTGCAGGGCGCCCAGCGCGGCCAGCGCCAGCGTTTTCGGTTCAGGATCGACGCACCATCGTCCGGTGGGGAATCCCGGCGACAATGAATTCCGCTCCTTCGACGACAAAGCCGAAGCGTCGGTAGAAGCCGCCGGCCTGGGTTTGCGAATGCAGCGCGAGGCGCCCCATGGCCCGTTCGCCTGCTTCTTCGAGCAGCCGCTCCAGCAGCGCGCGGCCTACGCCCTTGCCGCGCCAGTCCGCGAGCACCGCGATGCGCCCGATATGGCCATCGGCCAGCAGACGGCCGGTGCCGATGGGGGCGCCGTTGCCATCGCGGGCGACCACATGGCGACTCACGGTGTCGTGCCGGTCCTGTTCGATCTCCAGCGGAACCTTCTGCTCGTTGACAAACACGGCCTCACGCACCGCCCGCGCCGCTTCACTCAGTTCGTCCCACGCTCCCGCCTCGACGCCGAATTCGACGATATCCACAGGGGCATAAACCGGGACCCGGTCGAACAGTTCGACGATGTCGCGGTTGCGCATGCGCACACAGCCGATCGAGCCCGGCGCGCCCATGGCCACGGAATCGGGCGAGCCGTGCAGGTAAATGTAGCGGCGCATGGTATCGACGTCGCCGAGCCGGTTGCGCCCCGGCTCCTTGCCTGACAGCCAGAGGATGCGCGTCAGCATCCAGTCGCGCTCCGGAAACTGCTCCGCCAGTTGCGGCGTCCACAGTTCGCCGGTCGGCCGCCGAGCGACGAAGACCGTATTCACCGCGGCGCCGGCGCCGATCTTGGCGCGCACGATATGCCTGCCGCGCGGCGTCTGGAAACTGCCCCGGCATTCACCGGCTCCTTTGCGTGCGGTGGATACCGGGTAGCGGCCCAGCAGCGTGCCGCGCTCGTCATGCAGTTCCAGGCTTTGTTGCGGCAGACTGATGCGCAGATGCATGGAGGCGTGCAGTTCAGGCCAGCAGCGTGCGCCCGCGACGCGCAGCGAAGAAACTCGACAGCAGACTGCCGCATTGCTCCGCCAGCACTCCGCCGACCACCGTCGCGTGATGATTCAATCGCGATTCGGCGAACAGGTCGATCACACTGCCCGCCGCGCCGGTTTTCGGATCGCGCGCGCCGAACACCACGCGCTCGATTCGAGCGTGCAGGATCGCGCCGACGCACATCGCGCAGGGTTCCAGCGTCACATAGAGCGTACAGCCCGGCAACCGGTAATTGTCCAGGCGGGTGGCGGCAGCGCGCAGCGCGATGATCTCGGCATGGGCCGTGGGATCGCGCCGGCCTACGGGCTGGTTGAAGCCGCGGCCGACCACTTCACCGTCCAAGACGATCACGGCACCAACCGGGACCTCGTCGGCGGCGCCCGCCTGGCGCGCCAGATCCAGCGCCAGCTCCATGAAACGGCTATCGTCCATGGCGCGGATTATCGCATCGCCACCGTTCCTGGCGACGCTCGCGGCAGGGCCGCTACGCCCGGCCGCGGGCGAATCTCCGAATGGGCGGCGGAATCCGCCGCCCACCAGGCCTTGTCACCCTCCCCCAAACCGCAGGGGGAACCGATCAGCCCTCGATCGCAGCGTGCGCCGCGGCCAGACGCGCGATCGGCACGCGGAATGGCGAACAACTGACGTAGTCCAGCCCGGCCTTATGGAAAAAGTGAACCGAAGCCGGATCGCCGCCGTGCTCGCCGCAGATGCCCAGTTTGATGGTCGGACGCACGGAACGGCCCTTTTCGACAGCCATCTTGACCAGCAGGCCGACACCTTTCTGGTCGAGCGACTGGAACGGATCGGTCTCGTACATGCCGCTCTTCAGATAGTCGGGCAGGAACTTGCCGGCATCGTCGCGCGAAAAGCCCATGGTCATTTGCGTCAGGTCATTGGTGCCGAAGGAGAAGAACTCGGCCTGCTTGCCGATGCTGTCCGCGATCAGCGCCGCGCGTGGCGTCTCGATCATGGTGCCGATCATGTAGGGCAGTTCGGTGCCGCGCTCGGCAAAGACCTCGGCCGCTGTCCGCCGAATCACGACAGCCTGGGCGTTGAATTCGCGCACGGTGCCCACCAGCGGAATCATGATCTCCGCCTTGACGTCGATCCCTTCCTTCTTCACGTTGAGCCCTGCCTCGAGAATGGCCCGGGCCTGCATTTCGGTGATTTCCGGATAGCTGATGCCCAGCCGGCAGCCGCGATGGCCCATCATCGGGTTGAACTCGTGCAGATCATCCACGCGCATCTTGATCTTCGCCAACGACACGCCCATGTCCTTGGCCATCGCCTTCTGGCTGGCCTCGTCGTGCGGCACGAACTCGTGCAGCGGCGGATCGAGAAGGCGAATCGTCACCGGCAGGCCGTTCATCGCGCGGAACAGGCCTTCGAAGTCGCCGCGCTGGATCGGCAATAGCTTGGCCAGCGCCTTGCGGCGCCCGGCTTCGTCATCGGCCAGAATCATTTCGCGTACGGCAATGATCCGGTCGCCTTCGAAGAACATGTGTTCGGTGCGACACAGGCCGATGCCGACCGCACCAAAGTTGCGGGCGACCGCGGCGTCCTCGGGTGTGTCCGCATTGGCGCGCACTGCCAGACGCTTATGACGATCGGCCAGCTTCATCAGCGCGCCGAAATCGCCGCTGAGTTCCGCTTCCTTGGTCGGTACCTGGCCCGCATAGACCTGACCGGTGGACCCGTCGAGCGAAATCCAGTCTCCCTCCTGATAGACCGTGTCACCGATGGACATCGTCCGCGCCCTGGGATCGACACGCACCGCACCGGCCCCGGAAATGCAGCACTTGCCCATGCCGCGAGCAACCACGGCCGCGTGCGAGGTCATGCCGCCGCGGGCCGTCAGGATGCCCTTGGCCACGCTCATGCCGCGCAGGTCCTCGGGCGAGGTTTCCTGTCTTACCAGGATGACTGCCTTGCCCTTTCGGACCCACTCTTCCGCTTCATCGGCAAAGAACACGATCTGTCCGGACGCGGCGCCCGGCGATGCGGGCAGGCCGTGAGCGATCGGCTTGGCTTGCTTCAAGGCCTGGGTGTCGAATACCGGATGCAGAAGTTCATTCAGGCGGTCGGGACTGACGCGCAGCAGCGCCGTCTTTTCGTCGATGATGCCCTGCTCCAGCATCTCCACGGCGATACGCACCATGGCGGCGCCGGTGCGCTTGCCGCTACGGGTTTGCAGCATCCACAGCTTGTCTTCCTGAATGGTGAACTCGATGTCCTGCATGTCCTTGTAGTGCTTTTCGAGCGTCGTTTCGGCCTGCAGCAGTTGCTTGTAGATGTCCGGCATCAGTTCTTCCAGCGAGGGAAACTTCTTGCGGCGATCTTCCTCGCTGACCATCGCGAGCTTGGCCCAGCGACGGGAACCTTCAAGACTGACCTGCTGCGGCGTGCGGATACCGGCTACGACGTCTTCGCCCTGGGCATTGATCAGAAACTCGCCGTTGAAAAGGTCTTCACCGCTGCCGGCGTCGCGGGTGAAGGCGACGCCCGTGCCGCTATGCTCGCCAAGATTGCCGAACACCATGGCCTGAACATTCACCGCCGTACCCCACGAGTCCGGCAGGTCATTCAATTCGCGATACAGCTTGGCGCGATCGTTGTTCCAGCTCTCGAACACCGCCATGATGGCGCCCCACAGCTGCTCCCACGGATCGGACGGGAAATCGCGACCGACGCGCGCACGGATCAAGCCCTTGAAGCGCTGCACCAGTTCCTTCAGGTCGTCGGTGGTGAGCTCGGTATCGAGCTGCACGCCCTTCTTTTCCTTCACCATGTCGATGATGACCTCGAACGGGTCGTGATCCTCCTTCGACACCGGCTTGAGTCCCATGACGACGTCACCGTACATCTGCACGAAGCGGCGGTAGGAATCCCAGGCGAAGCGCTCGTTGTTGGCTTTGCGCGCGAGGCCGACAACTGCTTCGTCGTTCAGACCGAGATTGAGAATCGTGTCCATCATGCCGGGCATCGACGCCCGCGAACCGGAGCGCACCGAAAGCAGCACCGGGTCGGACGCATCGCCGAACTTCTTGCCCATTTCCTGCTCGACGAAGGCCACTCCCTGCTTCACTTCCTCTTCGATCAGCTTGCGGACATGTTCCTTGCCCTGCTCCGTATAGACCGTGCAGGCCTCGGTGCTGATGGTAAAGCCGGACGGCACGCGGATGCCCAGACGACACATCTCGGCGAGATTGGCGCCCTTGCCGCCGAGCAGGTTCTTCATGTCGGCCGATCCTTCAGTGCGCGCAGCGCCAAAGACATAAGCATATTTTGTTGGAGTGGACATATTTTTAAGCCTCGGTAGATTGATTAATGAAAGAGAGACGAAACTCCCGCCATGGAAATCCAGGCGTCCGTCTCGTCTCTTGCAAATCGGCGCCCTCGTTGCCGCCCTTCTCAAAAACAGACACTCATTGCCGCCCAATCACCGCTGCACGCGATGTTCGCAGCCTTCAATTGTCGCCAGACGCAACCGTCACGATCGCCCTGTTGCCGTTTCCGGGGGGCTAATCTTACAATGAAACTCGCTGTTCGCCCGATAAGCGAGTTCCATCCTGTCGAAATCCGCGGCGAATGCCGCGCGACGCGACGCCGCAAGGGAAGTCATCAGGCAACCGCGTTGCCGGCCGAGGTGCTTGGCGCGGATACTGCGGTGGCTTCGTGACTGGTCACGCGCTCCGCCGCGGCAACGGGCGCCGCCCGGCCGCCTCGTTCAGACATCACCCACCAAGAGCAAATGCAGCGACGGACCTTGCCTGGCCCGGACCGGCCAGACGCCCATTTCCCGTAAGCGCGGTCGAACAATCCGCTGATCCCGCCGGAAACCGTGACTACAATGTTTGCCATCCCTTCGGGCATGCGAACGCAGAACATCAACAGACGGCCCTGACATGAATCCCGCCGACCTCGCCGCGATCTGGCTGACGCTGAAACTGGCCGCGATCACTACCCTGTTGCTGCTGCTGATCGGCACGCCGATCGCCTGGTGGCTGGCGCGTACCCGGTCGTGGTGGAAAGGCCCGCTCGGCGCCGTCGTGGCACTGCCCATCGTCCTGCCACCAACCGTGCTCGGCTTCTACCTGCTGCTGCTGATGGGCCCCGAAGGCGTCGTCGGCCGCATTACCGAATGGGCCGGCGTCGGACTGCTGCCCTTCACCTTTTCGGGCCTGGTGGTGGCCTCGGTGTTTTACTCGATGCCGTTTGTCGTGCAGCCGATCCAGAACGCCTTCGAAGCCATCGGTGAGGCTCCTCTGGAAGCGGCGGCCACCTTGCGCGCCACACCGCTGGACGCCTTCTTCAGCGTCGCCGTGCCGCTCTCCCGGCCCGGCTTCATCAGCGCATCGATTCTCGGCTTTGCCCACACCGTAGGCGAATTCGGCGTAGTGCTGATGATCGGCGGCAACATTCCCGGAAAAACCCGCGTGGTATCGGTGCTGATCTACGACCACGTCGAGGCGCTTGAGTACGCCCCCGCCCACTGGCTGGCCGGCGCCATGGTGGCCTTCTCCTTCCTCGTGTTGCTCGCGCTGTACACGCTGACCGCTAGCGGGCGCCGAAGCGGGACTCGGCGGTGAGCATCAAGGCGACCTTCAAGCTGGCGTATCCGGGCTTCACGCTGGATGCCGAGATGGATCTGCCGGGCAACGGCGTCACAGCGCTGTTCGGCCCCTCCGGCTGCGGCAAGACCACGCTGTTGCGCTGCATCGCCGGGCTGGAACGCGGTAACGGTCGGCTCGCAATGAATGGTGAACTCTGGCAGGACGCGGGCGTTTTCGTGCCGACTCACCGGCGCCCGCTTGGCTACGTGTTCCAGGACGCGCGACTGTTCGCCCATCTGAACGTCCGCGGCAATCTCGATTTCGGCCAGCGCCGCGGTACCGGGACCGCCGCCGTCAGCCGCAATTCAGTGGTCGAACTACTCGGCCTCGGTTCTCTGCTGGAGCGCCTGCCCGAGAGGCTTTCCGGCGGCGAGCAGCAGCGCGTCGCCATTGCCAGGGCGCTGCTCACCGCCCCGCGCCTGTTGCTGATGGACGAGCCGATGGCCTCGCTCGACCTGGCGCGCAAGCAGGAGATCCTGCCCTACCTCGAACGCCTGCGCGACGAACTGGATATCCCGTTGATCTATGTCAGCCACGCCGCCGACGAGGTCGCGCGCCTGGCCGATCACATCGTGGTCATGGAAGGTGGTCGCGCCGTGGCGCAGGGGCCGTTGGCCGAAACTCTGGCGCGGCTCGACCTGCCGCTGCACCTGGGCGAGGACGCCGGCGCGGTGTTCGCCGGTACGGTGGCCGAACGCGACGCGCAGTGGCATCTGGCGCGCGTCGAATTCGACGGCGGCGAGCTCTGGGTGCGCGATAGCGGAGTGCCGGTCGGCCGCGCGGTGCGGGTGCGCATCCTGGCCCGTGACGTGAGCATCGCGGCCAGCCGCCATCAAGACATCAGCATCATGAACGTACTGCCGGCCAGCGTCGTCGCCCATGCCGGCGAAAACCATCCGGCGTCGGTGCTGCTGCAGTTGCGCCTCGGCAACACGATGCTGCTGGCGCGCCTGACGAGGCGCTCGGCGCAGCGCCTCGATCTCGCCCCGGGCCGCGAGGTCTGGGTGCAGATCAAGGCCGTGGCGCTGGTCGGATAGCGCGCACGATGCAAATCGACTTTGCCGATACGACCGATATCGAGGCCATGGCCGACCTGCTCGGCGAATTGTTCACGCTGGAAAGCGACTTCCGCCCGCAGCGCGAAAACCAGCTCGCTGCGCTGCGCTGGATTCTGGACCACCCGCAGCACGGTCGCCTCTTTGTCTTGCGCGACGCCGGGCGCTTGGCCGGCATGGCCAATGCGCTGATCAGCATCAGCACCGCCGAGGGTGGCCCGGTGCTGATCCTCGAAGACGTGGTTGTCGCCGCCGACCATCGCGGCGGTGGCCACGGGCGGCGGCTGGTCGAGCATGTGATCGCCTGGGCGCGTGCCACGGGCATGCGCCGCGTCACGCTGCTCGCCGACAAGGACAACGCCGTCGCGCTGGCCTTCTACCAAAGGCTGGGTTTTCAAGACTCGGCGATGGTGGTACGGCGATTGCCGTTGTAAGCCCCTCCTCGCAATCCGCGCCGCGACTCCGCCGCACAGCAACCGGACGCAAGGAAATTGCCCGAGAACGAGCCAAGGGCTATCCCTTGAACGCCATCGCCTCCGCATTCGTCCGTCGTAAGTTGAAAGACAACTGGCGCGCCACCTGTTCCAGCAGCTTGATCTTGATCCGCGGCCGCTCCGCTTCCAGGCGCGCGAACAGCAGGCGATCGATGACGCGGCAGGTCACCGCTTCGAGGGCCACGACATCGGCGGAGCGCGGCGAGCCGTCGAGGAAACCCATTTCGCCGAAGCTCATGCCGGCGACGAAGACGTCGACGCGCTTACCGCGATGGCCGGCATCATTCGGCAGGCTCACTTCCACCGCGCCCGAGAGCAACAGGTTCAGACTGTCCGAATCGTCACCGGCACGGATCAGATAGTCGCCGGGATTGGCGGCTCGCGTACTCATCGCAGCGTCAAGCCAGGCCAGGTCGTCCGCGTCGAGCCCCGCCAGCAGAAAGGTATCGCCCAGCGAAACCGAACCCAGGGCGTCCCAGGCCTCGCCGAGCAGGCTTTGCAGCAGAGCATTTTCACAGTTTTCGAGCGCCGCATCGCTGTCCTTGAACAGCGATGCCCGTGGAATGTCATGTGCCGCGAGTTGCTGCTCAAGTTGTGCGGCTCGGCAGAGGACCATCGCCACGCCCTGGGCGGCAAGGCTGGTTTGCAGGTCGGCAACCATCCTGGCCGCCACGCTGTCGATGCCGACCACACTTCGAAAGTTCAGAACCATGTATTGGCAGTACGGCGCCTGCTTCAAGGCCATGCGCACCACGGGTTCGAAAGTAGAGAAGATCAGTTCGCCCTGCAGTTCGAGGACGCGAATCCGGTGGCCTCGCGCGCGCAGTGTTTGCTGCTGATGGCTGGAGCGCCGCCGGCAGGAAGTCACCTGGCTGCCGTCGTAGGCAAGCCGCAAAGCCGGCTGCGGTGCGGCGCCGGCGGCGAACAGATGCAAGGCAAGCTCATGCGACAAGTCGGCGCACACCTTGATGCCGCGCACGCTGTTGCCCTGGGCATCGAGCGGCGGCGCAAACACGCCAATGCCCAGCTGACCGGGCAGCACCGCCAGGATGCCGCCACCGACACCGCTTTTGGCGGGCAGGCCGATGCGGTAGATCCATTCGCCGGAGAAGTCGTACATGCCGCAACTCGACATCACCGACAGGATGTTGTCGACATACTCCGGCGCAATCACCTGTTCGCGGGTCAGCGGATTGCGTCCATGGTTGGCCAGGGTGGCGGCCATCAGCGCCAGGTCGCGGCAGGTGACGCGGATCGCGCACTGCTGAAAATACGTCTCCAGGATCTCGGTCGGGTCCTCGGCGATGATCCCGAAGTTGCGCAACATCCAGCCGATGGCGCGATTGCGGTGGCCCGTCTCGCTTTCCGACGCGTAGACCACGGGGTCGATATCGAGCCGGCGGCCGGCATAGGCCGAAAGATGGCCCAGGATGCGCTCGATCCGGGAAGTGCCCTCCGTCGGCAATACCAGCCCGCAGGTGGCGATCGCCCCGGCATTGATCATCGGGTTGAACGGGGCGCCGGACCCGGGTTTCAGGCTGATGGCATTGAAGGCATCGCCCGAGGGTTCGACACTGATGCGTTCGAGAACGTGCGCTTCGCCGCGGTCCTGCAGCGCAAGTCCGTAAGACAGCGGTTTCGAGATCGACTGCATGGTGAAATGCCGCCGCGAATCGCCGACTTCGTAGACATGCCCGTCACGGGTGGCGACGCAGATGCCGAACCAGCCAGGATCGGCTTTGGCAAGTTCCGGGATGTAGTTGGCGACCTCCCCGTCGGGAAGCGTGGCATAGCGGGCATGCAAGGCTCTTAAGTAGCGTTCGATAGGGGAGCGCGACGACTCGGGGCTTGTGACAGAATCCACGATGGACCTTTTTCCTTGAAAATGCAGGGGACCAGCAAGTACCGTACCGATTGAATTGCTTCACGGGCCTCGCGTTTTCGGCGTTGGCTGCGGTCAGCAGCGGCTCGGATGCACCAGCAAGGAGCATCGTGGTGCCCGGAATCGTGCGTTCGACGCGGCGGCAGCACGAGCATTGTGCAATGTCGGCACTGCGGTTCAACAGCAGCGAGTGGCTGACCGAAATCAAGCGACAGCGGCGGGCGACGAGTTGCCGCGATGGCGCGGCGCTTCGCGCCGTTGCGACGCGTGGCGAAAGCTGGAACCGAATTCTTTTTTCCCGCGCAGGGAATAGACTCGACGCGCCATTCGTAGATCTTGCGCGGCACCCTCAACCCAATTGGAGAACACCATGAAGATATCTCGGCTCGTTGCAGCAACGTCGATCGCCCTCCTCGCCCTCGGCAACGCCTGGGCCGCCGGGGCTCCGGTCAAGACCGTCGACGGCACCTTGGTCGGCGCCAACGGCATGACGCTTTACGTTTTCGACAAGGATGCCGCGGGCAGCGGCAAGAGCATGTGCAACGGACCCTGCGCCGCCAACTGGCCCGCGCTCACGGCGGCCGCCGGCGACACGCCCGACGGCGACTACAGCATCATCACCCGCGACGACGGTGCGAAACAGTGGGCGGCGAAGGGCAAGCCGCTGTACTTCTGGATCAAGGACCAGAAGCCCGGAGACAAGACCGGCGAAGGCTTCGCCGGTGTCTGGCACGCTGCCAAGCCATAGCCATCGCAGGTGAGCGGCCGCGACGCGATCGTCGCCGAGATCCCCCGTCTGCGGCGCTATGCGCGGGCGCTGACGGGGCGCCCCGACACGGCCGACGATCTGGTGCAGGACACGCTGGAACGCGCGCTGGCGAAATGGCGCTTCTGGCAGCGCGAACGGGAACTGCGCCCGTGGCTGTTTTCGATCATGCACAACCTGTATGTCGATGGCCGGCGCCGGGATCGACGTATCGACTTCCGTGCGGACGACGATCTGCCGGCGCAGGTGCAGCGTGCGGAACAGCACGATGGACTGGAACTGCGCGATATCGAACGCGCGCTGGCCCTGCTGCCGCCTGATCAGCGCGAGATTCTGCTGCTGGTTGGCCTTGAAGAACTGACCTATGAGGAAGTGGCCGGCGTCCTCCGGCTTCCGCAAGGAACCGTGATGTCCCGGCTGTCCCGGGCACGCAAGCGCTTCAGGTCGCTCCTGGCGGGCGAGGCGATTCCGCAACTGAAGGTGGTCAGCCCATGAGCTCGCCGATAGCCGAAGACGATCTCCACGCCTACGCCGACGGCCAACTCGATTCGCCGCGCCTGATCCAGGTCGAAGCCTGGCTGGCTTCACACCCCGAGCGGCGGGCCGAGGTCGATGCCTGGCGTGCGCAGGCGGCTCATCTCCACCATGCATTCGATCGCGTGCTCGACGAGCCGATTCCGATGCAGTTGTTGCCGGCCGCCAACTCCCCGCGCTGGCTTGATGCACGAAGGCTCGCTGCCGTGGCGTGGTTGCTGCTCGGTGGCGCCGCCGGGTTTTTCCTGCGCGGTGAAACCGCCGGCGACGCCAGCGCGGTCGTCGCGTCCGATTCCCTGCCGAGGCAGGCGGCTGTGGCCCATGCGGTATATGTTCCGGAAGTGCGTCATCCGGTCGAGGTCGGCGTCGATCAGGAAGCGCATCTGGTGGCCTGGCTTTCGAAGCGCCTGGGAGCGAAACTGAATCCACCGAATCTGCAAGACGCCGGCTACCAGCTGATCGGCGGTCGGCTGTTGCCGGGCGACCGGGGCGAGGTCGCCCAGTTCATGTATCAAGACGGCGCGCGCAAGCGCCTGACCCTGTATGTACGCCCCAACGCGCCGAATACGAGCGACACCGGCTTTCGCTACGCCAACGAAGGCGGCATCGATGTCTTCTACTGGATCGATGGCCCCTTTGGCTACGCGCTCTCCGGCAATACCGGCCGCGACGACATGCTGCACCTGGCCACCCTCGTCTATCGTCGGAACGGAAGGTAAGGCCTGGCGGACTCAGCCAACTGCCAGCGAGTAGCAGCGATCAAGCTGGTCATGAAGCAGTTTTACGATCTCCCGATCGATGCGCCCTTCCGCACAGAGGCTCTCGACCCGGGACATTACTTCCGCTTTGGCCATGTGGCCCCGATACGGCCGTTCCTGGGCCAGTGCCTGGAAGATGTCTGCGACCGCCACCAGGCGCGCCTCGCGCGGGATGGCCGTGGCCCTTTCATGGAACGGATAGCCGGTGCCCAGCAGGTTTTCGTGATGCATCGCGGCCCATTGGGCGATGGGCTGGCCAGGGAAGACCTTGCCCAGGATGTGCCCGGTGTCATAGCTGTGACGCATGACGAAGGCCCTCTCCTCGCGCGTCAGCGGCCCGGGCTTGTCGAGAATTTCCTCCGGTACGCGCAGTTTCCCGATGTCGTGCAACAGGCCGGCGATCTCGACCTTGTCGAGTTCTTCGCCCTGAATGCCGCACACCCCGGCCAGATGCCGGGCAATGCGCGCCACCCGCGTGGAGTGCTCGAGCGTGTAGATGCTTTTGGCATCGACCGTCCGGGCGAACAGTCCGGCGACGGCCAGGGCGCCGGCGATGTCCAGCTCGACAGGCTGCCCACGGTGCAGATGGTCCTCGATCTGGTCTTCGATGTAGGCCGGGTCCATCGCCAGCCAGAACGCTTCGCGGCCGGCCGCGCGACGGAATGCCTCGACCAGTTGGGGCGCGAACAGCGTCCCGCCCAGACTTGCGATGCGCTCGACGATCGCGGGAAATTCCCAAAGGATGTCATTCTTCAGCGCCGCGCCGCTGAAATAGGGGCCGAGCAACACGTCCGTGCGATCGGCGAGAAAGATCAGATTGGCTTCCAGGCGCAGATCGTCCGCGAGATCTTCGTGCAGCAGATCTTCCCAGCGCGTGTGGTGCCAGCGCACCAGGGATGAAAAGTGCGCCAGTGGCGGGCAGGCCGCCAGAAAGTCGGCGCCGCGCTCGCAGTGCTGCTGCGCACCCGCCCATTCGAGTGTTTCCGTCAGCGCGCGGTGTTCCTTGTCCCGCGACACGCCGCAGTCGTGAATCATCCCGGCATAAAGCATGGCCTCGCAGCGCGCGGGCGGCCAGTGCATTTCACTGGCGATCGCCGTGGCCATCAAGGCCACGCGCTTGCCGTGATGAAACTCATCGGTGCCGACAAAATCGAGGGCGTCGGTGAGCGAGCTGATGGCGCGTTGCAAATTACACTTCATCAGAGAGGTTCACTGCGGTTGGGTGCCGGCATTGCTCAGCATGATTGTTAAGGATGAAATCGGCGCCGGGCGGTTCGGGTTCATTATTCAGTTCAATCGAGAATGCTGGTCTGAGCAATTGAGGCTTTCGTGAATGAACGACCCGGTGCCTCCCGGCAAACCCCGTCGATCGATGGCTGGGCCTGAACGCAGGTTGCCGATAGTACTCCTGCCAAGCCTCGTGGCGGACCGTTCGCGCGGACTTTCTTCGCGACCCTGCCGGGATCGTGGCGGCGAACGCGATTGTTGGCTCAAACTCAACGCGGAGGCCCTATCGTCAACGCTGCCTTTCCTGACACATTGGACCCTTGGAAGTCTGGCTGGTGGAACCCGGCGGTGCCATGACGGCCGGACAGTTGCCATGCCATGGAACCGGACAGATCGCGAACTCGCCACAGGCTTGAGACTCCCGGTTGATCCGGAATTCGAATTGGATCTAGTATGTGATCGTGGCGGAACACGAATGCCGACCCAGGCGGCATGCCGCGGCGGAGACGACGCGATGGGGCGTTCCCGAGCGGGCTCGGTGTTTTGCCGGAACCTGTTCACGCCGGAGAACCATGATGAAGACAAATGCATCCCTGACACAGACCCGGCGTGAATTTCTCGCCGCCGCCGCAACAGTCATTGGCGGTCTGTCCCTCGGCGCACCGCTGCGCGCGGCGCGCGCCGCACCGGCGTCATCTTTGAAGATCGGCATCGTCGGTTCCGGCCGGATCGGCGGCACTCTGGGCACGCTGTGGCTGAAAGCGGGCCACGAAGTTATGTTTTCGTCGCTTGATCTCGATCACGACAAGGCCCTGGCGGCGCGACTAGGCGGCGGCGCCCACGCCGGGACGCCGAAGGAGGCAGCGGCTTTCGGCGAAGTGTTGCTTTTCTCGGTGCCCTATGCCGCGCTGCCCCAACTGGGAAAGGACCTTGAAAATTTGATCAAGGGCAAGGTACTGCTCGATACCTGCAACCCGATTCCCGGACGCGACGGCGAAATGGCGATCGCGGCCAAGGCCGAGGGCACCGGCATCGCGTCGCCGAGGTTTCTGCCGGGGGCACGCCTGGTCCGCGCCTTCAATTCGGTCGGCTACACCATGCTGCAAAGCGAAGCCCATCGCCGCGGCGATCAGGTCGCGATCCCGCTCGCCGGCGACGATGGCGAGGCACTGACGGTTGCGGCGCGCCTGGTGCGGGAAGCCGGATTCGAGCCCGTCGTGGTGGGGCCGCTGGCCCGTGCCAGGGAGTTCGATCACGGCACCGCGGTGTTCGGCAAGGCCCTGACTGCGGTCGAATTGCGCCGCGGCCTGGGTCTCGCCCCTTAGCACTTCGGCATTACGCGGTCGGTTTGCGGCCACCG
>WBZP01001710.1_pt1 | contig 26398 bp, 27 predicted proteins | sample 5204301 | NCBI WGS metagenome assembly WBZP01 (sample SAMN12412401, study PRJNA552823) | activated sludge metagenome | isolation source: activated sludge from nitrification reactor of wastewater treatment plant... | place: USA: Pennsylvania | collected 2017 | reverse complement strand
GTTCAAGGCGGCCGCCGTCCCGTTTCACTTCTGGACGCCGGACGTCTACCAGGGCGCGCCCACACCGGTGGCCGGGTTCATGGCATCGGCGGCCAAGGCCGGGGCGTTCGCCGCGATCCTCCGGGTGCTGATCACCGCGCTGCCGCACTGGAGTCGTGACTACCGGCCGATCGTGTGGGTCCTCGCCGTGCTGACCCTGGCGGTGGGTTCGGTGATGGCGGTGGTGCAGACCAACGTCAAGCGGATGTTGGCGTTCAGCTCCATCAGCCACGCCGGCTTCGTGCTGGTGGGGGTGGAGGCGGCGACGCACGACACCACCCGCCTCGCTCCCGGCGACGGTGTCCAGTCGTCGATGCTCTACCTGATGCTCTACGCCGTGCTGGTGATCGGCGCCTTCGCGGTGGTCACCGTCGTCGGGCGCACCGGGGACGACGCCACCGACCTCGCCGGGTTCCGCGGGCTGGCCAAGCAGCGCCCGGCGTTGGCCCTGGCGATGACGGTGTTCCTGGTGGCCCAGGCCGGTGTCCCGCTGACGTCCGGGTTCGTCGCCAAGTTCGGTGTGATCCGGGCGGCGGTGAACGAGCACAGCTATGCCGTCGCCATCATCGCCATGGTGGCCGCGGTGATCGCCGCCTTCTTGTACCTGCGGATCATGCTCAGCATGTGGACCGCCGACCCCGAGCCGGGCGACGACACCCGCGAGGCCGTGCGTGTCCCGGTGCTGACCGGCGTGGTGATCGGTATCGCCGTCGCCGTGACGCTGGTGGTGGGCGTGGCGCCCGGGTGGGTCGTCGACTTGTCACAGCGACTGTGAGCAGGCGACCACGGGTCGGCCGTCGGGCCGCTGTGCTGCCGTGGTGAAGTGGGGCATACTGTCCGGTCATGAGCATCTCCAACGACGACATCAACTCCACCCCTACCGATGACGAGCTGATCCCGCCGAGTGGGGACACGGACGGCACGGACGGCGCAGACTCCGACGGCGCCGACGGGTCGGATCACGGCGACTCCGACGGTACCGACGGGGGAGACGCCGACGGGTCGGATCACGGCGACTCCGACGGTTCTGGCGGCGGCGACTCTGACGGATCTGACTCCTGATTCCTGGCGGGTCCGCCGCGTTCTTCATCCTGACGCGGCGGACCTCGCCGACCTCGTCGACGACCCCCACGGATTCGTCGAGCACACGCTGTTCAGGTCGCCACTGCTGAACCGGGGTGGCGCCCGGCGGATCGAGCGCTGCGCCGATCCCGGGCAACTGTGGTTCGACGTGCTGGGGCGCGGCACCCGCCAGCCGGCCTTTCGTCTCGTGCGCGCCGGGACCACGCTGGCGGCGTCGGTCGGAACGCGTTCGGCCGGGATGGGGAACCGTGATCTCACCGATGTCATCGCCCCCAACAAGGTGCTGGCCGAGTACCGCGCCGGGGCCACCGTGTCCCTGCAGGGGCTGCACCACACCGACTGGCGCATGGCTCGCCTGGCCAACAACGTGGCGCTGGCGCTCGATCACCCGGTGCAGGTCAACGCCTACTTGTCACCGCCGAACGCCACCGGCCTCGACCTGCACTTCGACTTCCACGACGTGTTGGTGGTGCAGTTGGCGGGCGCCAAGCGGTGGCGGGTGTGGACCCCGCTGGCACGGGCCACGCATCCGGTGCGCGGCAAGCACGCGGTACGCATGCCGGCGCCGGAGGAGCTGGACGACCCGGTGATGGACGTCGAGCTGATGCCGGGTGACTGCCTGTACCTGCCGCGCGGTACACCGCACGCCGCGCAGACGCTGGACACGGCGTCGGATCACCTCACCGTCGGGGTGGTGGCCATCAACTGGCAGAGGGTGCTCCGTACGGCCATCGACGCCGAGGTGGCTGCCGGACGGCTGAGCGAGTCGCTCCCCGCCAGACTGCTCGAGCCGGGTTCGGCGCCCCTGGACGCACCCGCTGTCGGCGTGGGCCAGTGGCTCGCTCGGGACACGATCCGGCACTGGATGGCCAGGGAGATCTGGCGACGTCAGCCGGCCACCCGGTGGATGCCGAGGGATGTCACGCCCCTCCAGCACACGGTCCCCCTGCGTCTCACCCCGGGCCCGTTGCTGTGGTTGACCAGCGGTGCTGGGCGAGCAACGCTCGGTCTGGGGGACCGCATGCTGGATCTGCCCGACGAGGCTTACCCGTTCCTCGCCGACCTGCTGGGCCGCCAGGACGGCTTCCTCGCCGGAGACGTGGCCGGACTCGATCCCGGCTCGGCCCGGGTCGTGCTGCAGCGGCTGATGGACGAGGGCGTCGTGGTCCACGATGGATAGGTTCCAGTGCTCACTCGCCTCGCGTGAACGGGGCGAGGCGTTGATGGCCACCGGATCACAGGTCGGGGCCTGGCTGCTGGTGGAGGTGCGCGGCAGTTGGGGCGCCGACGCGGTGCACGACAGCCGGCTGGGAGAGGTCGTCCCCGCCGATTTCAAGGACACGATGCGCCGGCGTGGGATCAGGGTGGTGTGCATCCGGCGCAGCGACCGGCGCGGCGCGCCGGGCGTCCGCCTGTACTTCGTCGTCGTGCGCCGCCCGCCCGACCGCGGCGTCCTGGTGTCCCGCACGGTGAGCTCGTTGGCCGAGGTGGCCGGAATCGGGTTGTCACTGTCCCGTAGGGACCCGTACCCCGGCGGATGGGACCGGGTGACGAGACGGGTGGTGCTGGTGTGCACCAATGGCCGTCACGATCAATGCTGTGCCAACGAGGGCAGGCCGGTGGTCCGGGCGCTGCAGACGACGGCGGGCGTCGACGTGTGGGAGTCGTCACACGTCGGCGGTGACCGGTTCGCGGCGAACATGGTGGTCCTGCCGGAGAGCCTGTACTTCGGGCGGTGCGTGCCGGACACCGTGGCCGGCATCGTGGAGGGCCTCGACGCAGGGCGGTTGGATCTGGCCCACTTCCGCGGCCGCTCCGCCTACCGCCTCGAAGAACAGGCCATCGAGCAACGGGCCCGGGAGACCTTCGGCGTCCTCGGGCCCGACGCCGTGCACATCGGCGCGGCGGACGCCGACGGCCGGTATCCGGTGACGCTGACCGATGGCGGGAGCACTCACCGGCTGCGGGTGACCGTGCGCCGCAGTCTCAGGCTCGTCGCCGATCCGGTGACATGTCACGGAACGCCCAACCAGCGCATGCCCGTGTTCCACGTGGGCGAGTTCACGCCCGCGTAGGGATCAGGCACGCAGTGGCGTGCGGGCTTCGACCACCAGGGCGTCGAACAGCAGCTGCTGCTGGGCGTCGTCCAGCGCGGTGTCCTCCGGGTGCCACTGCACACCGAGCACCCAGCGGGCCTCCGTCGACTCCACCGCGTGGGTCAGGCCGTCGGACAGGTCGTGCCCGACGACGCGCAGCGACGGCGCCACGTCGTCGATCGCCTGGTGGTGGACGCAGTGGCAGTGGTGGACCCGGTCGGCGCCCACCACGCTGGCGAGCAGCGAGGCCGGATCGAGGTGGATCTCGTGAAAGCCGTGCCAGTGCTCGTCGGTGCCGATGTCCTGGCGCAGCGTCCCGCCGAGGGCGACGTTCAGCACCTGCAGGCCGCGGCAGATGGCCAGCACCGGGCGGTCGGCCTCCACGGCGGCCGAGACGATGGCCAGCTCCACCTCGTCGTGATCGGGGACGATGCCGTACAGCTCGTCGGCCTCAGGCGTCTGGCCGTAGCGGCGCGGGTCCACATCGCCCCCACCGTGCAGCATCAGACCGTCGGCTCGTTCGAGGAGCTCGGGGATGCGGTCGACCATCTCCGGGATGGGCGGCACCATCACCGGGATGCCTCCGGCGCGCTGGATGCCGCGGAAGTAGCGCTGGCCGGCGGCGAAGGCCTCACCACGAACGGGGGCCGCCTCGGGCGCGATTCGCCCGACGATCAGGATCAGTGGGGCCACGGGTGGGAGTGTACGCCGCCTGCCGCTCGGCGAATCAGCTCGTCGTAGAACGCTTGCTGGGTCGGCTGGCGGGGCGCCGTGTCCTCCGGGTGCCACTGGGCGCCCACGATCCAGGTGGCCGACGGCATCTCCACCGCTTCGAGCTGGCCGTCGGGTGCCCAACCGGCCGGGACCAGCCCGTCGGCGAGCCGGTCGATGCCCTGATGGTGCACGGAGTGGCAGTGCTCCAGGTCGGTGGTCCCCGCGGCCGTCGCCAGCTTGGAGCCCTCGACCAGCCGAACCGGGTGCTCGCGCATCCAGTGGTCGTCGTTGCCGATGTCCTGCTGCAGCGTCCCGCCCAACACCACATTGAGCACCTGCATGCCACGGCACAGGGCCAGCATCGGTAGGTCGAGGTCGATCGCTGCCCGGCACACGGCCATGTCCAGGTCGTCGTTGTCCGCCATGATCCCGTAGAGCTGCTCGGCCTCCGGGCGTTGCCCGTAGCGCCGCGGGTCCACGTCACCGCCGCCCGGCAGCAGGACGCCGTCGAAGTGCTGGAGCACCGTGTGGGCGTTGTCGGCCAGCACGGCGATGGGCGGCACCAGCACCGGAACCCCACCGGCCCGGGCGATGGCCCGGCTGTAGGGCTGGCTACTGCTGAAGGCGTCGCGCTTGCCCTCGTCGCTGAAGGTCAGGACTCGGGCACACAGCGCGATCAACGGCGGCGGGCTGGACGCGGGTGTCACGGGTCCACAGTCTCGCACCGCCCCACCCCTCACCCACCACCCGCATGGGCGCGACAACTTCGCTTTCTCGAAGTTTTCGCGCCCATGCACCCGCCCGCCGCCCTGCATGGGCGCGAGAACTACCGATATCCGAGGTTTTCGCGCCCAAGCAGGCGGCGCGAGGGGTGGGTCAGGCGCGATCGACGGGTTCGATGTGGTAGCCCGCGGCGCGGGCGGCGGCGACGACTCGGGCGGCGTGGTCACGGCCGCGGACCTCGAGGACCGCGTTGACGCCGGTCTCGCGCACCCGCAGGGTGACGCCCTCACGGACGTGGTCGACCACCACGACGTTGGCGCCCTCCCGGGCGAACAGGGCCAGCAGGGCGGCCAGGCCACCGGGGCGATCGCTGATGGTGGCGTACAGCAACAGCCGGCGCCCGGCGTTGGTCTCGTGACGGCGGATCAGGCCGGGCACGACGCCGAGATCGACGTTGCCGCCGCTCAGCACCACGCAGGTGGTGCCCGTTCGCGCCGGGGTGGCCCGCCCGGCCATCAACGCGGCCACGCCCACCGCGCCGGCACCCTCGACGTACAGCTTGGCTCGCTCCATCAGCAGCACCATCGCATCGGCCACCGAGTCCTCATCCACCACCACGACGTCATCGAGCCAGCGTTCCACCAGCGGGCGGGTGATCTCGCCCGGCCGCTTCACGGCGATGCCGTCGGCCAGCGTCAGCACCGGCCCGGTGGGGATCGCCCGGTTGGCGTAGGGGGCGCAGGCGGTGACCTGCACCCCGATCACCTGGATGGACGAGTCGTAGTTCTTCACCGCCATGGCCAACCCGGTGGACAGCCCGCCGCCACCCAACGGCACGATCACCCGCCGCAGGTCGGCGACGTCGGCGACGAGCTCCCGGCCGATCGTGGCCTGGCCGGCGATGATCGCCCGGTCGTCGTAGGGGTGGCAGAACTCCATGCCCGCCTCGGCGGCGCGGGCCTTGGCCAGGATCACCGCGTCGTCGAGCGAGTCGCCGCCCTCGGCGATGGTGGCCCCGTAGGCCCGGCACGCTTCGATCTTGGAGATCGGCGCGCCGGCCGGGACGAAGATCTCACACGGCACGCCGACGTGGCGGGCAGCGAAGGCCAGCGCCTGGGCGTGGTTCCCGGCGCTGCCGGCGGTGACTCCATTGGCGGCCCGGTTGCCCAGCGAGGCCAGCTTGCTCATCGCCCCGCGGATCTTGAAGCTGCCCGTGCGTTGCAGGTTCTCGGCCTTCAGAACGATCGTCCCGCCGCTGCGCTCACTCAGCGCCACCGACGTGGTGATGGGCGTGTGCTTGACCACGGCTCGCCCGGCGCGGGCGGCGCGGTCGATGTCGGCAGAGGGGAGATCACGCTCGGGCATTCACCGCGTACGGTAGTGCGAATGCGAGCACTGCTGGTCGGGAACGTGGGCGACGGGGACCCGGGGTTGGTGGGCGCCCGGTTCGAGCACCACGGCTACGCGTTCGAGCGGGTGGACCGTGACCACCCCGAGACCTGGCCGACGCTGGACGGCGCCGAACTGATCGTCCTGCTGGGCAGCGAGTGGAGTGTCTACTGGCCTGACATCGTCGAGGCCGTGGAGGCCGAGGCCGCCGCCATCCGTGAATGCGTCCGCCGCGACATCCCGATCTTCGGGATCTGCTTCGGCAGCCAGATCGCCGCCCACGCCCTCGGCGGGCGGGTGTACCAGGCGGCGCACAAGGAGATCGGCTGGTATGGGGTGGACTCGGCGCACGATGCCATCGCCACCGGTCCGTGGATGCAGTGGCACTCCGACGTGGTCGACGTGCCCCCGGGCGCTGTCCAACTGGCCTCCAGCGACGTCGGCCCGCAGGCCTGGCACGTGGGCCGCACGTTCTGCACGCAGTTCCACCCGGAAGTCACCGGTGAGGTGGTCGAGCGCTGGGTGCGCGGGGGCGGCGCCGGTGAGGCGGCCGGCGTCGGCCGGGACCCCGAGCAACTCATCGCCGACACCTATCGCAACACCGACCTGGCCCGCCCGAACACCGACACCCTGGTGGATTGGTTCGTCGAGACCTTCACGCCCAACCGGTGACATCCCCTGCCGGAGGGTTTGTGAGCGTGTTCACACTGCGTAGTAGCGTCGGCCGTGATGTCGGATTTTCTCCGCGACTACCTCACCGTGTTCTGGTTCGGACTCCTGGCGCTGCTGCTTGCGGGTCTGCTGCTCGGCATCTCCGCCCTGGTCCGGCCGAACAAGCCCAACGCCCAGAAGATCCTCGCCTACGAGAGCGGCGTCGACCCGATCGGTGACGGTTGGTCGCAGAGCCAGGTCCGCTACTACTTCTTCGCCCTGCTGTTCGTCATCTTCGATGTGGAAGCCGTGTTCATCTTCCCGTGGGCAACCCAGCTGGAGCGCTACGGCGCCTTCGGCCTGGTCGAAATGGGGATCTTCGTGTTCGTCCTGCTCCTTGGCCTCGTGTACGCGTGGCGCAAGGGCGTACTGCGCTGGGTGTAGCGAACCATGGGTCTTGTCGACAAAGGGCGGATGCCGAAACCACTCACGACCCTGTTCAACATGGGCCGCAGCTACAGCATGTGGGTGTACCAGTGGGGCCTGGCGTGCTGCGCCATCGAGATGGGCGCGGCGTTCGGCTCACCCCGCTACGACGTGATGCGCCTCGGCGTCATCCCGCTGCCGGCCTCGCCGCGCCAGGCCGACCTCGTGGTGGTGTCCGGCACCGTCACCGACAAGATGGCCCCCGCGGTGAAGCGTCTGTACGAGCAGATGGCCGAGCCCAAGTACGTGATCAGCATGGGTTCGTGCGCCAACTGCGGCGGCCCGTACTGGGACAGCTACTCGGTCACCAAGGGTGTCGACCAGATCATCCCCGTCGACGTCTACGTGCCCGGCTGCCCGCCGCGGCCCGAGGCCCTGCTGGAGGGCGTCGTGCTGCTCCAGCAACGCATCAAGAACGAGGACATGGGCGCCCGCTGGCGTGGCGAGGGCACCAAGCCGATGGTCCGTCAGCCCGCGGTGCTGGGCGGTGGTCCGATTGAGTGAGGTCACCACGGACACCCCGGCTCTTCCGGGTGACGGGTTGCGCGAGCGCGTCGTGGCCCAGATGCGCGAGGCATTGGGCGAGGACCTGCTCGACAGCCTGGTGAAGCCCGGCGACGACGTCTGGCTGCGGGTCAGCACGGCCGCGTGGAAGCGCGCCGGGCTGGCGTTGCGTGACCAGTTGGGCTGTACCTACTTCGGGTTCCTCTCAGCCATCGATTGGCTGCCCAGCCCGTTCGGGCGTGGTGAGGACGACCCCACCCAGCCGCCGCCGGAACGGGACTCGTCGATCCGCCAGGGCTACGCCGGTGGCCAGACCCGCCTGCAGGTCTTCGCCCGGGTCGTGAACATCGACGAGCACTGGGGCGTCACCGTGAAGGCCGACGTCCCCGACGAGCACCCCGTGGTGGAGAGTTGGATCGGCGTGTTCGCCGGCGCCAACTGGCACGAGCGGGAGTGCCACGAGATGTTCGGCATCGGCTTCGACGGGCACCCGGACCTGCGCAACATGTACCTGCCGTCGGACTTCGAGGGTCACCCGCTGCGCAAGGACTTCCCGCTGCTGGCCCGGATCATCAAGCCGTGGCCTGGCATCGCCGACGTCGAGCCGCTCCCGGGTGGCGACGGCGAGGACGCGACCGAGTCGGGGAGTGGGTCGTGACCGACATCGCCGACCGCGACAAGCTCAGCTACATCGCCGCCCAGGCAGCCGATGCCCGGCTGAACGTGGAGCTGGAGACCGAGGGGATGACCCTCAACATCGGCCCGCAGCACCCGGCAACGCACGGCACGCTGCGCATCATCGTGCGCCTCGACGGTGAGCAGGTGGTGTGGGCCGAGCCGAGCTGCGGCTACATGCACCGCGGCTACGAGAAGCTCACCGAGGTGCGAACCTTCCCGCAGGTCACGGCGCTGGTCAACCGCATCGACTGGTTGGGCAGCATCGCCAACGAGACGCCGTTCATCCTTGCCGCCGAGAAGTTGATGGGCATCGAGGCCCCGCCCCGGGCCCAGCACATCCGTACGATCCTCCACGAGCTCAGCCGCATCGCCAACGTGTCGTTGTTCCTCGGTGACCTCGGCGTCCAGCTCGGCGCCGTCACCCCCGTGTTCATGGCCTTCCGGGACCGGGAGTACGTGCTGAACCTGATCGAGGGGGTCACGGGTGGCCGGTTCCACCCGAACTTCGACCGCATCGGCGGGCTGTACATGGATCTCCCCGCCGGGTGGATCGCCGAGACGAAGCAGGTGATGCGCAAGCTGCGCAACTTCTGCGACGAGATGGACGACCTGCTCTTCGGCAACGAGATCTTCCAGGCGCGGCTGCGCGGCATCGGCGTCATCCCGCCGGAGGTGGCCAAGCAGTACGGCCTGTCCGGGGCCAACTTGCGCGCCAGTGGTGTGGACTACGACCTGCGCCGCGACCAGCAGCTTCCACTGGCCTACGACAAGGTCGACTGGAAGGTCTGGACCCACCCCGACGGCGACAGCTTCGCTCGCTGCTGGGTGCGCCTGCAGGAGACCCGCGAGGCCACCAAGATCGTCGACCAGCTCCTGGACACCCTGCCCGCTGGCCCGGTGATGGCCAAGGTGCCGCGCATCATCAAGGTGCCAGAGGGTGAGGCCTGGGTCAGTACCGAGAACCCGCTGGGGGAGATGGGCTACTACGTGGTCAGCAAGGGCGACCTCGGCCCGTTCCGGGTGAAGATCCGCTCGGCGAGCTTCAACAACATCTCCATCGTCCCGTGGGTGCTGCGCGGCGTCTACGTGCCCGACATCATCGCCATCCTGGCGTCGCTGTATTTCATCCTCGGAGACATCGATCGATGATCGCAAGCGTCCCCTACTGGCTGCAGAGCATCTTCCGCATCCTCGGTGGTGCGGTGGCCGTGCTGCTGCCCGCCGGCACCATCGTCTACCTGTTCCTGTTCAAGATGATGTCGTTCATGCAGAGCCGCCTCGGCCCGATGGAGGCCGGGCCCTACGGCTCGCTGCAGCTGGTTGCCGAGGTGGGCAAGTGGCTGCAGAAGGAGGACATCACCCCCGAGCGCGCCGACAAGCGGATCTTCCGCATGGCGCCACTTCTGGTCCTGGTGAGCACGTTCCTGCTCGTCGCCGTGGTGCCCTTCGGGCCCGAGGCGTACTTCACGAATTTCGACGCCGGGGTGTTCTACATGCTGGCCGTCAGCTCGGTGTCCACGCTGGGCATCCTCATCGCCGGGTGGTCCAGCGCCAACAAGTACTCGATGCTGGGCGGCCTGCGCGCCGCCGGTCAGCTCATCGCCTACGAACTGCCGATGGTCCTGGCGGTGCTGGGCGTGGTGATCCAGGCCGGCACGATGAACCTCCAGCAGATCGTCGTCAAGCAGAACAGCGACTCCATCTTCGGCTGGGACGGGATCGGCAACCCGTACATCCTCACCCAGTTCGTCGGCTTCCTGATCTTCATGATCGCCGTCCAGGCCGAGCTCACCCAGACCCCCTTCGACATGCCCATCGCCGAGTCCGAGCTGGTGTCGGGCTACATGACCGAGTACAGCGGATTCCGCTTCCTGATCTTCTTCATCGCCGAGTTCGCCACCGCCGGGGTGTTCGCCCTGATCGCCAGCGTGCTGTTCCTCGGTGGCTGGGGTGTGCCGTTCGCCTGGTTCGGCTGGGCGCCCAACGGCGACGCCGAGATCGCCAACTGGATGAACATCGGCGGACCGCTGATCATGTTCACCAAGATGCTGGTGCTCACCGGCATCATCATGTGGGTCCGCTTCAGCTACCCACGGTTCCGTGAGGACCAGTTGCAGCGCTTCGCCTGGAAGGTGCTGATCCCGCTGTCGCTGGCCAACATCATGGTCACGGCGATCCTGAAGGTGGTGTTCTGATGCCCACGCCGAACATTCCCGGCAAGGGCCTCATCAAGGGCCTTGGCGTCACGCTGAACACGCTGGCCCAGACCGTGAAGCCCAAGAAGCTCGGTGGCGGCGCCCAGACGGTGCAGTACCCGCACGAGAAGGAGACCCCGCCGGTTCGTGCTCGGGGCGTCATCGCCCTGCGTGAGGACAACTGCACGGTGTGCATGCTGTGCGCCAGGAGTTGCCCGGACTGGTGCATCTACATCGAGGGTCACAAGGACATGGCGCCGCCGCGCCGTGCCGGCGGCGCGCCGCGCAAGGTGAACAAGCTCGATCGCTTCGACATCGACTTCGCCCTGTGCATGTACTGCGGGATCTGCGTCGAGGTCTGCCCGTTCGACGCTCTGTTCTGGAGCCCGGAGTACGAGTACAGCGAACCGCACATCGCCGACCTGCTGCACGACAAGTCCAAGCTCGGCGAGTGGATGGAGACCGTGCCCGCTGCGCCCGAGCTGGAAGCCGGCGCCGAGAAGAAGAAGGGCAAGTGATGGTCGGTTCGTCGATCAACGTCGCCCAGAACATCGGCTTCTACCTCATCGCTGCCGTCATGGTGGTTGCCGCGGTCAGCGTGGTGGTCAACAAGAACGTGGTCCACGCCGCGCTCTCGCTGGTGGTGGTGATGGCCGGCGCCGCTGCCCAGTACCTGCTCCTGGCCGCCGAGTTCGTGGCCGTCACCCAGGTGCTGGTGTACATCGGCGCCGTGATGGTCCTGTTCCTGTTCGGTGTGATGCTCACGCGCGCCAAGCTCGGCCGCGACGGTGACCTGAACAACAAGAACTGGGGCCTCGGGATCCCCGTTGCCGTGCTGATGCTCGGCGTCATCTCCTGGGCCGTGCTCGACGGCTGGAAGGACACCACCCTGCCGGCCGATCGCAGCCCGGTCAGCACCCAGGCGGTCAGCGACAGCATTTTCAAGCCGTACCTGGTGCCGTTCTGGGCACTGTCGTTCGTCCTGCTCATCGCGGCCATCGGCGCCATCGTGCTGGCCAGGAAGGACTGAGCCATGTGGGTCAACAACTTCTTGATCCTCGGGGCCGTCCTGTTCTGCATCGGGGTGTTCGGGGTGATCGCCCGCAAGAACGCCGTGATGGTGCTGATGTCGATCGAGCTGATCCTCAACTCGGTGAACCTCAACCTGCTGGCCTTCAGCCAGATGCACGGCAACGCCGACGGCAACACCTTCGCGCTGTACATCATCGCTGTCGCCGCCGCCGAGGTGGGCGTCGGCCTGGCGATGGTGCTGCTGATCTATCGCAACCGCAAGAGCATCTCGCTCGATGAGCTGTCGGAGATGAAGGGCTGATGTTCCTGGCATACGAGGGCGACGAGGGCGGCCAGGCCGCGGCCGAAGCCGTGCACCACGCGGCGGGTTGGTTCCTGAACCACGCCTGGTTGATCCCGGTCATTCCGGCGGTCGCCTTCTTCCTGATCATCTTCTTCGGCAAGCGGATGCGCTACCAGGGCGCCGAGATCGGCATCGCCAGCATGGCCGCGGCGTTGTTCCTGGCCGCAGGCACCGCCATCCAGTGGATCAACTACACCGGTCACGGCGCGCCGCCGGTGATCAAGAGTTGGGTGTGGTGGCAGAGCGGCAACGTCAAGTTCGGGCTCGGCCAGCAGATCGATGGGCTGGCCGTGATGGCCCTGCTGCTCGTGGCGTTCATCTCCACGCTGGTCCAGATCTACTCCGTCGAGTACGTGCGCGGCGACCGCCGCTACACCCACTTCTTCGCCTCGATCACCCTGTTCAGCGCCGGCATGCTGGCCATGGTGCTGGCCGAGAACATGGTCCAGTTCATCCTCGGCTGGGAGATCATGGGCCTGTGCTCGTTCCTCCTGATCGGGCATTGGTGGGAGGAGGAGGCCAACAGCCGCGCTGCGCTGAAGGCGTTCTTCACCGTGCGCGTCGGGGACATGGGCCTGTTGGTGGGCACGGCGGCGCTGTTCGGCCTGCTGGGCACCTTCAGCATCAACGAGATCAACGAGAAGGTCGCCCTCGGTGAGGGCATCCGCCCGCACCTGTTGATGGTCGCCGCGGTGGCTCTGTTCATCGCCTGCATCGGCAAGAGCGGCCAGTTCCCGCTGCACACCTGGCTCCCCGACGCGATGGCCGGTCCCACCCCGGTGTCGTCACTGCTGCACTCCAGCACGATGGTCGTGGCCGGTGTGTTCCTCGTGGCCCGCCTGTACCCGGTGTTCCATCAGGGACTCGACATCAACGTCGCCGGCCAGCACGTCAACCTCATCGCCATCATCGGCGGCATCACCATCCTGGTGGCGGCCGTGTTGGCGTTCGTCCAGAACGACATCAAGAAGGTCCTGGCGTACAGCACCGTGAGCCAGCTCGGCTACATGATGATGGGTCTCGGCGTGGGCGCCTGGACGGCGGCGGTGTTCCACATCTTCACCCACGCCTTCTTCAAGTGCTGCCTGTTCCTGTGTGCCGGGTCGGTGGCCCACACCGGGTCCCATCACAGCTTCGACATGAAGCAGGACATGGGTGGCCTGCGCAAGAAGATGCCGGTGACGTTCTGGGCGTGGATGCTGTCCACGGCGGCGCTGTGCGGCGTGCCGTTCTTCAGCGGGTTCTTCAGCAAGGACGAGATCATCGACTCGGCGCACCACAACCACTACACGATCTTCTGGATCGTCGGGTTGATCGGCGCGTTCCTGACGACGGCGTACATGACCCGGGCCACGTATCTGACCTTCTTCGGCGAGGCCCGTGGCGGCGCAGCGCACTTCGTCCACGGCGATGACGCCCACGGTCACGCCGACGCCCACGCCACCGATGCCCACGCCGATGCTCACGGTCACGACGACCACCATGAGGTGCTCACCCACAGCCGGCCGCTGCCGTTCGCCCCGCACGACAGTGGGTGGCTGATCACCGCCCCGCTGATCATCCTCGCCGTGCTGGCCGTGGTCTCTGGCTACCTGAACGCCCCCCTGTTCCACATCGAGAAGTTCCACCACTGGGTCACCCCAACGGTGATCGAGGAGATGGTCCCCGAGGCGCCGGTGTTCAAGTGGCTCGCCGCGCTCCCGTCGATCCTGCTGGTGGCGGCCGGGTTCCTGGTCAGCCTGTACCTGTGCAGGGCCGTGTTCGGCAAGGCGGCATCGGCGTGGAAGGGGCTCACCCAGCGCAACGGCCTGCTGGGCGCCGGGCATCGCTTCCTGGTGAACAAGTACTACCTCGACGACCTGTACGAGAAGGTCATCGTCCACGGCATCGCCCACCCCATCGCCCAGGCCGCGTACTGGACCAACCAGCACGTCATCGACGGAATCGTCAACGCCGTCGGCAAGGGCGGCAAGCGAACGGGCGACTGGGTCTACCGCAACGTCGACCAGCGCGTCGTCGACGGTGCGGTCAATGGCAGCGGCGCCGCGGCGCAGGGCATGGGCAGCGCGCTGCGCCCGATGCAGTCAGGCAAGGTCAACCAGTACGGAGCGCTGCTGTTCAGTGCCGCAGCAGTCGGAGCGCTCGTACTTTTCGTCGTCAACAGGTAAGGGACATCCATGGACGTTCTCCGCGATCAGAACTGGTTGCTCAGCCTCGGCACCTTCCTGCCACTGGCAGGCGTGCTGCTGATGCTGTTCATCCCCAAGCGTGACGAACTGCTCATCAAGCAGGTCGCGTTGATCACTGCCGGGGCCACCGTGGCCGTGGGGATCTACACGCTGTTCCAGTTCCAGTACGACCAGGCCGAGAAGCTGCAGTTCTTCACCAACCCCGACTGGATCCGTCCCATTCGGGCCACGTACACCATCGGCCTCGACGGCATCAGCCTGCCGCTGTACTTCTTGTCGATGGTGATCACGCTGCTGGTGATCATCTACTCATGGGACCACATCCCGAGTCCCGGCAACCCCAAGGCGTTCCTCAGCCTGATGCTGGTCCTGCAGACCGGGATGGCCGGCACCTTCATCGCCCAGGACCTGATCCTGTTCTTCGTGTTCTTCGAGGTCGTGCTGCTGCCGATGTACTTCATGATCGGCGTGTGGGGTGGCGAGCAGCGCCAGTACGCCTCGCTGAAGTTCTTCCTGTACACGATGTTCGGTTCGGCGCTGATGCTGGTGTCGTTCATCGCCTTGTTCATCGTCACCAAGGGCAACTCCGCCGAAGGTGGCAGCTTCGCCTTCAGCTGGTTCATGGAGCACGGCCCGACGATCGCCAAGAGCACGGCGATCTGGATCTTCGCCGGCATGTTCGTGGGCTTCGCCGTGAAGGTGCCGATGTTCCCGTTCCACACCTGGCTGCCCGACGCCCATACCCAGGCGCCCACCCAGGGCTCGGTCATCCTCGCCGCCATCTTGCTGAAGCTCGGCACCTACGGTTTCGTGCGCATCGCCATCCCGTTCCTGCCGCAGGCGGCGGTGAAGTGGGCGCCGGTGATCGGCGTGCTGGCCTGCATCGGCATCATCTACGGCGCACTGGGCTGCCTGGCCCAGACCGACATGAAGCGCCTGATCGCCTTCTCCTCGGTGGCCCACATGGGCTTCGTCATGCTGGGCATCGCCACGCTGACCCCGCTCGGCATCAACGCCGCGATGTTCGGCATGGTTGCCCACGGGTTGATCACCGGCATGCTCTTCTTCCTGGCCGGCTCGGTCAAGGAGCGTTACCACACCCTGGAGATCAAGCGTCTGTCCGGCATGTTGAAGCAGATCCCCAAGCTGGGCTGGATCCTCGGCTTCTGCGCCATGGCGTCGCTCGGGCTGCCGGGGCTTGCCGGGTTCTGGGGCGAGTTCCCGGCGCTGGTGTCGGCGTGGAACCCGGCGAAGGTGCTGATCGCCGACGGCCAGCACGGCCTGTTCAAGGCGCTCACCATCGTGGGCGCGCTGGGCACGGTCCTGGCCGCTGCCTACCTGCTGTGGCTGTACCAGCGCACCGCGTTCGGTGAGCCCACCGCCGAGTTCTCCGGCTCCGGCGCCCACTCGTTGAGCGCCGCCGCCAACCATCACGACGACCACGGCTCGGACATCCACGACGTCACCACCTACGAGTGGATCGCCTGGACCCCGCTGCTGATCGCCATCGTGGTGTTCGGTGTCTACCCGCAGCTGATGTTCAAGGTCATGGACCCCGCCGTCACCAACCTGCTGCGAGCCTTCGGGAAGTGATGCCCCAGTGATCGCCTCGCTCCTGGCCAGCGATTTCGCCACGCCGCACGTCGACTATCACGCGCTCGCGCCCGAGATCGTCCTGGCGGCAGGGATCTGCGCGGTGATCGTGCTCGACCTGTTCCTCCCGGCGCACCGCAAGTGGATCACCTCCACCGTTGCCGGCTTCGTGCTGCTGGGCGCCGTGCTCCCGGTGGTGACCCTCGGCGTGATCGGCGCCGACGTCCGCCCGATGTTCGACGGGCGCTACGTCGTCGACAACTTCAGCCTGGTGCTGAAGGCGCTGTTCCTGCTGTCGGGCTACGTGGTCGTGCTGATGTCCAGCCAGGAGATGGACGAAAAGACGCCGTACCAGGGCGAGTACTACACCCTGCTGCTGACCAGCATCCTCGGCATGGTGATGATGGCGTCGTCACGGGATCTGGTCAGCGTGTTCGTCGCCCTCGAGTTCCTGTCGATCCCCTCGTACATGCTGGCCGCCTGGCGCAAGCGGGACAGCAAGTCCAACGAGGCGGGGATGAAGTACTTCCTGATGGGGGTCTTCGCCAGCGCCGTGATGTTGTACGGGATGAGCCTGCTGTACGGCGTGTCGGGCAGCACCAAGCTGGTCGAGATCGGCGCCGTCGTCACGGGCAGGGACCACATGGTCGGCGTCCAGGTGCTCGGCGTGATCTTCGTCATCGTCGGGTTCGCCTTCAAGGTGTCGGCCGTGCCGTTCCATACCTGGGCGCCGGACGTCTACCAGGGCGCACCCACCCCGATCACCGCCTTCCTCAGCGTGGCTTCCAAGGCCGCCGGCTTCGTCGCTTTGACCCTGCTGGTGTTCCTGGCCTTCCCCGGCGCCAAGGACGTGTACCAGCCGTTCCTGTGGGTGCTGGCCGCGCTGACGATGACCGTCGGCAACCTGCTGGCGTTGAAGCAGTCGAACATGGTCCGGATGCTGGCGTACAGCTCGATCAGCCAGGCCGGGTTCATCCTCATGCCGCTCGTCGTCGCCGGCTCCGGCAACGGGCAGACGTCACTGCGCGCCGTGGTCGTCTACCTGATCATCTACGCGGCCACGAACCTGGGGGCCTTCTCGGTGGTCATGGCCGTCAGCCGCAAGACGCGCAGCGGGGAGATCAAGAGCTTCGGAGGCCTGTTCAACTACGCCCCCGGACTCGCCGTGGTGATGACGCTGTTCCTGGCCTCGCTGGCCGGCATCCCGCCCTTCGGCGGTTGGTACGCCAAGTTCGGTGCGTTCAAGGCCGTGCTGGAGGCGCGAACCGGGTGGGGCGACACCATCGCCGTGATCGCCGCGCTGAACACCGTGGTGTCGGCGGCGTACTACGTGCTGATCATGCGCGAGATGTGGATGAAGCCGGCGCCGGACGGCGACGAGACGCCCGTGCGTGTGCCGCGCAACCTGGTGGCCGCGCTGACCATCACGGCCGTGGCCACGCTCGCCTTCGGTCTGCTGCCCGGCTTCAGCGGCTACGGCGCCGTGACCGGCCTGGCTGGTGCCTTCGCCCGGTGATGCGCTGACCGCCGCCATCGCGGCGGCCGGCGGTGCCATCGCCTTCGATCAGTTCATGGATCTGGCCCTGTACGGGCCGGAGGGCTTCTACACGTCCGGCGGAACCGCTGGGCGGCGAGGCGACTTCATCACCAGTCCGGAAGTGGGCCCCCTGTTCGGTACCGTCCTGGCCCGTGCCGTCGCCGCCGAGTGGGAGGCCCAGGGGTGTCCATCGGGCTTCACCGTCGTCGAGGTGGGTGCCGGGCCGGGCACCCTGGCCCGGTCCCTTCGCCCGGCGCTGGCCGCGCTGGCGCAGCGGGAGAGCGGTGACCTGCGCTACGTCGCGGTCGAGCTTGCCGAGGGGCAGCGCTCCCGGCATCCGGCGGGGGTGGAATCCACGGCAGAGCTTCCCGAGGTGATCGAGGCCGGGGTCGTCATCGCCAACGAGTTGCTCGACAACCTGCCGTTCCGTCTGGCCGTGTTCGACGGCGCGTGGCGGGAGGCGTTCGTCACGATGGGTTCCGACGGTCGATGCGCCGAGATCCTCGGCGCCCCCATCGATCCACTCCCTGAGTCCCTGCCCGTGCGCGCCGCGCACGGGGCGCGGGCGCCGCTGCAGGATCGTGCCCACCACTGGGTCGCTTCGGCCCGCGCAGCGCTGAAACGTGGCCGGGTGATCGCCATCGACTACTGCACGCCGCGCACCGCCGAGCTCGCGTTGCTGGCATGGCGGTCGTGGCTGCGCACCTACCGTGCCCACGAGCGCGGCCAGCACTACCTCGGCGCACCGGGCAGCCAGGACATCACCGCCCAGGTGTGCGTCGACCAACTGCCCGAGCCCGACGAGGTGCGCAGCCAGGCGCAGTTCCTGTCCCGCTGGGGCATCGACGAGCTGGTCGACGAGGGCCGGCGGGCGTGGGAGGCGGCCGCTGCCCGTCCCGATCTGGCCGCCATCACGATGCGCAGCCGGGTCACCGAGCGCGACGCGCTGATGGACCCGACCGGACTCGGTGACTTCACCGTGCTGGAATGGCGAGTCGGGTCCGCGTCGACGTCGTGCGGCATCGTGCACCGGGAGGGATGACAACCATGCGGCGCGGACAGGGGGCAGCACGACTGGTGGTGGCCGACCTGGTCGTGCCGTTCGTGATCTTCGCCCGCCAGATCGGGGTCTGGACGCTGACCCCGTCGGCCGCGCCGGAGATGATGCGCGCCGACTGGACGACCTACATCCTCGCGCCGAACTTCTTGCGCACCGCCCCGCTGCTCACCTTTCCCATCGGGCGGGTGCCGGGCTACGTCTCACCGCCGGGCATCTCCTTGGCCATGGCCGACGCCAACCCGCTGCTGACCCCGGTGTACCGGTTGGCCAGTGCGCTGTCTCCCGACCGCCCGGTCCAGCTGCTGGGGTGGCTGCTGTTGGCCGCCTATGTGCTCACCTTCGCGGCAGCGGCGCGGTTCATCGAGGCCGCCGGGCGACGGTGGGCCGGATCCCCGCTGGAGCTCCGCGACCGGGTGGCGGCACGCGGTCTGGCGGCGGCGCTGCTCGTCATGCCGTTCTTCTCCCTCCGGTACATCCATGTCTCGCTGACCAATCACTGGGTGATCATCGCCGCGTTGGGGGTGGCGTGCTTCCGCCGTGAGCTCACCCGGCGCAACGCACTCCTGCACGCCGGCGTGGTGCTGCTCGCGGTCTGCATCCAGCCGTACTTCCTCCCGATGGTGCTGGGCATCGTGACCCCCTTCGTGATCAGTGCGGTTCGCCGGCGGCCGGTGCCCACCGTGGTCGCCTGCGCCGGCACGGTGCTGGCGATCTTCGGCCTCGCCGCCGTGCTGGGGTTCATCGGTGGAGGTTTCACGGCTGCGTCTCGTGACTACGGGAGCTTCTCGGCCGATCTGACGACACTGTTCTCCCCACGGAAGTACGCCAGGTGGTTGCCGGACCTGCCCCACCACCCGAAGAACACCGAAGGGCTCGGCTTCGTCGGGCTCGGCGGGTTGGTGCTGATCGTGGCGGCATTCGTCGTGCTTCGACGCTCGGGCCGCAAGCTGTCAGGCCGAGTGCTGGCCGTCTTGGCTGCCTGTGGCGCCCTGTTCGTGCTGGCCGCGCTGCCCAGGCTCCGGGTGTTCGGTCTCACCTTCCTGGACCTCTCCAACACACCGCTGGCGCTCAACCCTCTCGGCCACATCTTCCGGGTCAACGGGCGGTTCATCTGGGCGTTGGCATGGCTGCTGGTCCTCGGCGCTGGCGGGGTGGTGATCGGCTGGCGGCACCCGCGCCAGCTGCTGGTCGTCGCCGCCGTCGTGGTGGTGCAGTTCGTCACCACCAAGCCCGAGCACATCGTCTCCACGCCGACGGTCGCCTATGAGCAGGCGCTGGCGACGCTGCGCTCCCGGGTGACCCCGTCGATCACGCTGCTGGAGCTCCAGCCGCCGTGGGTCGCCTACCAGTGCTATGCCGGATTCGGCATGAAGTTCAACGACCTGGCCCCGGTGCTGCTCGCCGCGTCCACCCTGCGCCTGGCGGTGAACAGCGGCTACCCGGCCCGGCCAGCGGTGGAGGCCAAGGCGGCCGTGTGTGACGCCAGCGCCGCCCGCTTCGCGGCGCGAGTCTTCAGCCCGCACTCGCTGTACCTGCGGTCCGTCCGGGCGCCTGCCGTGCGCGGTCTGTTGTGTGAGCCGATGACGGCCGAGATCAGCCTGTGCCGGCCGGGCGACGCGGCACCGTAGGCTTCCCGCCGCTCGCGGTACTGTCACTCCGTGCAGTTCCGCGTGCTCCTGATTGGCGCCGGCGGGCACGCCCGGGTGTGCCTGGAGGCGCTGGCGGACGACCCGGACCACCTCGTGATCGGCGCCGTCAGCCGTGATGGAACCGGCGTGCCGGATCTGCTGATCCCGATGCTCGGAACCGATGACGACGTGGGCGCGTTGATGGGCGCCCATTCGCTTCGCCACGCCCATGTGGCGATCGGCGACAACGTGGCGCGCGCCGGCGCGGCCGCCCGCTGGGTGGGCGCCGGCGGCGAGTTGCGCGCCTGCGTGAGCCGCTTCGCCATGCCGTCGCGCTCGGCCGCCATCGGGCCCGGCGCAGCACTGCTTCCCGGCGCCGTGGTCAACGCCGCCACGACCATCGGCACGGGCGCCATCGTCAACACCAATGCCTCGATCGATCACGACTGCGAGATCGGCGACTTCGCGCACATCGCTCCCGGCGCCGCCATTGCCGGCAACGTCGGCGTCGGCCCCAGAACGCTGGTCGGGATCGGTTCGCGGGTACTTCCCGGACTGCGGATCGGAGCGGATGTCGTCGTCGGGGCCGGGGCGGTGGTGACCGCCGACGTCCCGGACGGGGCAGTGGTGGTGGGCATCCCGGCGCGGGTCCGCCGCCCGTGAGCCGCATCGCCGAGGCGGTTCGCCGAGGCGCCGACGTGGTCGCCGGCCTGGTGGGTCTGACCGTCACCGCGCCGGTGCTGGCCGGAGCGGCAGTGGCGATCCGCCTGACGATGGGGCGAGGCGTCCTGTTCCGCCAGCGGCGCAGCGGGCTTGGTGGGAGGCCCTTCGACGTGCTGAAGCTGCGCACGATGCGCCACCCGGTCCCCGGTCGGGAGGGTCCGCAGTACGACGGCGAGCGGCTGACCAGTCTCGGGCGGTTCCTGCGCTCGACCAGCATCGACGAGCTGCCCTCGCTGGTGAACCTGATCCGCGGTGACATCACCCTGGTGGGGCCGCGGCCGTTGCCGGTCGGCTACCTGACCAGGTACACCGCGGCGGAGCGCCGCCGCCTGGAGGTCAAGCCGGGGATCACCGGGCTGGCCGTGATCAACGGGCGCAACGACACCACCTGGGACGAGCGCCTCGCCTGGGACGTGCGCTACGTGGAGAACCGATCGCTGCTGGGCGACGTGCGGATCATGGCGCAGACCGTCCCGCTGGTGCTTCGCCGACGTGGCATCAGCCAACCCGGCGCCGTCACGATGAGTGAACTCCCCGAGCGTCGTTGAGCCGCCGGTAGGTGTCCAGCGTACGGTCGATGACCCGCTGCTGGCCGAACTCGCGCGCCGCGAGCGCCACCGCCGCGGCCGACATCGAGCGCCGGGTGTCCGGGCGATCAGCCAACGAGACGATCGCCGCTGCCAGTGCGTCGGGATCACGCACCGGGACCAGCACCCCGGTGACCCCGTCGTCCACCACCTGGCGATTGCCGCGCACGTCGGTGGCGACGATGGGCAGCCCCATCGCCGCGGCCTCCATCGCCGCCCGCGGAAACCCTTCGCGCCAGCTCGCCGTCACGAACAAGTCCATCGCCGCGTAGCACCGGGGCATGTCGTCGCGCCGCCCGGTGAAGACCACGCCGTCGCGCCCGGCTGCCTCGACGAGGTCGTCGGCCACCGCGTCCTCCTTGTCGTCGTCGGCCGGCCCGATCACGACCATCCGCAGGCGACGCCGATGATGGGTGAGCCGAGCCGCAGCGGCGCAGATCTCGGCGATGCCCTTCTCGGCGACGAGCCGTCCCACCACACCCACGACGAGGTCGTCGTCGGTTGCCTGCCACTCGTGGCGCAGGGCGGTGCGTTCGGCGGGCGGGATCGTTGCGGGGGAGAAGCGGTCGAGGTCGATGCCGTTGCCCAACCAGACGACCTTGCCCACCGGCACGTGCAGGCGGTGGATCAGGGTGTCCACGTCCTCAGGGCTCTGGACGAGTTCGACATGGCTGAACGCCGCGGCGATCCGTTCGGCGGCATAGACCGGCCAGCGCCGCCGGCGCCGATCGGTGGGCTGGGCGTACAGGCCGTGCTGGGTGTTGACCACCAACGGGACCCGGCACAGGCGGCCAGCGATCCGCCCGAGCACACCCGGCTTGGGGTTGTGGGTGTGCACGATGTCCGGGCGCACCCGGCGCAGCGCGGCAACCAGTTGCCAGAAGGCGCGCACGTCATCCAGCGCTCGCCGTGAACGGGTGAACCCGCTGAGGGCGACGTGCTCGACCCCCTGCTCACGGAGGTGGTCGACGTGCGGTCCGGGCGCCGACATCCCGATCACCCGGTACCCGGCATCGGCGAAGGCTTGCAGCTGCGGTCCGAGCAGCCAGTCGAGGCTCATGTCCGTGGTGGTGACGTGCACCACGACCGGGCGATGGGTCATGCCGTCGCCCCGCGGTAGCGCCAGCGGGCGGTTCGCTCCCGGACGAGCCCTTCGAAGCGGCCCGCGCCGGTGCACAACGCCTCGAACCGATCGAGGGTGAGGCCGCGCTGGACGGGCGTCCGCCGCAACCGATGGAGATCCGCGCCGGGACCGTTGGCGCCGCAGCCGGCCAGGGCCGCGCTGGCGAACGACGAGCGCACGACCACCTCGGTGGCGGGGGCGGGAGGGATGGCCTTCGGGTAGGCGAAGTGCGCCGGAACCGCGCCGAGGTGTCGCTGGATCGAGTCGATGGAACGGGTGACCTCCTCGCTTGCCGCCGACCAGTCGATCCGGTCGAACAGCAGGTGCCGGTGGCTGTGCGATCCAACGGTGACCCGGCCGCTGGCAACGGCCTCGGCAAGCTGTGGCCAGCTGGCCGGCGGCGCGCCCCAGGGGAACGGGATGCGTTGGTCGATGAAGTGCGTCGCTGCGTAGAGCGTGGCCGGTACCCGATGATCCACCAGGACGGGCAGCGCGTTGTCGGCGAAGTCGGTGGTGCCGTCGTCAAAGGTGACCACGACCGCGGGCGCCGCCACGCCGCCGGCGAGCGCGGCTGTGGCGTCGTCCAGGGAGAGGACCCGATGACGCGACGACAGGTGGGCCATCTGCTCGGCGAACTCCGCGGTGGGCAGATCGACCGAGCTGTCCGTACCGCCGCCGACGCGGTGGTAGATCAGCACGGTGATCCCGTTGCCGCGGGGGACGAGGCGGTCGAGCGCGCCGCTGGCCCGGCGGACCGCGCCGCGCAACAGGCTCAGCTCAGCTCCCGATGCCCCGGACGGTGAACCCGGCGGCGCTCCAGTCGGCCGCGTTCAGCAGATCACGGCCATCGACCACCGTGCGGCCGTCCATCACCGCGGCGACCTCGGCGGGTGGGATCCAGCGGAAGTCGTCCCATTCCGTCAGGACGGCCAGACAGCTTGCCCCCGTCGCCGCAGTGAGGGCACTGCCGACGATCTGGACCTGGTGGGGTATGAGCGGATGCGCCGCGCTGATGGCCGGATCGAAGGCGGTGACTGCGGCGCCGCTGGCGAGCACGCGGTCCACGATGGTCAGCGATGGCGAGTCCCGAAGGTCGTCGGTGTTGGCCTTGAACGTCAGGCCCCACACACCCACCGTGCCACCGGCGGCGGCGGCGATGATCTTGTCGGCGATTCGCTGCAGCTGGGTGTCGTTGGCCGAAATCGCCGCAGCGACGACACCGAAGTCCACACCCACCTGCGCCGCGGCGTGAACCAGCGCCCTGGTGTCCTTGGGCAGGCAGCTTCCGCCCCACCCCGGCCCGGCGTGCAGGTAGCGGGACCCGATGCGCGGGTCAAGGCCCATGGCCCCGGCGACGTCGTTGACGTTGGCGCCGATCTGCTCGCAGACCGCCGAGACGGTGTTGACGAAGCTCAGCTTGGTGGCCAGGAAGGCGTTCGAAGCCAGCTTGATCAGCTCGGCCGACGCCGAGTCGGTGACCACGACCGGCGCCGAGATGTGCCCGTACAGCGAGGCGACCAGCCACGCCGCGTCACGGTTCTCACTGCCGACGATGATGCGTGACGGCGACATGAAATCGCTCACCGCGGTGCCCTCGGCGAGGAACTCGGGGTTCGCTGCCACGTACACGTCGCCACGCCCGAGGCGTTGGGTGATTCGCTGGGCCGTACCGATCGGGACGGTCGACTTCGTGACCACCACCGTGTTCGGCGCCAACGCCTGGGCGATGTCGTCGGTGGCGGCGTCGATGAACGTCAGGTCGTGATTGCCGTCGTCTCCCTGCGGGGTGGCCACGCACAGGAACACCACCTGGCGGTTCTCGGCGGCGGCCGCGGCGCCGAGCACGAAGCGCAGCCGGCCGCTGGCGAGCGCCTTGCTGAGCAGGGCCGTAAGCCCCGGCTCGTGGAACGGGACGTCGCCGCGGCGCAGCCGTTCGACGCGAGCCTCGTCGATATCGGCGCAGACCACGTCGTGGCCGAGCGAGGCCAGGCACGCCGCCGTGGTGAGCCCGACATAGCCAGCGCCCACGACGCCCACATGCACCATTCGCACCATCGTACTGCCGGTCCTGGCACACTGGCCCGGTGACCAGCACCGGCCGGCGGATCCTCCTGTCACCACCGGACGCCGGCGAGATCGAGCGGGCGATGCTGCTGGCGGCCTTCGACTCCGGCTGGGTGACCCCCGCCGGCCCCGAGCTCGCGGCGTTCGAGGCGGAGCTGTGCGAGGCCACCGGCAGAGCTCACTGTGTGGTGCTCTCCAGCGGCACCGCAGCGCTGCACCTGGCCCTGCTCGGCGTGGGTGTGCGCGCCGGCGACGACGTGTTGGTCAGCGACCTCACCTTCGGCGCCAGCGCGTTTGCCGCCACCTACGTGGGCGCCCGCCCCTGCTTCGTGGATGCCGATCCGCTGACGTGGCAGATCGACGTCGCCCTGCTTGGTGGCGAACTGAAGCGCCGTGCCGCACGGGGGGATCTCCCCGCCGCCGTCGTCGCCGTGGACCTGTACGGGGCGATGGCCGACGGGGATGCTCTGGCCGACGTCTGCGCCCAGTACGGGGTGCCGTTGATCGAGGACGCCGCCGAGTCGCTGGGCGCTCGCCGTTCGGCCAACACCGGAGGCGGGTACGGGGTGGCCGCGGTGCTGTCGTTCAACGGCAACAAGATCGTCACCACCGGCGGCGGTGGCGCGCTGGTCAGCGATGACGGCGACCTCGTCGAACGGGCCCGCTACCTGTCCACCCAGGCGCGCCAGCCGGTGGCTTGGTACGAACACGCCGACATCGGCTTCAACTACCGGATGGGCAGCCTCAATGCAGCGGTGGGACGCGGCCAGTTGCGCACGCTGGCCGAGCGCATCGCCGCCCGTCGGGAGGTGCGGGCAGCGTACGTCTCCCGGCTCGGCGGCCTGGAGGGTGTCACGTTCCAGGAGGCCGGGGCCGGCAGCCAGCCAAACCACTGGCTGACCACGGTGCAGATCGACCGTGCCGGGGTCACTCCCAGCGTGCTGGTGGAGCGTCTCTCCAGCCAGGGGATCGAGGCTCGTCACGGGTTCAAGCCGATGCACCTCCAGCCGGTGTTCGCCGGTCATCCGGTGATCGGTGGCGCCGTCGCCGGCCACCACTTCGCCACGGCGATCTCCTTGCCTACCGGCCGGCACATCGGCGTCGACGACATCGAACGGATCTGTGCGGTGATCGTGGAGACATGCGCCGGCTGAACCCGCTCGGGCGGGCGCTGGCCGGTGGCGCCGCCGGCGCCACGGTTGCCTGGAGGGTGTTGGAGATCCCGCCGGCGGAGGGTCGGCCGTGGTGGCCGGTGGTCGGCACCGTGGTGGTCGCCGCCGTCATCGGTTGGTCGCTCTCGCCGCTGCGGGTGCTGCTGCACACCCCTGGATTCGTGCCCATCGCCCTCGCCGGGTGGCTGGCCGCGGTGTACGGGTGCGTGCCCGAAACGGACCAGATCCCCCCGGTGGCGGCATGGGTGGCAGCCGCGCTGGTGTTCGAGGTCGTCTGGGGACGTTCGCTGCCGTGGCTCGCCCACCTCGGTCTGGCCACATTGATCCTGTGGGCAGGGCTGTTCGGCGCATCCGGTCAGGGGCGAGCCGTGATCGGGACGTGGTTCGGGGCCTGGGGGTTGGTGCTCGGCCCGGCGATGCTGTTCGTCGTGCCGGAACTTCGCCGCGCCCCACTGCTGTTGCGCTGGGTGGTCACGGGCGCGGGAGGTGTGGCCGCGCTGATCGTCGCCCGGACCGGGGCGCTGCGCCCCCCGGTGCGTGGCGCTGTGCGCTCGGCGATGCTGTGGGCAACGGTGTCGGCGTCGCTCGCGCTGGCGCTCATCCTGACGGTGGGGGAACTGGCGCACAGGATGCCCGCGTCTCGCCGCCGGCGGTGAGCCTGGCCCCACGCTCCCGCCAGCGTGACCCTGCCCGCCGCTACCGTGGGGGCGTGCTGAAGAGGCTGCCAGGCAGTGCAACGCGCCGCGAGACGCGCGACGCCGTCCGCCGTCTGGTGGGTCCCAAGCGCGG
>WBZP01001708.1_pt1 | contig 26425 bp, 28 predicted proteins | sample 5204301 | NCBI WGS metagenome assembly WBZP01 (sample SAMN12412401, study PRJNA552823) | activated sludge metagenome | isolation source: activated sludge from nitrification reactor of wastewater treatment plant... | place: USA: Pennsylvania | collected 2017 | reverse complement strand
TGACGTCGCCAGAATGAAGTTCCTGATGCGCATTGCGCTCTCCGAGAATCAGTCGCCGCCAACAGGCGGCGAGCGAAGCGATAGTACGAACGGGCTCAGATGCGGGCTTTGATCTGGGTCATGTACTGGAGTACGGGGAAACGCGCCAACGGGGCGAAAAAAAAGCCCGCGCTGTTGAGCGCAGGCTTTAAATCCATTTCCAAAGGAGGAGGGAATGGAGGAGACAGAAATCATTATACCGAAAAATTGCTGCAGTGCAACATATTTTTCGTATTTTTTGTTTCCCGGTCTCTTCACCCCTATTCCCCCTTGATATTCAAGACTTTTTTCTGTCACCCGGCTCGGGCGTGAAGTACAGCGCGACGCCGATCAGGATCAGCACCAGCGGCCACCAGGTGCGCACGATCTGCATCAGGTCGATGGTGATCAGTTCAAGATTGACGGCCAGCGCCAGCGCGCCGACAACGACCAGAACGATGGCTGCGAAATTGCCTTTCATGTTCGCTCCTCCCGCATTCGCACAAAGTGACGATGGGCGCAGTGTGCCATGCGGGCCGCCGGAACGCCACGAACGGTGCAGCGAGGGGAAAGGGATGCGAAAATGGCATTTTCCGACGAACGAGGCGACGGCGATGTCCGGCAGCTGGGGTTGCCCCCACGAAACGAACGGCCTGTGCAGCAAGGTGAACAACCTGCCCTGCAACCCCGGCATGAAGGGTTGCACGCTGGCCGGGCGCTTCCGTTTCGCGAACGAGGACAAGAACGCCCGCTTCTACGAAAAACAGGCCCGCAAGTCCGCACCGGCCGACCCCGACGACAACAAGGACCCGCAATGACCTTCATCGAATCGCTCAACGCCGCCTGGGCCAAAAACAATTCGCTGCTCTGTGTCGGCCTCGACCCGGATCCGGCGAAGTTCCCGGCGCAGCTGAAGGGTCGCGACGACGCCATCTTCGAGTTCTGCAAGGGCATCGTCGATGCCACGGCCGACCTGGTGTGCAGCTTCAAGCCGCAGATCGCCTACTTCGCCGCGCGCCGCGCCGAGGACCAGCTGGAGGCACTGATCGCGCACATCCACGAGAAGCATCCGGGCATCCCGGTGATTCTCGACGCCAAGCGCGGCGACATCGGCAGCACCGCCGAGCAGTACGCGATCGAGGCCTTCGAGCGTTTCAAGGCCGACGCCATCACCGCCAACCCGTACATGGGCCGTGATTCGGCCGAGCCGTATCTGGCCTACAAGGACAAGGGCGTGATCCTGCTCTGCCGCACCTCGAACCCCGGCGGCAGCGACCTGCAGTTCCTAGACGTCGGCGGCATGAAGCTCTATGAGCGCGTCGCCCGCCTCGTCGCCAGCGAGTGGAACACCACCGGCCAGTGCGCGCTGGTGGTCGGTGCCACCTTCCCGGCCGAGATCGCCCGCGTGCGCGAGCTGACCGGCGACATGCCGCTGCTGGTGCCCGGCATCGGCGCCCAGGGCGGAGACATCGAGGCGACGGTCAATGCCGGCCGCACGAAGGCCGGCACGGGCCTGATGATCAATTCCTCGCGCGCCATCCTCTACGCCGGCAAGGACGAGAACTTCGCAGCGGCCGCGCGCCAGGCGGCGCTGGAAACGCGCGACGCCATCAACCGCTTCCGCTGACCCCCGCATGCGCCTCGACGACCAGCGCGAAAGCGACAACCTCGAAGACCGCCGCGGCGGCGGTGGCGGTGGCGGCATCGGATTGCCGATCGGTCGCGGCAGTTTCGGCATCGGCACGATCCTCATCGCACTGATCGGCGGCTACGTGCTGGGCGTCAATCCGCTGACGCTGCTCGGGCTGGTCGACCAGGTGCAGCATTCGGTGCCGCAGCAGCAGAGCGCACCGGCGCACCGGCCACCGGCCGACGACGAGATGGCACGCTTCGTCTCGAAGGTGCTGGCTTCGACCGAGGACACCTGGCGCGACATCTTCCGCGCCTCGGGCAAGCAGTATCAGGATCCGAAGCTGGTGCTGTTCACCGGCGCCACCCCGACCGCCTGCGGCACCGGCCAGTCGGCGATGGGGCCGTTCTACTGCCCCGGCGACCACAAGGTGTACATCGACCTCGCCTTCTACCGCGACCTGAAGACGCGCTTCAAGGCGCCGGGCGAATTCGCGCAGGCCTACGTGATTGCGCACGAGGTCGGCCATCACGTGCAGAACCTGCTCGGCATCTCGGGCAAGGTCGAGGCGCAGCGCCGCCGCGTCAGCGAGGCGGAAGGCAATGCGCTCTCGGTGCGCCTCGAACTGCAGGCCGACTGCTTCGCCGGCGTCTGGGGCAAGCATGCCGACTCGATGCGGAAGATCCTGCAGCCGGGCGAACTGGAACAGGCACTGACCGCGGCGGCCGCGATCGGCGATGATCGCCTGCAGCAACAGTCGCGCGGGCGCATCGCGCCGGAGAGTTTCACGCACGGCAGCTCGGAGCAGCGCGTACGCTGGTTCCGCGCCGGCTTCGACTCCGGCGACGTGAACCAGTGCAACACCTTCGCCGCACGCCGGCTCTGACGAGGCGGCAGTGAAGCGGACGCTGTCGCTCGCCCCGCTGCCGCGCCAGCTCATCATCAATGCCGATGACCTCGGCGTTTCCACCGCCCGCGATGCGGGCATCCTCGACTGCTTCGCCGCCGGTGCCATCAGTTCGGCCTCGCTGCTGGTCGACGGCGCGAACGCTGCCGCGGCGGCAGCATCGGCCACAGCCGCCGGCCTGCCGCTCGGGCTGCATCTCAACCTGACGGAAGGCCCGCTGCCCGCGGCGAGTTCCTTCACCAGTTCGCTCACCGATGGCGATGGCCAGCGCCTCGGCAAGTTGGGACTGCGTGCGGCGCTTGCCGCCGGACGCGTCACACGCAAGGACATCGCCGGGGAAATCCGCCGCCAGTTCGAGCGCTTCATCACCCTCACCGGCGAACTGCCCAGCCATGTCGACGGGCATCACCATATCCATGTCGAGGCGCCGGTCGCGGAAGTACTGGCGCCGATCATGGCCCGCGAATACGGCGTGCATTGTGTGCGCCTGCCACGCGAGGCCGGCCTCGACACCCTGGCCGGCGATGCCGAATACGAGGCGGATTTCCAGCGCGGCGTGGTGCGCAGCGCGCAGGCGGCCGAAGCCGTGTTCGCCGCTGCGGGCCTCTATTCGACCGGGGCGTTTCTCGGCCAGTCGACGATGGGCACGCGACTGACGGCGAGTGAAATGGCGTCACGCCTTGCGACGCTGACCGGGCACGACGCGGTGGAACTGATGGTCCACCCTGGGCACTGCACCGACGATCTGCAGACCAGCGCCTTCTGTCGCTCGCCGGCCCGTGCGCACGAAGCGGCGCTGCTGCAGTCTGCCGGGTTCGCGGCGGCGCGTGCTGGCTGGACGCTGGCGTCGTATCGCGAACTGCGCCGCCCGCAGGAGGATGGCCGACCGAACCTGCTGCTCTACGGCAAGCTGATGCCGGGCACCGGCAACGCCGAAACGGCGCGCCGCTATGCCGCGGCCTGGGCCGCGCAGGCCAATGTCCGCTTCCGCCCGCTGCCCGCCGACGAGTCGCCCGCCGGACTGGCGCGCGAGGTGATCCGCCTGCAGGAGACGGCCCGCCGCGAACGACTCGATGTCGCCATCGGCATCCACCTCCTGCGCGCCGGCCGCCCGCTCGCCGCGGCCTTCGCCAGTGACGCCTCGCCACCGCTGGCCTACGGGCTGCTCGCCAGCGGCACCGACGCCAATGCCGACATCGACGTTCCCGACCGCCGCGCGGCCATGCGCGAGGCGGTCGGGCATGCCGATTTTGTGCTCTGCCTGACCGGGGATCTGCGGCAGCGCCTCGACCCCCTGCCCCTGCCTGACGACTGCACGGTGCTGCCGAACGGCATCGACGTACGAGGGGAATCGTCGTACTCGCTGCGCGCCGAGCTGGGCTTGTCCACGGAAACACCGATCACGCTGCTGCCCTCGGCACTGCGCCGCATCAAGGGCCCGCTGCCGACCGCCGAGGCACTGGCGCCGCTGCTGGCCAACCGCTTCACCGACCACGTGCTGGTCCTGCTCGGACCGACACTCGAAGAGGACTACGCCGAGCGACTCCGGCAGCGCATCGGCGAACTGGCGATCGCCCACCCCGGCCTCGCCGGCCGCATCGTGCTGCACCCCGGCCTGCCGCGCGACGACTACCTGGCGACACTGCGCGAGGTCGACGTGGTGATCAACGCATCGGACCACGAAGGGCTCAGCCATGTGCTGGCCGAGGCGATGGCCATCGGCACCCCGGTGCTGGCGCGCGACATCCCCGGCAACCGGGCGCTGGTGCGCGACGGCGAAAACGGGCGGCTGTTCGCCGGTTTCGCGGATCTGCCGCGTGCCTATGCAGCGTGCTTCGACGAGGCGGCAGCAACGCGGGTCATGACGGAAGCGGCACGTGGGGAAATTGCCGAACGCTACCCGCCGGCAGCCGAAGAGGAAGCATTGCGTGCGGTGCTATCGCGTTCACTCGCGCGGCGGCAGGTGCAGGTCGGCGCCTTGCGGCTCGACCTCGCGGCCGGCACACACCCGGTCTCCGCCGAAAATCAGGCACTGTTCGCGGAGATTGCCTTGTCACCGGCGGTGCCGACCGACATTGCGCTCGCCGCCGACATCGGCTGCGGTTGTGGCGTATTCGGCATCCATCTGCTGGCCGCTGCACGACGCAGTGGCCGCGGCGTGCAGCGACTCCTGTGCGCCGATCCGCACCGTGCCAGCCTGGCGGCGCTGGAACGCAGCCTGCTGCGGCATGCCGGAGAATCGCCGCTGCCGGCGGGCGTGACGCTCGACGACGGCAGCCTGCTCGAGCCGCTGCTGCGCAACGGCGAACGGGCGACGCTGATCTGCGCCAACCTGCCGCAGACGCCCGGCCCGACGGGATTCCGGCTCGACCGCTGCGGCGGCGACGACGGCGCCGGACTGATCTGTGCCCTCCTCGCCGACCTGCCGCGCGCGCTGGCGGACGACGGCGAAGCCTTCCTGCTGCACATCGGCCTCGCCCACCCGGCACGGGTTGCGGCAACCATTTCCGACGTCGGCTTCACCGCCACCGGGATCGCCGCGCAGACACGGCACGCCCGCCTCGCCGATTACGAGGCGCTGCAGCCGGGCCTGGCAGACTGGCTGCTGGCCGAGCGCGCGGCCGGGCGGGCGGAGTTCGTTTCCGATACCGATGGCGGCGACGGTTTCACGTTCCGTGCCCGGCTGCTGCGCCTGCGGCGCGCCCCTGTGTAACCGCAGTCACATGCGCATCCGGCCGCGCGGTGCGACAATATCGCTGATCGCTAATTTAGCCAGGAAACTGAGCAAGGACTGACTGCGCCCCATGAACGCCAAACCGCTCGTACGCAAACTGCCCTTCGCCCTCGCTGCCGTCGCCCTCATCGGCGTAGCGGTCTGGTGGGTCGGCCGGCCGAAACCTGTCGCTGTCGTGCTGGCCGAGATCGACCGCGGCAAGGTCGAATCGACGATCGCCAACACGCGCGCGGGCACCGTCGAGGCCTGCCAGCGCACCAAGCTCTCCACCATCCTCGGCGGCCGCATCGAGGTGCTGGCCGTCAAGGAAGGCGACCGCGTGACGAAGGGCCAGCTGCTGATGAAGCTGTGGAACGATGACCAGCAGGCGCAGGCGAAGCTTGCCGCGGCGCAGATGCAGACGACGAAGAAGCGCGTGGCAGAGGTCTGCACGATGGCCGCCAATGCCGAACGCGAAGCGGAGCGACAGGCCTCGCTGAAAGAAAAGGGTTTCGTCTCCGGTTCGCGCGAGGAAGCCGCACACGCCGAGGCGCAGGCCAAGCGGGCCAGCTGCGAGGCAGCGCGCGCCGAGGTCGGCTCGGCCGAAGCGCGCCTCAACGCAACGAAGGTCGAGCAGGGGCGCACCGTGCTCTATGCCCCCTTCGACGGCACCGTCGCCAAGATCGTCGGCGAAGTCGGCGAGTATTCCACCCCGTCGCCCCCCGGTGTGCCGACACCGCCGGCGATCGACCTGATCGACGACTCCTGCCTCTATGTGAAGGCGCCGATGGACGAAGTGGATGCCCCGAAGATCCGTGACGGCCAGACGGTGCGCATCAGCCTCGACGCGCTGCCGAAGCAGAGCTTCCCGGGCAAGGTGAAACGCGTTGCACCGTACGTGTCGGCGGTCGAGAAGCAGGCGCGGACGGTCGACATCGAAGCGACCTTCGACGACGCGAAGGCACCGGGCAAGCTGCTCGTCGGTTACAGCGCCGACATCGAGGTGATCCTCGCCGTGCGCGACAACGTCGTGCGCGTGCCGACCTCGGCACTGCAGGAAGGTGGCCGCGTGCTGCTCGCCGGCAGCGACGGCAAGCTGCAGGTGCGCACGCTGAAGACCGGGCTCGCGAACTGGGAGTTCACCGAGGTGATCGACGGACTCGCCGCGGGTGACAGGGTGGTGACTTCGCTCGAGCGCCCCGGGGTCAAGGACGGCGCCGCCTACACCGCCGAAGCGAAGCCGGCGACGAAATGAGCGCTGCCGCGCCCCTGATCGAGCTCGCCCGCATCGAGCGGGTCTTCCAGCTCGGCGACAGCGAGGTGCATGCCCTGCGCCAGCTCGACCTCGCGATCGCCGCCGGCGAATACGTTGCCGTGATGGGGCCCTCCGGCTCGGGCAAGTCGACGCTGCTCAACCTGCTCGGCCTGCTCGACCGGCCGAACGCCGGTACCTACCGGCTGGAGGGACGCGACGTGACGACGCTCTCGGCCGAGGAGCAGGCACGCGTCAGGAGCGAACGCATCGGCTTCGTCTTCCAGAGTTTCCACCTCGTGCCGCGGCTGACTGCAGCCGAGAACATCGCACTGCCGATGACGCTGGCCGGGATCGCCCCGGCCGAGCGCGAGGTACGCGTGGCGCAGGCGCTGCAGGACTTCGGCCTCACCAACCGCGCCGACCACCGACCCGACCAGCTTTCCGGCGGCCAGCGCCAGCGCGTGGCGATTGCCCGCGCGACGATCATGCAGCCGGCGGTAATCCTCGCCGACGAGCCGACAGGCAACCTCGACCGCGCCACCGGTGACGAGGTGGTGCGCCTGCTGGAGGAGCTGAACGGGCGTGGCGTGACGCTGATCGTCGTCACCCACGACGCGGCACTCGGCGCCCGTGCACGAAGGCAACTGGTGATGGAGGACGGGGCGTTGAAGCACGATTCCGTCAAGGCATGAACATCCACCCCGTCACCCCGGCGGACGCCGGGGTCCAGAAATGCGCCGTCGGCGTTCGTTCAGTGCCGAACCGGACCCTGCCCGGGCCTTGCCCGGCCTGTCCCGAGCCTGCCAAGAGGCCGCGGTGACGGTTCTGTTCTGATCCCATGCGCGCCCCCGACCTGATCCGCTTCGCACGCGGCGCCGCCACCGGCAACCCGCTGCGCAGCACGCTGCTGGTGGTGGCGATGGCGATCGGCGTCGCGGCCGTGGTCATCCTCACCGCGCTCGGCGACGGTGCGCGCCGCTACGTGATCAACGAGTTCTCCTCGCTCGGCAGCAACCTCGTCATCGTGCTCCCCGGGCGCTCGCAGACCGGCGGCTTCAACCCGGGCAACGCGATCACCAGCACGCCGCGCGACCTGACGGTGGACGATGCGCAGGCACTGCTGCGCGCGCCCTCGGTGAAGAACGTCGCCCCGATCGCCGTCGGTACGTCGGAGATCAGCGTCGGCGGCAAGCTGCGCGAGGTGATGATCGCCGGCACCACGGCACAGTATGTCCAGGTCCGCCGCCTCGACATGGCGCAGGGGCGCTTCCTCTCGCCGGGCGACTGGCGGCGCGGCGCCAGCGAGGCGGTGATCGGTGCCAAGGTACGCGAGGAGATGTTCGGCAATGCACCGGCGCTCGGCCAGCTGGTGCGCGTCGGCGACCGCCGTTTCCGCGTCGTCGGCGTGCTGGCGTCGAGCGGCCAGGGACTGGGCATGAACACGGACGAGGTCGTCTTCGTGCCGGTGTCACTGGCGCAGGCGATGTTCAACAGCAATACGCTCTTTCGCGTGCTGATCGAGGCCACCGGCCGCGAGACGATCGAGCCGGCGAAGGCGCAGGTGACGGCGATCCTGAAGGAACGCCACGATGGCGAGGAGGACGTGACGGTGATCACGCAGGACGCCGTGCTCTCCACCTTCGACCGCCTGCTCGGCGCGCTGACCATGGCGGTGGCCGGCATCGCGGCGATCAGCCTGGCGGTGGCCGGCATCCTGGTGATGAACGTGATGCTCGTCTCGGTGACGCAGCGCACGTCGGAGATCGGATTGCTCAAGGCACTCGGCGCCGATGCGGCGACGATCCGCAACAGTTTCCTCACGGAAGCGGCGATGCTCTCGCTCGCCGGCGCCGTGCTCGGCTACCTGCTCGGGCAGGCCGGGGCCGCCCTGATCCGTCAGCTCTACCCGACCTACCCAGCCTTCCCGCCTGACTGGGCGGTACTTGCCGGGCTCGTCACGGCGCTCGTCACCGGCATCGTCTTCGGCGTGCTGCCGGCACGCCGTGCCGCGCAACTCGATCCGGTGCAGGCACTGTCGAAGCGCTAGGCCATGACCCGATGATCCGCCCCGCCGACACCCTGCACCTCGCGCTGCGCGCCATCACGGCGCACCGGCTGCGTTCGTTCCTGACGCTGCTCGGCATCGCCGTCGGCATTGCGGCGGTGATCCTGCTCACCTCGATCGGCGAGGGTATCCACCGTTTCGTGCTGGCCGAGTTCACGCAGTTCGGCACCAATGTGATCGGCATCGGGCCGGGCAAGACGAAGACGTCCGGACCGCACCCGTCCGGCATTCCGACCTCGGTACGGCCGCTGACGCTGGCCGATGCCGACAGCCTCAAGCAGCTGCCGCACGTGACGGCGGTGACGCCGACGGTATGGGGCAACACCGAGGTCGGCGCCAACGGCCGCCTGCGGCGGACGACGGTCTATGGCGTCAGCGCTGCGATGACCCAGGTATTCAGCATCAAGGTGCGAACAGGCCAGTTCCTGCCGCCGGACGATTCCGACAATGCACGCCCCTTCGTCATCCTCGGCGCCAAGCTGAAGACTGAACTGTTCGGCAACGAGAATCCGCTCGGCGCCAAGCTGAAGATCGGCGCCATGCAGTTCCGCATCATCGGCGTGCTCGAAACGAAGGGCCAGTTCCTCGGCATCGACCTCGACGACACGGCCTACATCCCGGCCGCACGCGCACTCGAGTTGTTCAATCGCGACGGGCTGATGGAGATCCACGTCGCGTATGCGGAAGGCGTGCCCGCCGCGCAGGTGAGCAGCGCCATCAAGCAGACGCTGACGGCGCGCCACGGCCGCGAGGACTTCACGATCACGACGCAGGAAGACATGCTGCGCACGCTGTCGAAGATCCTCGACATCCTGACCATGGCCGTCGGAGCGCTGGGCAGCATCTCGTTGCTGGTCGGCGGCGTCGGCATCGTCACCATCATGACCATCGCCGTCACCGAACGCACCGGGGAGATCGGCCTGCTGGTGGCGCTTGGCGCACCGCGGCGGACGATTCTCGGACTCTTCCTCGGTGAAGCGGTGGCGCTGTCGGCCCTCGGTGGGCTGATGGGGCTGGCGCTGGGCATCGGCCTGGCGCAACTGATCCACCTCTTGCTGCCGGCGCTGCCTGTACATACACCGCTCAGCTTCGTGCTGCTTGCCGAGGGCGTCGCCATCGCCATCGGACTCGTTGCCGGCGTGCTGCCGGCACGGCGCGCGGCGCAACTCGATCCGGTGGAGGCATTGCGTGCGGAGTGAGTGAATGGATGCTACCGTCTCCCTATAACCCGAACCTGCATCCGCTAGCTGATCTGCCAAATCATCCGCGATGATCACACCCAACACGCCGCCCAACAGCGCCGCCGCTCGCATCCTCATCGTCGAGGACGAACCGGCCATTGCCGACACGCTGGCGTTCGCGTTGAAGCGCGATGGCTTCCTGACAGAATGCCTGTCTCTCGGCCGCGATGCGCTGGCGGCAGCCGCGTCCAGGACACACGCCCTCATTGTGCTCGACGTCGGCCTGCCCGACATGAGCGGTTTTGACGTCTGCCGTGAACTACGACGCTTCTCGGAAGTGCCGGTGATCTTCCTGACGGCACGCTCGGACGAGGTCGATCGCATCGTCGGCCTCGAGCTTGGGGCTGACGACTATGTGGCGAAGCCGTTCAGCCCGCGCGAGGTCGCCTCGCGGGTACGCGCGATCCTGCGTCGCGTGCAGCGGCCCGCAAGCAACAGCAACAACACTGCGCCATTCCAAATCGACCAAGACGGAGCGCGTATCGCCTACCACGATACCTGGCTGTCGCTGACACGCTACGAGTTCGGTCTGCTCGCCGCCCTGCTCGACAAGCCGGGGCGCATCCTGAGCCGCGCGCAACTGATGGAGCGGGTCTGGAGCGACGCCGAGGAAAGTCTCGATCGTACCGTCGATGCGCACGTCAAGACGCTGCGCGCCAAGCTGAAGGCCGTCCGCGACGACGATCCCATCGAGACGCATCGCGGGCAGGGCTACAGCGTCCGGACACGCAGCGCATGAACATCGCCATCCGGCTTTTCATCGGCTATTTCCTGATCGTCGGGCTCGCCGCCTGGTTCGTCGTCAACATCTTTGCCCGTGAGGTCGAACCGGGGGTGCGCCAGGCGACCGAGGACGCGCTGGTCGACACGGCCAACGTACTCGCCGAGCTGGCTGCCGACGACATGGCTCGCGGCAAGTTGGCCAACGGGCGTTTTGCCGGGGCGCTGCAAAACGCCCTGCAGCGCCAGATGCACGCCGAGATCTACGATATTGTGAAGGAGAACGTCGAGATCCGCGTCATTGCCACCAATGACCAGGGCATCGTTGTCTTCGACTCGGAGAATGCCGTCGTCGGGGCCGACTACAGCCAGTGGCGCGACGTATCACGCGTGTTGCGAGGCGAGTACGGCGCACGAAGCACGCGCGATGACCCGGGCGATCCCGACAGTTCGGTGATGTATGTCGCGGCGCCGATCACGCTGGGCGGCAAGACCATTGGCGTGCTGTCGGTCGCCAAACCCGCCGCATCGCTGATGCCCTACGCCGACAGGGCCCGCGACCGCGTTCGCCGTGCCGGTTTCTGGCTGCTGGCCGCGTCTGCTGCGACCGGACTAGCCTTCACGCTGTGGCTGACCTTCTCCATCAACCGTTTGCGCAATTACGCACGCACCGTCGCCGAGGGCGGCAAGGCTGTCGCGCCGACCGTCGGCGGCGGTCAGCTATCAGAACTTGCGCGGGCGCTGACCGTGATGCGGGAGCGCCTCGACGGCAAGCAGTACGTCGAGAACTACGTGCAGAACCTGGCACACGAAATGAAGAGTCCGCTGACAGCCATCCGCGCCTCGTCCGAGCTGCTCAGCGAGCAGCCGCTGGGGGAGGACTCCCGCCGCTTCGCCGGCCACATCGGCGATCAGGCCGAACGCCTGGAACAGACGATCGAGCGCATCCTGGCGCTCGCCCGTATCGAACAACTGCAGGCGCCAGAAACGGAAACGGCGATCCACTTCGGCGAACTGGCGCGAGAGGTTGCCGACAGCCGGATGACGCAGGCAGCACGCCGGGGCATCCGGCTGGATATCGAAGGCGATGCCGATGGGTACGGCGACCGTTTCCTGCTGCGCCAAGCGCTCGCCAATCTGGTCGACAACGCCATCGCCTTCTCACCCAACGATGGAACGGTGACGATATCGCTCTCCGCCAGCGACACCACCACGCTAGCCGTGTACGACCACGGGCCCGGCGCGCCCGACTACGCCCTGCCGCACATCTTCGAGCGTTTCTATTCCCTGCCGCGTCCGGACAGCGGCAAGAAGAGCACCGGCCTGGGCCTGCCTTTCGTCCGCGAGGTGGCCAAGATTCACGGCGGCGAAGCGTTCTTCGACAACGTTCCGGGCGGCGCCCTCGCCGGACTGCGCCTGCCGCGGCACGGCTGACACGACTTCACATTCGCTTCACACGCACTTCGTGCGGCCCCTCTACGCTGACGTCATCAACGTCACCAAAGGGGAAGCACATGAAGGACAAGCTCTACGTCAAACTCGGCATCATCGCGCTGCTATCCGTGATGCTCCTGCTGCCGCTTTCGATGATCGAATCGCAGATCACCGCTCGCAGTGCACGGCAATCGCAGGTCATCCAGAACATCGCCGGATCGGCTGCTGGCGCACAGACGCTGGTCGGCCCCGTCCTCGGCATCCATTACCGCGAACGCGTGGCACGCAAACGCTCGGAAAAGCAGGGGGAAGAATTCGAATGGGTCGAGCGAAGCCTCGTTTTTCCGGCGCAAACACTGGCCATCGATGGCGGCATTACGACAGAAATCCGGAGCCGCGGCCTCTACCAGGCGCGCCTGTTCCACCTGGATGCCAAGCTGACCGGCGGCATCGACGTCCCGGCGCAGCTTGGCCTGAACGGCGACCATCATCTGAGCGATGTTCGCGCCTACCTCGTACTCGGTGTTGCCGACGCCCGCGGCATCGGCAACGACCCGGAAGTGGTCATCAATGGCCGCAAGCACCACTTCGTTCCCGGCACCAACCAGATAATCCCCGGCAACGGCGTACAGATCGCACTGGGCACACTCGACACCAGCCGTGAACATCATTTCGATTTCTCGCTGCCGCTGACGCTGACCGGCTCGGAACGGCTGGCCATCGCTCCCACGGGCAACACCACCACCGTTGCATTGAACTCGAACTGGCCACACCCGAGCTTTCAGGGGCGCTTCCTGCCTGGCACCCGAAAGGTCTCCGCAGACGGTTTCGAAGCGCAGTGGCAAGTGTCGCATCTGGCACGAAACCTCGATCAGGCGCTGGCAGCGGGCGTCAACCCCGGCAATGGCGAAACCCTGGACATCAGCTTCGTCACACCGGTCAACGTCTATCTCAAGGCCGAGCGCGCGGTGAAATATGGCGTGCTGTTCGTCGTGCTGACATTCGCCGCATTCTTCCTCACCGAAATCCTGCGCCGGCTGCCGATCCACCCGATGCAGTACCTGCTGGTCGGTCTCGCGTTGGCGATCTTCTTCCTGCTGCTGATCGCCCTCTCCGAACACATTGCCTTTCTCGCGGCCTATGGCGTTTCTGCCGCCGCCTGCGTGCTGCTGATCGGCGGCTATCTATCGGGCGCACTGGGCAGCCGCTGGCGCGGCACCCTGTTCGGTGCAGGCATCGCCACGCTCTATGGCGTGCTCTATGGCGTGCTGGTTTCCGAAGACAATGCATTGTTGATGGGGGCTCTGATTCTCTTCGTCGCACTTGGCGCAGTGATGATGTCGACCCGGCGCTTCGACTGGTATCGCCTTGGCACGCCGGCATCCGTAGCCGCAACGGAGCAGTGACATGAGACTGCCATCGCTGCGTACCGCATTCATCTTCTCCGGCTCGCTGGTGCTTGTTTTATGGGCCGCCAACCCACGCCAGCCCTACCTTTATGCGCTACGCAGAATCGAAGCCCCGCTGCTGGTGATGCTGGCACTCGGCGTGCTGATCGCCGCAACCCGGTTGATGCGCACCGGCACCGACCGCAGCGTCTGGCGGCAATCGAGCGTCGCCGCCGCACTCGTTGCAATGCTGCTCGGCATCGGTCACGACGAGGCATTCCGGCGCCAGCGGCAAACCGTACTTGGCGGCAGTGAGGCGCTGCGCGCCGTCGGTAGGCATTTCGTCGTCGGTTATCGCAGCTTCGAAGAGACCGCTGCGCTCGCCAGTCGCGGGCTCATCGGCGGCATTTATCTCAGCCGGGATTTTGCACGTACGCGTTCGGCTCAGCGCATCCGCGCCGAAGTGCTGGCGCTGCAGACGCTGCGCGAAAAGGCAGGCTTGCCCCCCCTGATCGTTGCCGCAGATCAGGAAGGCGGCGAGGTCGCGCACCTGTCGCCGCCACTGGAACCACTACCACCGCTGGCCTCGCTCGCCGACAGCGCCGAAGACCTCGACGAACGCGCCTTCGCCTACGGCACGACGCAAGGCAGCGGCCTTGCCGCACTCGGGGTCAACCTAAACCTCGGACCAGTCGCCGATCTGCGCCCGAATCATCGACGGGCGCTGCTTGATACGCATACGCTGCTGCACCGACGCGCCATCTCGGAAGCGCCCGAGCGGGTTACGCGCGTCGCCGCCGGTTACAGCCGCGGCTTGCGCGAAGAAGGAGTCACGGCAACCTTCAAGCATTTCCCGGGGCTCGCCCGCACGCGTGCCGACACGCACCATTTCGCTGCTACGCTGGACACTCATATGGACACCCTTGCCGCCAGCGACTGGAAGCCATTCCGAGAAGCGGGGGCAAGCGGCGCGGCTATCATGCTGGCACACGTCACGCTGGCCGCCATCGATGCGTCACGGCCAGCCTCGCTGTCGCGGCCGGTCGTTCAGGAACTGCTGCGACAACAATGGCACTTCGACGGGCTGCTCATCACCGACGACCTGAACATGGGGGCCGTCTTTCGTCGCGGTGTCTGTCGCAGCGCGACCGAAGCGCTGGCGGCCGGCGTCGATCTGGTGCTGATTTCGTATGACGCAGACCAGTTCTACCCGGCGATCAAGTGTGCTGCAGCGGCCTATGCTGCGGGACACCTGAATCGCGACGAACTGAAGGAGAGCCGGCGTCGCATTTCCGTAACAGCGGAGTGGCCGATGGCACGCCACGCAGAAAGGAGCTGAACGATGATGCTGGAATCGTGGGAGCAGGTTGCCGTGCTGTCCGCCTTACCGTTGCTGCTGGCTGCCATCCGGCTGGCAAGCCTGGAGGCGCCGCGCCGATGGGGTGGGATCGTCGCCCTGAAGCAGATGGGACGAGGCGCAGCATTCTTCGCGGTGCTCGGGCCGCTGCTCGGCGGCCTGATGTTGGGGGCCATGATCACGCTGGTCATGGGCGGCGCACGTTCAATCGGCGACGGCATCCTGCTCGTGCTGGGCAGCGTCGTCATCGCCTATCTCACGTGCCTTATGCCGGCAGCGCTGACCGGTCTGGCCGCGGGCGCATTGCGGCCATGGCTGAACACATGGGAACGCCGGCTGTCGTTCGGCGCCTGCGGCGCCATTCTGACTGCGCTCTCACTACAGTTGCCGGGGAACGACAGCTGCCTGCTCGGGCTATTTCCCAGCCGGATGCTGAACATGCTGACGGCCGATCCGGTTGTCCCGATAGCGTCCTTTACCGCGACGACAGCACTTACCATCTGGTGGTGCCGCGCGCCGTTGCCGGAATTCGCCCACAGCGGCGACAATGGGGGCCGTCATGCGTAGCCAGATCATTCACATCCATCGCAATGCACCGCCGAAGCCGGCCGTGGGCGCCCCCTGCAATGGTTGCGGCGTCTGCTGTGCAGCGGAACTCTGCCCTGCCGGCATGCTGCTTTTCCGGCGTCGACACGGCCCGTGCCCGGCAATGGAATGGCATGGGAAACACTATCGCTGCGGGCTGCTGAGCAGTCCTTCGGCGTATCTGCCACGCTTTCCAGCCCGCGCCGAGGGCGGCGTTGTACGCCTTTTTGCACGCTGGATCGCCGCCGGCCGAGGCTGCGATTCGGATGCCCAACCGGAAGCATACGAATCATCATGACCCACTGGTTTATCACCGCCCTGTCGCTCCTGGCCGTTCCCGTCGCTTCCTGGGCGATGCCCCGTCACTCGCCGGTACCGGGCGGTGTTGCGGTCGTCGAACTGGGCGCGGCCGGCGATGCACGCCCGGACGCATCCTTCAACGATCTGCCGCAACCGGTGATCCGGCACAAGGGCAAGTGGGTGGCGCTGGTCGGCTTGCCGCTCGATGCCGGTGCTGGAACGCATACGCTCAGGATCAGCTCGGCGGCGGGGGAGCGCTCGTTGCCGCTCACCATCAGGGATAAACATTACCCGACGCAGAACCTGCGCATCGCCGACGACCGCATGGTGACACCGCCGCCAGAACTGGAAGCGCGCATCGCGGCGGAGCAGCAGCGCATCAGTGAATGGAAGCGCCACTATTCAACCGGCCGCGAGCCCGACACGCGCTTCGATCTGCCGGCTGCAGGGCGCCGTTCGGCGCGCTTCGGCGTGAAGCGGGTCCTCAATGGTGAGCCGCGCTCCCCGCATGGCGGGCTGGATGTGGCAGTCGGTGTCGGGGCACCGCTTCGCGCGCCCGCTGCCGGGACCGTGCTGGCCGTGGCCGATCTGTACTTCGCCGGCAGGACGGTGGTCATCGACCATGGCCGCGGCGTACTGACGCTTTATGCCCACCTCTCGCGTGCCGACGTTGCCGAAGGGCAGTCGCTGGCACGAGGCGAGGTTTTCGGGGCCAGTGGTGTCAGTGGTCGTATCACCGGCCCCCATCTGCACTGGGTCGTGATGCTGGGCGGCGCCTCGGTCGATCCGGAGCTGTTTCTGCCGGCGCGCTAATCGACGCTAGAATGTGCGCATCGCCCGCAACACGGAGACTCATCGCATGAAAGCACGCATCTTCGCCCTGACTCTGCTGACGCTCTCGACCGGCGCCCTCGCGACGACGATCGTCTGCCCGGACATGAAGGCGGCAACGCGCGCCGGCGCCTGCCCGACGGAAGAGGAACTGCTGTTCACCTTCAACGGCTACTGCAGCGACAACGCCCGGATGTACGGCAAAGGCACGGAGGTGTGCACCGACTATCAGGCCTACCGGAAGATGAAGAACGTCGTCCTGTGGGAGAGTCGCGACGGGGAGTTCCAGGGCTATGTCTCGTGCGATCTGACGGAGGCGCAGGTGAAGGCGCTGAAGCCGACCGGCATCACCGCTAACAGGGAAATGACCGGCGGTCGCGGCTCGGAGCGCAGCATCAATCGCCTGATGTGCAGCTACGGCGAGGGCATCGTCTTCAGCCGCCGCTCGCGCGAGGAGTGCCGCGTCGAAGCGGCGGAGGCATGCAGGACAGACAGCGCAGCCTGCAAGGCGGATTGCGCCAGCAAGTAGGCTGGCGTCAGGCCGTTTTCAGGCGGCGGGCGACCAGCGCGGCGAGTTCATCGCCGGAAATCGGCTTGCGGATGTATTCGTCGGCGCCGAGCATGTAGCCGAGCCGGACGTCCTCGACTTCGGTACTCGACGTGATGAAGATGAACGGGACATGTGCCGTGGACGGCTCGGCACGCAAGCGGGCCAGGACGCCGAAGCCGTCGACCCCGGGCATCAGCAGGTCGCAGAGCACGAGATCCGGGGGCGAACGCAGCGCCTGCTCGATGCCGGAACTGCCGCCGGCCGCCTGCATCACCACGTAACCATCATCGGACAGTACTTCGGCAGCGCAGTCACGCACCACGGGATCGTCGTCGATCACCAGAACACGGAGCATGCGAGGCGGCATCGTCACTCATCCATAAGTTGATGGCGCCCACGGGCGCCATCGTTCGAGGGCTATGTCGCGCGCTCAGGCCTTCGGCTTGGCCGGCGTACTCATCTCGCCCTTGCCGTCCTTGGCCTTTTCGCCGGAACAGGCCAGGACATTGAGGCTGGCGAGAGACAGCATAACGGCCAATGCGGCAGCTATCGTTTTCTTCATGATGATCTCCTCGTTGGGGAACGCCGGAGGGCGTGAGGTTCATTGTGGGCCAGACCCAGGCACAAGGCAAGGTGAGGCGACCGTGCGAGCCCTCCCTTGGCGCACGCTCAGTGGTGATAGCCGTGATGATGATCGTGTTGATGGCGTCGCTCATGTTTGGCGTGGCCCCACGCATGCCCCCGGCCGGGGTGCCCGTAGTAGCGGTACTCGACATGGGGGGCCGGCACGTAGCGTACCTGCGGCGCGGGGTAATAGACCCGGGGGGGCGGGGGGTACGACGGGCCTTGCGACATCTGCTGCCCGACGACGGCACCGACCGCACCGCCGACACCGCTGCCGATGATGGCGCCGTTGCGTCCGCCCATGGAGTCGCCGATGACGGCACCGGCGACGGCGCCGACACCGCCACCAACGGCAGTGCCGAACATGTCGGCACGTGCTGCCGACGCAGTGAACAGCAGCACCGCGGCGAGCGGAAGAAGAAGTCTGGTTTTCATGATTCGCACCTGCCTGGTTGTTTCGGTGCGACAAAGATAAACCGGTCTGCAACCCTTGTGGGGCCGCGGAAACAAAGGATTACAACTTGTTCACGAGCGTCATTCAGAACTGCTCGTCTTCGCGCAGGTAGCGCCATTTGCCGAGCGGCAGATCGCCCAGGCGCACACGCCCGATGCGTACCCGCTTGAGCCCGGTGACGCGCAGGCCGACCAGTTCGCACATGCGCCGGATCTGGCGCTTGCGGCCTTCCTTCAGGACGAAGCAGAGCTGGTCCTCGTTCTGCCAGCTGACCCTGGCCGGCCGCAGTTCGCGGCCGTCGAGCGAAAGGCCGTGATTGAGCAGGCGCAGTCCGCCTTCGATGAGCGTGCCGGAAACGCGGACGAGGTATTCCTTCTCGACCTCGGAATCGTCACCGATCAGTTGACGGGCGATGCGGCCGTCCTGCGTCAGGACCAGCAGGCCGGTGGAGTCGATATCGAGGCGACCGGCGGGTGCCAGCCCCTTCAGGTGCGCCGGCGAAAACCTGGGGCTTTCCGCGCGCTGCGACTCGCGCCACAGGCTGTCGCGTCCGACGAGGACGACAGCGGGTTCGTAGCCGGGCTCCGGTTGACCGGAGACATAACCGACCGGCTTGTTCAGGAGGATGGTGACCCGGGCCTCCTGCTTGACGTGGGCATCCGGGGCAAGCGTGATCGTTGCACCGGGATCGGCGCGCGTGCCCAGTTCTGTGACGCGCTCGCCGTCCACGAAGACCCAGCCACGCTCGATGTAGCTGTCGGCTTCACGACGGGAGCAGAGTCCGCGCTCGGCCATCAGTTTGGAGATGCGGACACCGGTGGCCGCCGACGCCGCCGGCGCGGGCACGGCGGTTGTCGGCGACGCCTGCGTGCGTTGCGGAGGAGCGTCGGCCACACTTGGCCGGGTCCGTGGTTTCCCGGAGCGGAGCGGCGGACGCGAGCGCCCGCTGCGTACAGGCTCGCCGTTCTCGGGGGCCTTGCGCACCGACAGCGTGCCGGCGACCCGGCCCCCCGGTTTCTTTGGCGTATCGCTCAACTCAGTCCTTGACGTCGATCAGCATGACATCGAAGACGAGCGTCGCATTCGGCGGGATGACGCCACCAGCACCGCGCGCACCGTAGCCGAGTTCGGGCGGGATGGTGAGCTTGCGGCTGCCGCCGACGCGCATGCCCTGGACGCCCTCGTCCCAGCCGGCGATGACGTAACGCTGGGCGAGCGGAAAGACGAAGGGGTCGTTGCGATCATGGCTGGAATCGAACTTGGTGCCATCGGTCAGCCAGCCGGTGTAATGGACCACGACGAGCTTGCCGGGGGTGGCTTCGGCGCCGGTGCCCTGGACGACTTCTTCGATGACCAGGCCGCTGGCGGTAGTAGTGATCGACATGGGGTTCTCCTGAATGCAAAGGTGGGGAGTGTAGCCCAGAGCAGGCCGTCACTGAAATCTTTCATAAAAAACAGATGCTTGACACCACTGGCCAAGACTCTTGCGTTACCTTAGAATCAGGTTATCTGACAACTATATTACGGAGACTTCCTGATGACCCGCTTTACCCGTTCCCTGCAGGCCGCCGCAACGACATTCGCATTCAGCGCTTCAGCCTTGGCCGCCGACGACACCATTCGCATCGGCTTTTACTGTCCGCTGACCGGCGGCTCGGCCGACATGGGCGTCTCGGCACGCAACGGCATCCGCCTGGCGTTCGAGGAAATCAATGGCATGGCCGGCGGCGTCAATGGTCGCAAGCTCGAACTCGTCGAACGCGACGACCTGGCCAATCCGGAACACGCGAAGAAAGTCGTCGAGGAGCTGATCCAGAAGGAGAAAGTGGTCGCGACGATGGGCGTCTGCAACACCGGTGTCGGACTGGCGACGATCGACGCGTTCCAGAATGCAAAGGTGCCGCTGATCGTGCCGGTATCGACGGGAACGCCGCTGACCAAGAAATTTGCCGGCGCACCGGAAAACTGGATCTTCCGCGTTTCGCCGCGCGATGAGGTGCAGGCACCGTTCATCGTTGCCGATGCGCTCAAGCGGGGCTTCCGCAAGATCGCGCTGTTCGCCGACACGTCCGGCTATGGCGAAGCGGGCAAGAACGATGTCGAGAAGGCACTCGCCGAGGCCGGGTTGAAGCCGGTCTCCGTACAGCGCTTTGCGGTCGGCGTGAAGGATCTCGCGGAGCAGGTGAAGGAAGCGAAGGCTGCGGGTGCCGATGTGGTGATCAGCTATACCGTTGGGCCGGAAGCCGCCGTGCTGGCGAAAGCGATCCAGGCGCAGAAGTGGAATGTCCAGCTGATGGGTAGCTGGCCGCTGTCGTGGCGCAACTTCATCGACGGGGCGGGCAGTGCCGGCGAAGGGACCCTGGTCGCCGTGAGCTTCCTGCAGCAGGCCGGTTTCCAGCGTCGCAACGCGTTCATCACCGCCTACCAGCAGAAATACAACACGCCGGTCATTCCATCGCCGATGGCGGCGGCGCAGGGCTACGATGCCGCGCTGCTGCTCTTCTACGCGCTGCACCAGGCACAGAGCAGCGAGCCGGCCAAGATCAAGCTGGCGCTTGAGAATCTTGGCCGGCAGGTGGCCGGTGTCATCACCACCTACGATCGTCCGTTCTCGAAGAGCGACCACGATGCGCTGACCGGCAACATGCTGGTCATGGGGGTCGTCAGGAAGGGCGCCGTCGACTACGCCTACAAGGAGGATGCGCAGCGCGGTTTCATCGTGCAGCGCAAGGCGCAGTAGTCGTCGCGGGCAACGAAGCGGGTGCCGGCCAGCCCCGCTTCGGATAAACTTGGAACATTGGATTGTAGGGGGTGTTCCATGGATGTCCGGTCACTGATCTCGCCCACTGTGGAGGATGAAGAGTCCCTGCAGACGTTCTTCGACGCGCTGATCGACCATGTGCTCACGATCGAGCGTGACGTCTCCCGACTGAAGGACGTGCCGGGCGATCGCGATGTCATCGCCGAACTCTTTCGCGCCGTACATAACATCAAGGGCGACGCCTCGCTGTGCAAGGTCGATTTCGGCATTGCCATCGCCCATCCGATCGAGGGCCTGCTCTCCCGTCTGCGCGCCGGCGAAGCCGTTTTTTCGGACCTGACGGCGGAGGCAATCCTGCTCGCGACCGACCGTCTGGAACTTGCCACCGATGCCCTGCTGACGAAACGACCGCTCGACGGCCTGCGCCTGCTGCCGCTCGTGCAGGGGCTGGAGAAGATGTCGCGGGCGATGCCGGAGGGCATCGATGCAGCGGCCGCCGCGCTGATCGAGTCGGTGACGGGTTTCAAGGCAGCGGCAAGCGCCGCTTTGCCCAAGGGAAAATCGCTGACCAGCTCGCGGAAAAACCTGCAGGTCGCCGACGACCTGCGCTTCTTCCGCGCCATCGCCCTGCAATCGGAAGCCCGCTCGCCGATGTTCAAGGGACGCACCAACCGCATCCTGCGCCTGGCCCTGGAAACCAACCAGGCAGGCGGCAAGACGGTCGATCCGGTGCAGCTGGAAGCGGCCGTCTATCTGCACGACGTGGGCATGATGCTGCTGCCCGAATCGGTGTGGCTGAAGGTCGGCCGCATGACGGACGAGGAAAAGGTGTCGTTGCGCAGTCACCCGGGCTACGCCGCCGGCCTTGTGCAACGCATGGACGGCTGGGAGGAGGCTGCACGCATGATTGCCCAGCACCACGAGATGCCCGATGGCGGCGGTTATCCGCAGGGCGTCAAGGGGGACGAGATCTGTGACGGCGCGAAGATTCTCGCGATCGTCGACGCCTTCGAGGCGGTGATGCTGAAACATATCCACCGCGGCAAGAACCGTTCGGTGCTGCGCGCGATCGCCGAGATCAACGCCTGCGACAACCAGTTCGCGCCGGAGTGGATCGTACCGTTCAACAGCGTCATCCGTCGCACGATCGAGGGCTGATCGCGGCCGATGGATGCTGATCTGGAACGGCGCTTCGGGGGTATCGGCAGGCTCTACGGTGATGCAGCACTTGCGGCCTTCCGCAACGCGAGCGTCGCCGTTGTAGGCATCGGCGGGGTCGGTTCCTGGGCTGCCGAGGCCTTGGCGCGCAGTGCGGTCAGCCACATCACCCTGATCGATCTCGACAACGTCGCCGAGTCGAACACGAACCGTCAGGTGCATGCGCTTGGCGATGCATACGGCAAGGCCAAGGTCACGGCGATGGCAGAGCGCATCCGGGCGATCAATCCGGCCTGCGTGGTGACCGAGATCGAGGAATTCGTAACGCCGGAGAATACGGCAGCGCTGCTCGGCCGCAATTTCGACGTGGTCATCGATGCCATCGATCAGGTGCGTGCCAAGGTGGCGATGATTGCCTGGTGCCGGCGCCAGAATCTTCCCATCGTGGTCGCTGGCGGCGCCGGCGGCAAGATCGACCCTTCGCGTATCCGTCTTGACGATCTGTCGCGCACCGAACAGGACCCGTTGCTCGCGCGCGTGCGCTCGCAACTGCGCAAGGAGCACGGCTTTACGCGCGATCCGAAGAAGAAGTTCGGCATCCCGGTCGTCTATTCGGCAGAGCCGATACGGCAGCCGGGATCGGGTGCCGCCTGCGAGACAGGCGCCGTGCACGGCGGGCTCAATTGCGCCGGCTTCGGTTCGTCGGTATGCATCACCGCAACGTTCGGATTGTTTGCGGCCTCGGCCGCGCTCGGCTTGATTCAGGAGAAAGCGTGATGGGCAGCGGCCGCAAGCGACGTTCACAGAAGGCCGGCCTGCCGCCGGGCGCACTGGTCCACATCGGAGAAGTGAAGACGGCAGCGACGGCGATGAGCCTGACGCGGCTCGGCGCTGGCGGTATCGAGGAAATGGAGATTGCGGACCTCACGGAGATCCCTCCCGGCAATGACGCATTTCCGGTGATCTGGCTGAACATTTACGGCGTGCACGATGCCGCAGCGATGGCCGCGATCGGCAAACATTTCGACCTCCATCCGCTGGTCATCGAGGACATTCTCAACACCGACCAGCGTCCGAAGGTTGATGCCTTCGAAAACTATCTCTTCGTCGTCGGTCGGCTTTACGACAGTACCCGGACGCGCAGTGACCTGGCCATGGATCAGGTCAGCATGATCATCGGGCACAATTTCATCCTGACGTTTCAGGAACGGCGCAGCGGAACCTTCGATCCGATCCGGCAGCGTCTGCGCAAGGAGAAGGGGGCATCGTTGCGACGCCCGAGCGCCGATTACCTGGCCTATACATTGCTGGACGCGATGGTCGACGGATACTTCAGCATCATCGAACGACTGGGCGACAAGTGCGAGGATCTCGAGGAAGAAATCCTCGGGCGGCCGAAGAAGAACGTGCTGCAGAAGATGCACGAACTGAAGCGGGAAGCGTCCATCCTGCGCCGGACCATCTGGCCGATGCGCGAACTGATCGGGTCGCTGCAGCGGAACCATGCCAATTTCTTTTCCGAGGAAACGCGCATTTACCTGCGCGACATCTACGACCACACGGTACATCTGCTGGAGCAGCTGGAAGACCTGCGCGACCTGCTGACAGGCCTGCTCGATGTCTACCTGAGCAGCGCCAGCAACCGCGTTAACCTGGAAGTGCGTACGCTGACGCTGCTGACGACAGTGTTCATGCCGGCGGCACTGGTGGCCGGTATCTTCGGCATGAACTTCCGCAGCATGCCGCTGCTGGAAAGCCCGGATGGATTCTGGACAGCCCTCATGCTGATGGGGGGCGTCGCGCTGCTATTGTTCGGGATTTTCTGGTCGCGAAAACTATTTCGCTGACGCGTCGAGCCAGACGTCGAGGCCCTGGGAATTCAGCTCGACGTCGGTTTCCCACAGCTTGAGCACTTCTGCCGGCGCCATCTGGCAACCGAAGTGCTTGGCTTCGTTGACGATCAGTCGGGCAACGTTGGCGCGGATACGTGCATGTCGGTCGGGGCCCGGCCGGCTCTCGCGCCGGGCGATTTCGACGTGGGTGTCGACAAGGCGGTGCAGGTCATCGGCACAGCGCTCGACATCGCGCAGCTCGCTGAAGTGCGTGAGATACATTGCGCGCGGCGCAAAGGACATCAGCAGGTCGATCGACGTGTGCATCGCCTCGGGATCGAACTGGACCGGTGTCGTCGTCGGGAAGACGAACTGGCGGCCATCGGTGTCGAGTTCGCGATAGGACAGCCCGAAGGTGTCGCCGGTAAAGATCGTGTTGCTGCCGCGATCGACGATGCAGATGTGGTGACGCGCGTGACCCGGCGTGTCGAGGCACAGGAGTTCGCGCCCGGCGAGGTCGATACGGGTTTCGTGCGGTGCCTCGACGATGCGCGTCGCGTCGATCGGCAGGATCTCGCCATACATGCGGCGCACCTCGTTGGCGCCATACACGGCGGCCGCGCCGGCAACCAGCTTGCTCGGATCTGCCATGTGACGGGCGCCGCGCGGGTGCACCACCAGGCGTGCATTCGGAAACGCACGCATCATGGCGCCGGCGCCACCAGCATGATCCAGATGGATGTGCGTCAGGATGACGTAGTCGACGCTGTCGACACCAAGATCCATCGCTTCCAGGGCATCGATGACGCGTGGCAGGGACTCGTTGGTGCCGGTATCGACGATAGCGACGCGCCCGTCTTCCACGACGAAATGGATCGCCGCGTGCAGATGGCGGACGTATCCGGAATCGATCGCGCTGACCCCGTGGGCGTAGTGGAAAATCTGAGGTGTCACGGCACTTCCCATATTGCGCTTCATAGCGAGGGAGCGATTATAGTTGCTCTTGGGTCTGCCTTGTGACACCCTGCGCGCATTTCCATAATCCGCAATCCTGAGACTTTTCCATGGAGCATTTCCTGGCCGACGACGGCGAGAAGATCTATCTGAAAATTTCCGGCGACGGCCCACCCTTGGTGATGCTGCACGGCTGGACGTCGAGTCATCAGGAGTGGTTTCCGTTCATTGCCGAGCTGCAGAAACACCACACCGTCTATCGCTGGGACGCGAGAGGGCACGGTGGACATCGCCTGCAGGGAAACGATCAGCCTACCGTTTCGCGCATGGCACGCGACCTTCACCTGCTGCTGACGCATTTCGGACTCGACGACGCATGCGCTGTCGGTCACTCGATGGGTGCACTGACACTATGGCAGTATGTCCATGATTTCGGCACGACGCGTCTCGGTAAGCTCTGCTTCATCGACCAATCGCCGCGGCTGGTGACCGATGGCGACTGGCCGCACGGCATCTATGGTGATTTCGACCAGATTCGGGCGCAGCGTTTTGTCGGTGAACTGGAACTTGATTTTGCCGAATCGGTTCTGCGCCTCGGGGCGCTCGGACTCAATGAACGTGCGCGTCAGAAATATGCCGAGAATGCACGCGGCTGGGAGCGTAGCCGCGCGCAGCTTCGCGCGCTCGATGCAAAGCCGCTGATCGCCTGCTGGCAGAGTCTGACGGAAGCAGATTACCGGGAAGTGCTGTCGCAGATCGACATTCCCGCGCTGCTGATCTACGGCGGGGAAAGCAATTTCTACCATGCAAGCACGGCGCAATACGTGCAGAGCCGCATTGCTGGCGCCATCCTTCACATCTACGAGGGGACCGACCATTCGCCGCATCAGTGGCAGCGCGAGCGCTTCACGCGCGACCTGCTCGCTTTCGCCGGCTAGGTAGGTTTTAGACGGCTCGCGAACTGTGCGCGAAAGCGCGCAAGCTTTGGGCCAATGACGACAGCGCAGTAGCCCTGCTCGGGGTGCCGGGTGAAGTAGTCCTGGTGGTACTCCTCGGCCTGGTGAAACGGCATTTTCTTCAGCACTTCGGTAACTATAGGCGTATCGAACAGGCCCTTGTCGTTCAAAGCAGCGATGCAGGAAAGCGCCGCCTCGTACTGCGCTGAGTCCTGCGCGACGATAACCGAACGATATTGCGTACCGACGTCGTGCCCCTGCCGATTGAGGGTGGTCGGATCGTGGCTCGAAAAGAACGTTGCGAGGAGATCGTCGAATGAAATCTGCTCGGGATCGAATTCGATCTGGACAACTTCAGCGTGGCCGGTTTGCCCGCTGCATACCGACTCGTAATTCGGGTGCGGATCAAGGCCGCCGGCGTAGCCACTTTCGACGGAGCTGACGCCGACAAGCTGGCGAAATAGAGCGTCCAGGCACCAGAAGCACCCGCCACCAAATACGGCTTTCTGCATGGCATTTCCTCATCGAGACCCACACCACTACGACAGGCGAGCAGGCCTGAAGATTCCGCCGCCCAGCAAATTCACGATCGAGCTTCTGAAAGCGAAACACCCCTTGAGGGTATGCTCAAGGGGTGTTTGTATGGGGTAGCCTGGCGGTGACCTACTTTCGCACACGAGGTGTGCACTATC
>WBZP01001707.1_pt1 | contig 26457 bp, 23 predicted proteins | sample 5204301 | NCBI WGS metagenome assembly WBZP01 (sample SAMN12412401, study PRJNA552823) | activated sludge metagenome | isolation source: activated sludge from nitrification reactor of wastewater treatment plant... | place: USA: Pennsylvania | collected 2017 | reverse complement strand
GCCACCCGCCACCCCGTCAAATGCGGAGTGCGCATCCTCAGATGCGCCTCCCCGCCACGCCAACTCGCCCGCATCTGAGGATGCGGACGCCGCGCGCGGTAGGTCGTTGGTTGTTGGTCGTTGGTCGCCACCCGCCACCCCGTCAAATGCGGAGTGCGCATCCTCAGATGCGCCTCCCCGCCACGCCACTCGCCACTCGCGCCGCAGGAGTCGAAAAAGGTAAATCGTAAACCCAACGACACACAGAACGAGGAAGCCGTTGAGGACAGCATAAATCCACATCGCCATCGGCACATTGACCCCGCCGAACAGCCCCCAGAACGACATCATAAACCCGCGCCGCTCCCCCCACAGCTGCACCAGCGAAGCCGGCGTCGCCCGCTGCCCCAGCACGGCGATAAACGCGCTCCAACCCAACCAATCGCCATAGAGGACGATATTGCGATAGTACCACCACCCCGCAATAGCCGCGGCGGGGATGCCGATGAGCGCCAGAGAAGAGAAGAGCGACGCAGAGAGACGCAGAGGAGCGCTGAGAGACGCAGAGAAAGAACGAGCGTTTCTTCCTCTGCGTCTCTCAGCGCTCCTCTGCGTCTCTCTGTGTTCCTCTCCCCTCTCCCCTGGCCCCTCTCTAAATTCGTAGTTCGTAGTTCGTAGTTCGTAGTTCGCCCTCTGCCAGACGGAGACAACTGCCGTCCCAATAGCCAGCGGGAACAACCCCAACGTCCCCTCTTTGGTCAGCGCCGCCAGCCCCAGCACGATGCCCAACCCAACCCACTCCGTCCAGCGCACCGGGAAGTAACCCCCCACCCGCCGCCGCACAATGCGAATCATCAACAGCACCGCCAGCGACGCCAGCGGCACGGCCAGATTGTCGTTGTTCACCGCCCCGCTGATGAACAGGAACATCGGCAGGAACGCGTTGAGCGCCGCCGCCAGCAGCGCCACCTCCGGCCGGCCCGGGGCGACCTCTTTACCAATGCGGTAGGTCAGATAGACCGTCGCCGCGCCCAGCAGCACCGAGAACAGCCGCACCACGCGGATAGCCAGCAGCGTCCCCGCCCACGGGTTGGCTGCCGGATCGTGGATGGCCAGATTGGTGTTGCCGTCGGGGGTGATGATGCCATTGTCTACATGGGGGTTCAGCCAGCGCGCCTGCGCCATGTCCGAGGTGTCAATCCAGAATGTCAGCGCCGCAGCCAGATAGTAGTATAGCGGCGGCTGGCTGGCCTCCTGGTTCCACGGCCCGGCCAGCGCCGGGTCGAACACCTGCACCGGCAGCGGGTTGCCGTCGGCCAGATGGCGCACCATCGGAAAGTGCCACAGCTCATCCGACGCCTCGAACGCCGGCGTAATGAGGGCATAGCTGAAGCCGAGGAGGACGAACAGGGCCAGGATGAGCGCCAGAAGCCGCCGCTCGGCGCGCGGATGAATGGTCATTGTATGGAATTGTAGCAGCAGGGCCGCCCGCCGCCAGGCCGCTCGCCCGGCGATTGCCATACGCGCCCAAGGCGGCTATGATATGCCATGGATCAATCGTCCGGCACAGTCGTCATACACTCGGCTACATCCGGCGACGAACCCTTCCTGTGGCAGATGCTCTATCAGGCCGTGTATGTGCCGCCCGGCCAACCGCCGCCACCCCCCGACGTCGTGCGGCGGCCGGAGTTGAGTCGCTACGTGACCGATTGGGGCGAGCCGGATGATCTGGGTGTCGTGGCCGAGTCCGACGGGCAACCGGTCGGCGCGGCCTGGTTGCGCTGCCTGAGGGGCGAGCGGCGGGGCTACGGCTACGTAGACGACCGGACGCCCGAATTGACCATCGCCGTGCTGCCGGAGTATCGCGGTCGGAGCATCGGCGGCCAACTCCTGACGCGCCTGCTGGCCGAAGCCTCCCACCGCTTCCCGGCCGTCTCGCTCAGCGTCATCAGTGGGAATCCGGCGCGGCGGCTCTATGAACGCCACGGCTTCACTGTCCACGCCGACAACGGCGGTTCATTGACGATGATTCACCGCTTCGACCGCCCATCCGAACGCGCGGCGATCACCTCGGCGTAGAAGTCGGCCGTCTGCCCGGCAATCACTCCCCAGTCGAACAGCCCCGCCAACTCCCGCGCCCCGCGCCCCAGCCGCCCCCGCCGCGCCGCGTCGCCGGCCAGCGCCACCACCGCCTCGGCCAGGGCCACGGGGTCGTCCGGCGGCACGAGCCACACGTTCTCCCCATGCCGCAACTCCGGCGCGGGCGCGGCCGGCTCGGTCGTCACCAGTGGCCGCCCATGCGCTAGCACCGCCATCAGCGTCCCCCGCCGCAGCGAAACCCCGTCGCGATAGGGCATCACCATCAGGTCGGTCGCCCCCAGATGGGCCGAGACGCGCTCCGGCGACAGGAACCCCGTCCAGTGGACGCGCCTACCCAGCCCCAGCCGTTCGATCTGCGCCCGCAGCCCGCGCAGGAAGGCCTCGTTGTTGCGCGGGTCGCTGGCCCCCGTCTGCCCGCCGATGAAGACCAGGTGGTGGCGACCGTCTAGCCGGGCCAGCGCGTCGAGCAGCGTATCGGCCCCCTTCGTCTCGTTCAGGAAGCCGAAGTAGCCCAACAGCACGTCGCCATCGCCCAGACCCAGCCCGTCGCGCACCTCGGCGATCTCCACGTGGTGCGGCTCATAGGCGTCAATGTTGCTGCCGATGGGAATCTGGCGTAGCGGCGCTTCCGTCCAGCCGCGCAGCACGTCGAGGTCGGCGGCGTTGGTGGCGATGCCCCCCGCCGCCCGCCGCGCCAGCCCGCGCACCGCTCCCTCACGGAGCTTGCCCGCCTTGGGGAACAGGTAGGGCACGCGCAGATCGTGGAAGGTGACGACCGTCGGCGCGACGCCGCGCAACCGCCAGGGCAGGTAGTGGATGGCCGCGGCGCGCATGTTGTAGGCCGCGGCCTGGTACTGCACGTTGACGATCTCCAGGTCGTAGCGCACGACAATATCGGCCACGGCCGACAGCGACGGCCAGCGCCAGCGGCCGATGCGCGGGTGCAGCAGCCCGTAGTCGAGCGCCACCGGCGCAAACAGGGCCGACGCCTGGCGCGGCGCGTCGGCCGGGCGGGCGCGCTTGCTGGTGATGACGTGGATCTCGTGCCCCCGCGCCGCCAGTGCCCGCGCCAGTTGCTCGGTGAACGCCCCCACCCCGCCCTCCAGCGGCGGATACTCCCCCGTGACCAGTCCGACGCGCATGGCCTAATACCCCGCCGGCCGCAACCCGGAACGCAGCACGTCGCGATAGGCGCGCACCCGCTGGCGGCGCAACTCCGGCTTGCTGCCCAACGCGCCTTTGGCCGCCTCCAGCGCCAGTTGCCAGGCGTAGCTGCCCAGCAGAAAGAGGCGCAACACGACTGTGGCGACGCGCCCGTGGTACTTGCGGAAGTAGCGCAGCTTGGCCCGCTGGAAGTTGATGTGGCGGGCCGTCACCGCCTGCTCACTGCTCTTGCCCACGTGGTGGACGACCCGCGCCGCCGGGTGGTAGACCACGCGCCAGCCGTCCTCTTTGATTCGCCGGCACCAGTCCAGCTCCTCCGAATACATGAAGTACCCCTCGTCCAGCCCGCCGACGCGCTCATAGACAGCGCGCCGCACCAGGATACACGCCCCCACCAGCCAATCCACGTCGGCCGTGACCGCGTCGGGCAGGTCAAGGGCGTAGTAGCGCCGCAACTCGCCCGGCGCGATGCCCGCCAGCCACGTGCTCTCCACAAAGCCGGTGGCCAGCGTCGGGAAGCGACGGCGCGACGACTGGACGCTGCCGTCGGGGTTCAGCAGTTGCGGCCCCACCGCGCCGACGTCGGGGTGGCGGCGCAGATAGTCCACCAGGACCGGCAGCGCGTCGTCCAGCACGACCGTATCGGGATTGAGCAATAGCAGATAGTCGCCGCGCGCCTGGGCCAGAGCGATGTTGTTGCCGCGCGGGAAGCCAACGTTCTCCGCCTGCGGCAGCAGCCGCACCCACGGGAACTCGGCCGCCACCATCGCCGCGCTGCCGTCGGCCGAAGCGCCGTCCACCACGATGACCTCCATCTCCAGCCCGCCGCGCCCGCGCGCGATGCTGTGCAAACAGTCGCGCAGCAGGTCGCGGACGTTCCAGTTGACGATGAGGATGGAGAGCATGGTGGGTAGTGGGCGGTATACAGTAAGCAGTATTCAGTGGGTCAGTAGGTCAGTAGGTCAGTGGGTCAGTAGGTCAGTAGGTCAGTAGGTCAGTGGGTCAGTGGGTCAGTGGGTCAGTGGGTCAGTTGGTTGGTCGAATTGTAGCCCATTTAGTTCGGATGCGTAGGGGCGGGACAATCGGCGCGAGATACCTACTCTGGTCACCGGAGCGTCGGTTGCCGATTGTCTCGCCCCATTATTGTAGCGCGGGATGGCATCCCGCGTTCTGCGCCGCCCAAGACGCGGGATACCATCCCGCGCTACAAGCTACAATCGGAAAAGCGCCTGCGCATTGGCCGTCGTGGCCGCGGCCACGTCCGCCAGCGACACCCCCCTCACCTCGGCTAGCCGCTCGGCCACCAGGCGCACGTGGGCCGGCTCGTTGCGCTTGCCCCGGAAGGGGTGCGGGGCCAGGAAGGGCGCGTCCGTCTCGATGAGCACCCGATCAAGCGGGACGCGGGCGGCGATGGCCCGCAACTCATCGGCCTTCTTGTAGGTCAACGGCCCGGTGAAACCCAGATAGAAGCCCAGCCCCAGCGCCGCCTCGGCCGTGGCCCAGTCGGCCGCGAAGGAGTGCAGTACGCCGCGCAGAGCAGGTTCTAGGTTCCAGGTTCCAGGGGTCAGGGAAGAGCGCTCTTCCCTGGCCCCTGGAACCTGGAACCTGGCCCCTTCATCTCTGCTCCCCTGCGCCACCGCCGTCAACAGCCGCAGCACATCCTCGCTCGCGTCCCGGTTGTGGATGATGACCGGCAGGCCCAGCTCGACGGCCAGTTCTAGCTGGGCGGTCAGGGCTTGGTGCTGCGTCGGCGGCGGGGTCTTGTCCCAGTAGTAGTCCAGGCCGATCTCGCCGATGGCCACGACCTTGTCATGTTGGGCCAGCTCGCGCAGGGCGTCAATCCACTCGTCGCGCCAGCCGGCGGCCGAGTTTGGGTGTACCCCCACGGCAGCATAGACGCCGGGGAAGCGCTCGGCCAGGGCCAGCACCGCCGGCGCGTTGTCCAGGTCGAGGCCGGGCACGATGATTCGCGTCACCCCCGCCTCGGCCGCCCGCGCCACAACCGCTTCCACTTCCTCGGCGAACGACTCGAAATCAAGGTGGCAGTGAGTGTCAACTAACATGTCGCTCTTCCGCGCATCGCACCTTCCGCGGTGCGTTGCACGTTCTTCCTGGTCTAGCCCGCTCGCTCAGAAGGTGCGACGCACTGAAGAAAGTGCGACGCACCTGCTTCTGCGTGCATCGCACCTTCCGCGGTGCGTTGCACGTTCTTCCTGGTCTAGCCCGCTCGCTCAGAAGGTGCGACGCACTGAAGAAAGTGCGACGCACCTGCTTCTGCGTGCATCGCACTTTCCGCGGTGCGTTGCACGTTCTTCCTGGTCTAGCCCGCTCGCTCAGAAGGCGCGACGCACTGAAGAAAGTGCGACGCACCTGCCTCTCCGTGCGACGCACCGGCTAGGGGTTCATCAGTTTCGCCATGAAGTCGTCGGGAACCTGCACCGTCACCACCTCGCCGCGAGCGCACAGTTCGTCGTGGGCAAATAGCTCCACAGCCACAACGACCTTGCGCCCCTTGATCTCCTTCACCCGGCCGCGCAGCTCCAGCGGCCGGTCAATCGGCGTCGGCTTCAGGTAGTCCACGTGCAGTGAAGCAGTCAGGAAGCGCAGCGGCGGGTCGCTGTCCATCGGCCGCCCCTGCTCGCGGTAGGCCGCCGCCGCCGCCGTGCCCGTGCCGTGGCAATCAATCAGCGAGGCGATGAGGCCGCCGTAGACGTAGCCGGGCACGGCCATGTGGTACGGCCGCGGCTGATAGTGGCAGACCGTCGTCTCTCCGTCCCAATAGCTCTTGATCTGCAACCCGTGCTCGTTCAGCCGCCCGCAACCGTAGCAGTAACTGACTTCGTCGGGGTAGTAGTCTTGGAAGGCGTGTTCCATAGTGGTTAGTGGTTAGTGGTCAGTAGGTCAGTAGGTCAGTGAGTCAGTCGGGCAGTTACAGTCTGACTGACCTACTGGCCCACTGACCTACTGACCTACTGGCTTACTGACCCACTGTCTTATTTCAGTCCCGCAATCCGCAACCCATCCTGCAAAATCTCCTGCACCTTGTCGCCGTGGGTCGTTTCGCAGTAGACGCGGATGATCGGCTCCGTGCCGCTGAAGCGGATGAGCAGCCAGCCGCCGTCCTCCATGTGGAACTGGAAGCCGTCGAGCGTGTCAATGCCCGTCACCTTCAGCCCGGCGATGCGCTCCGGCCGGGCAGCGATGACGCGGGCCTGCACCTCGCCCCGCCGCGCCGTCTCGAAGGCGGTGTCAATGCGGTCGTAGTAGTGCGGGCCGACCTTCTCGAACAGCCAGTCGAGCAGTTGTGACGGCTTCTTGCCCGTCCGCACCATCATGTCCAGCAGGTAGAGGCCGGCCAGGATGCCGTCGCGGTCGGGCGCGTGGCCGCGGAAGGCGTAGCCGCCGCTCTCCTCGCCGCCCAGCAGCGCGTCGGTCTCCTTCATCTTGGGGGCGATGTACTTGAAGCCCACGCCCGTCTCATAGATGGGCACGTTGTAGATCGCCCCCAGCTTGTTGAGCATCTTGGTCGTCGAGATCGTCTTGACGATGGGGCCGCGCTCGCCGCGCACCTCCAGGAAGTAGTAGCCCAGCAGGCCATAGACGCGCAACTGGTCAATGAACCGCCCGTTCTCGTCGCCCAGCCCCACCCGGTCGGCGTCGCCGTCGGTGATGATGGCCACATCGGCCCCCAGCCGCTTGACGTAGCTCAGCCCATCGTCAATGTTGGGCGGAATCGGCTCCGGCCGCAGCATCTTGGGGAAGACGGGATTGCGCTCGTTGTGAACTTCATGTACCTGCGTCGCCCCACCGCCCAGCAGCCGCGGGAACCAGCCCGCGCCATTGCCCCACATGCAATCCACCAACACATTGAAGCCGGCGGCCTTGATCGGCTCGATGTCCACCAGCTTGTGGATCAGGGCGATGTAGTCCGGCGCGGGGTCGAACAGCGTCACCAGCCCGTCGCTCATCGCGTCATCGAGCTTCATGCGCTTGACCGCGGCGATGTCGGGGATGCCCGCCTCAATCCGCTTCAAGTCATTTGGCGGAATGGCCCCGCCGACCTCGTCACGCACCTTGAAGCCGCAGTCGCCCGGCGGGTTGTGGCTGGCAGTGATGTTGATCGCCCCGGCCGCGCCCCTGGCCTGCACCGAGTAGGAGATGGCCGGCGTCGGCGTGTTGCTCTGCGTCAGCCAAACGCGCACGCCGTTGGCCGCCAGCACCTCGGCCGCCGCGGCAGCGAAGTGCTCGGCAGCGAAGCGCTGGTCATAGCCGATGACGGCCCCCTTCTCGGCCGCGCCCGTCGCCTGCAGGAACGACGCGAACCCCTGAGCACAGCGGCGCACGTTGTCGAACGTATAGTCCTCGGCAATCCGCCCGCGCCAACCGTCGGTGCCGAATATGATTTGAGTCATGAGCCTCCCTTATTACCAGTGGTCAGTGGGTCAATGGGTCAGCACAGTCGTTGGTCGTTGGTCGTTGGTCGTTGGTCATGTTCTGAATTCGTAGTTCGTAGTTCGTAATTCGTAGTTCTTACTGACCTACTGACCCACTGACCTACTGCTTACTTCCTAAACCGCCACTTCCCCCGCCCGCAACATCACCAGATCCGCGTCCACCATCATTTTCACCAGCTCGGTAAAGGACACGCTTGGCTCCCAGCCCAGCACGTCGCCCGCCTTGCCGGCGTCGCCGACGAGCAGGTCTACCTCGGCCGGGCGCATGAAACGCCCGTCCTGCACCACATACTCGCGCCAATCCAGGTCAAGATGCTCAAAGGCCACGTTGAGGAATTGCTCCACGGAGTGGGTCTCGCCGGTGGCGACAACGAAGTCGTCGGGCGTATCCTGTTGCAGCATCAGCCACATGGCGCGCACGTAGTCGCCGGCGAAGCCCCAGTCGCGCCGCGAATCGAGGTTGCCCAGCCGCAACTCGTGGGCCAGACCCAGCTTAATCCTGGCCGCCTGATGGCTGATCTTGCGCGTGACGAACTCCAGCCCGCGGCGCGGCGATTCGTGGTTAAAGAGGATGCCCGACGAGGCATGGAGGTTGTAGCTCTCGCGATAGTTGACGGTGATCCAGTGGCCGTAGACCTTAGCCACCCCGTAGGGGCTGCGTGGATAGAAGGGCGTCGTCTCGCGCTGCGGCACTTCGACGACCTTGCCGAACATCTCGCTGGAGCTGGCCTGATACATGCGGATGCGCGGGTTGACAATGCGGATGGCGTCCAGCACGCGCGTCACGCCCAGCGCGGTCACGTCGCCGGTGAAAACCGGCTGATTCCACGAGGTCTTGACAAAGGATTGGGCGGCCAGGTTATAGACCTCATCGGGCTGATACTCATCCAGGATGTGAATGAGCGAAATTTGGTCGCTCAGGTCGCCGGGAACGATTTCCAACCTGTCCTGAATGTGACCGATGCGGTGGAAATTGAGTGTACTCGTGCGGCGCACCATGCCGACGACGCGGTAGCCGCGGTCGAGCAGGAACTCGGCCAGGTAGGAGCCGTCCTGTCCGGTGACGCCCGTAATCAGTGCTGTGGGCATTGGTTTTCTCTCATTGCGGTCTCGGCGCTGGGGCCGGTGAGCGTAGTATAGCCGATGACGAAACACCTGACAGGTGCGCGGCCCTACGATTTCCTGACGATACACCTGATAGGTGCGGCCCGCGGTGTCCAGTTCTGACAGATGCGAGGCGGTGCGGGCCGCACCTGTCAGGTGTTGCCCAGGGCGTAAACAATGTGGCTCTGCCGCCGCCGCAGCGCGCCGGGCAGCAGCCGCTCGCCGTGGGCGTAGACGCGCAAGCCGCCCATCACCGCCGCCTCGAACGCGCCCTGGGTCGCCTGTTCGCGCTGTTCGTCGCTGCGGGTGATGCCCGGCGGGAAGGGGGGCATGTCAATGTAACCAGTTGTCAGTTGATAGTTGTTAGTTGCTAGTAGTGGGTAGTCGTTGGTCGTTGGTCGTTGGTCGTTCGTCGTTCGGCGTTGGTCGGCGACGAGCGCCCGCAGTTCGTCCAGGCGCAAGCCGGAGAGGCCGCTGCGGTCGGTGTGGGCCGGGTTGTCGGCGTTGGGGGCGAAGAGGGCCAGGGCCGCGGCGCGGCCGCGCAGGGCGGCGACGTAGGCCGGGCGCTCGGCCGCGGCCAGCCGTTGCAGCACCTCTGACGACACGGCCAAATCGAATCGCCCGGCCAGCCCCGCCAGCCCCGGCAAGTCGGCCAACAGGCACACCGGGCGCGGGAACACAGCCCAGACCCCAGAGGTCTTCTGAGACCTCTGAGGTCTATCTAACGCTCCGCGCAAGCGTTCCAGCGCCGCCGGCCGGTCGTCCACCACCGTCACCGCCGCGCCCAACTCCCCCGCCAGCAGCAGGAAGTCGAGGCTGGCTCCGTACTTCTCTGGCAGCCCGGCGACGAGAATGGACGCCGGGCGCGGCCGGCCCTTCAGCCAGCGGCCGAGCGCCAGCCGCTTGGCGTAATACTCGTAGGCCGTGCCCATCCCTTCCCCTTCGGCCAGGGCGAGGGCGTAGAGGTCTTTGATGGTGTAGTGAGCGAGCATGGTGGTCAGTGGTCAGTAGGTCAGTAGGTCAGTAGGTCAGTAGGTCAGTGCTTGTTGTCGGTTAGCGGCTGTCGTCCATCGGCGGTCGGCCGTCGGCGGTCGCCTCATAAGCCATGACAGGGCGATAGACGCAGCGACACCGCCCCCCCTTGGGGCACTCCGGCAGGGGCAGATGGGGGGCATCGTCGGGCAGGTATTCGGCCGCGGTGTCGAGCGCCCGGCTGGCCGGGCAGCCCTCCGGGTCAACCTCGACGCGCACGCCGCGAATCGAGCCTTTGGCTTTCATGCCCAGCCGGTAGGCGGCCAACGTCTTCTCGGCATAGTCGGGCGCTTTTTCCATTTCCTGGTGGAAGCCTTTGAGCCAGTCGAAGGGCATGGGTGATTTCTCCTGGGGCGAATAGTAACCGGGGTTCTGCGATCGCGCCATTTGCCTGAAGAGAGGTGCGACGCATTCATCGGTCAGACTACGCACCACCCCCGCGGCGCCGCCAGCCGCCGCGGGCCAATATTGCGGACGCGCAGCAGATCATCCACGGTAACAAACGGCCGCGCCTCAATAATGGCCGCGGCCAGCGCCGGGCCGATGCCGGGCAGCTGGCGCAGTTCGTCGGCCGTGGCTGTGTTGAGGTTCACACGGCGGTCGGCGGCCGATGCGCCCCCACCAAGGACGCGGCGGAACGGCTCCGGCCGCTCTCGCTCCAGCACGGCCAATAGCTCCGGCAGCCGTTCGCGCCGCTGGCAATAGCCCAACAGGGCCAGCACCTTGCTGTTGACCGTCGCCCCACCGCCGAAGTTGCGATAGACCTCGTGGAAATGGTCGAAACAGAGAGCGGTTAACTCTTCATCGTTGAAGTACTCGGTCAGAAAGCGGCGGATGTCGGCGAGGGTGGCGGGCATGGCGGTTAGCGGTGTTCAGTAGGGCAGTGGGTCAGTAAGTCAGCGCGGGATGGCATCCCGCGCTACAAGATGGCTGCCCCGGCGGAGTGCGCATCCTCAGATGCGCACTCCACAATCAAGCGAAAAACAGCGCACGGAAACCAGCTTGCACAAAGTGGTGGTCAGCCGTAAGCGCTTCACTAATGCCCCGCTCGCGCATGATCACAAACGAAATACAGTCCACAAGACCCCATTGCTTGTCGGTCATCTGCTTGTAGAGAGCGATGGCTGAAGCCAACAAACGGGGCGATGTGTAAATCACTTCAACTTGAGAGGAAACCAGAAACTGCTCGATAATCTGGGCGGCTTTCAGGCGAAAACGGCCGGCAAGGGCATTGCCGATTTCCAACAGCACACCTTCACTTACAATCAATGGCCGATCGCGGTAGCGATGTGCCAAGCTCCTGGCTTGCACATGGTACTGGTCACGCTCATTGATTAAGGCGATGACGTAGGCGGAATCAACGAAGAGCGGCGTCAAGTGACTTCTCCCCACTCAGGTAAAGATCGAAATTCTCTGAAAAGTCTTCTGGGCCGTCAATCGTGATTTCACCCAGGCGCTCGAGAAACCCAACGTTTTCATCGTCGCCTTTCTGCTGAAGAAACTGCTGGACCAGCGCGAACAACGCATCCAGTTACTCTTCGTTCAACTGTTCGATTTCTCTGAGTAGCAGTTCTTTTGTGGTCATCGTCAACCCTCTGGCGCAAGTATACCACGTTTGGCGGCGGTAACGGCGGAGTGCGCATCCTCAGATGCGCTCCGCCGCAGTCGTGCGCATCTGAGGATGCGCACTCCACGCTTGGGCTACCCGCCACTCGCCCCTCATTCCGGCGCGATCACCTTCAGCCCCACCCGCGTCAATGTCGGCGGGTCAATCAACATATTGGTATACGACGCATTGGCCAGCGGGCAGTAGCACTCCTTGGCGGCGATGCTGCGGCGCACTTCCTTGATTTTGTCACCAAACCAGATCGCCTTGAAGTCGTAGTCGTGATCGCGCAGATTGCCCAGGTTGTCGGCGCGCACGCAGCACGGCCAGACCGTGCCGTCGGCGTAAATCTGGGCGCTGGCCCAACCGGCGTAGCAGTCAATGACCTGCTCCTCCTCTTCCAGGATGCGCTTGACCAGCTTGTAGTACTCCACCCGGAACGCCTCGGTGATGCGAGCCACGCCCTTATAGCGCTTGCTCTCCACGTAGGCGATCAGCCGGTCAATGGCGGCGCGGTACTGCTCCGGGCTGGGGGTGATGGGCAGGCCGACCGTGTCCAACTCCACCCGCGGCTCAGCGATCTCGGTGATGAACTGGTCGGCCCCCGACTGCTCGGCGTAGGCGATCAACTCGTCCAGATGGCCGACGCTGAAGATGCTGACCACGGAGTGGATGCCGATGTTGAGGTTGGGCAGCGTGTCGCGCAACACCAGCAGTTGCCGCAGCCGCTCCTCGAAGCGGATGAAGTTGCCGGGCACGCCGCGGATGAGGTCGTGCTTCTCGCCTACGCCATCGAGCGACAGGTTGATGATCAGTTGGCTGTCGGGGCAGGAGCGGGCGATGCGCTCCACCTTGTCGGGGATGGTGCTCAGGATGCTATTGGTGGGAATGTTGATGATCCCCGGCCGGCAGTGCTTGTAGGCCAGTTGGGCCAGCTCGACGATGCCGGGGAACATGAACGGCTCGCCGCCGCTGATGGTGAACCAGTAGGGCGCGCGGCCGAGGGAGGCCAGCACCTTGTCCCACTCCTCAAGGTTCAACTCGTTCTCGCGCTTCATCCAGATGTTGCACGTCAGGCAGCGCGAATTGCAGCGCGGCGACGGCGACAGGGTGATGTTGAGCGGCAGTAGCTTGGGCCAACCGAAGCGCCGGTAGGCCTGGAACAAGGGCACACGGGCCAACACGCCCGCCATTGAATTCACTTTGTTTCTAGCTCCTTGGTCGTCGCGGCGATCTCCCATACGGTGTGGCTGCGGCGCGCCCGGTAGTCCTGCCGGCCCAGGTAGCGGCCGTAGACCTCCAGGGCGACGACGCGCGCCGTCCACCACAGTTGCCGCGGCCGCCAATCCAGATTGCGCAGCAGGAGCCTGGCGATTTTGCCACCGCTCATGGTGCTGACGCTGTAGCCGAGGGCGGCCTGCATCTCCAGATGCCCGGCGTAGATGCGCCGCCGCTGGCGCAGAAAATCGGGAACCGTCTCCGGTCCCTTATTGTAGACGACGGCCTCCGGTACATACCTTACCCCGTACCCCTGGCCGCGAATGAGCGGCTCGACGCTGGCTTCGTCCACGGCCGTGTGCGGCGGGATGCGCGTGAACACCTTGCGGAAGGCGATCATCTCCCCCGCCTTGAAGCCGACGAGGTTCATCTGGTGGTGCAGATCCCACAGTAGGTGGGCGGCGAAGCCCATGAACGTCGCCGGATCGTTGACCGGCTCCGGCCGGCAGGCGGTCATGCCCACCTCCGGGTCGGCGAACGGGCTGACCAGCCGCTCGATGGCGTCTTCGCTCGGCAGCAGGTCGGCGCTGCTGAGGATGAGCACGTCGCAGGCGGCGTCGCGCAGGAAGAGGTTCATGGCCGACGCCTTGCCCTCGCGCGTCAGCTGGCTGATGAGGCGGATGCGCGGGTCGGCCGCCGCCGCCGCGCGGACGATGGCTTCGGTGTCGTCGGTGCAGCCGCTGGCCACAACGATGATCTCGGCCACGCGCACGCGCTCCAGCCGCGACGCCGCGACGCGGGCCAGCAGGCGGCCGATGTTGGCCGCCTCGTTGTGGGCCATGATGCCGAGGGAGCAGGGGATGGGGGGCATGGTGGTAGGCAGTATACAGTGTTCAGTGGGTCAGTGTTCAGTGGGTCAGTGGGTCAGTGGGTCAGTATTCAGTAGGTCAGTGGGTCAGTGGGTCAGTATCGTCTCTGCGTCTCTTAACCGGCTTCAGCCGGTTTTGTTTGGTAGCGGCGGGTTTGAACCCGCCGGGCTTGGTCAGAACCCGCCGGGCTTGGTCAGAACCCGCCGGGCCTGGTCGGTCATAGCCTTGGTCGGTCAAGGTACTCCTTAATCGCCGCCACCACCGCATCAACAGATTCCTCCGTCAAGTCAGGATACATCGGCAGCGACAGCACTTCAGCCGCCGCCGCTTCCGTGGCCGGCAGGCTGCCGGGGCCGTAGCCGAGATGGGCGTAGGCCGGCTGGCGGTGGACGGGAACCGGGTAGTGGACGCCCGTGCCGATGCCGCGGGCGCGCAGGTGTTCGGCCAGGGCGTCGCGGGCGGCGGCGCGGATGACGTACAGGTGGTAAACCGGGCCGTCGTCGGGCCGGGCGGCGGGCCGGGCGATGGGCAGCCCGGCCAGCGCGGCGTCGTAGCGCGCCGCCAGCCACCGCCGGACCGCGTTCTCCGCGTCCAGATGGCGCAGGCGAACGCGCAGGATGGCCGCCTGGAGTTCATCAAGCCGGCTGTTCGTGCCGGCCACGTCGCTGACGTACCGTTCGCGCCAGCCGTACTGGCGCAGCAGCCGTAACCGCTCGGCCACCTCCGGCCGGTTGGTGGCCACCGCCCCGCCGTCGCCCAGCGCGCCGAGGTTCTTGGTCGGGTAGAAGCTGAAGGCGGCGGCGTCGCCCAATGTACCGACCATCTGCCCCCGGTAGCGCGCGCCGTGGGCCTGGGCGCAATCCTCGACAACCGGCAGCGCGTGGGCGCGGGCCACGGCCAGCACCGCGTCCATGTCGGCCGGCGCGCCATAGAGGTGGACGGGCACGATGGCCCGCGTGCGTGGCCTGATGGCCGCGGCCAGTTGCGCCGGGTCGAGGGTATAGGTTGTTGGATTTATGTCAACCAAGCGCGGCGTCGCCCCGGCCAGCTCGATGGCCGTCACTGTGGCCACGGCGGTGTGGGCCACAGTAATGACCTCGTCGCCCGGCCCAATGCCCAGCGCCCGCAGCGCCAGCAGCACCGCGTCCGTGCCCGAAGCGACGCCCACGGCGTGCTCGACGCCCAGGTAGGCGGCAAACTCGCTCTCGAAGGCGCTGACCTCCGGGCCGAGGATGTACCAGCCGCCGGCCAACACGCGGGCCACGGCAGCGTCAATCTCCGCTTGCAAGCGGCCATAGGCAGCCTTCAGGTCAACGAGAGGAATGACGGTCATAGCGGTGGAGCTTACCACGCAATCGGCCGGCGATCCTGGAAGAAGCCGCCCGTTGGGCCGGAGTCGGGCAGCGTCGCCAGCCAGACGATGCTGTCGGCCCCCTCGGCCACGCTGCGCGCGGCGTGGGGGCCACCCATGTCGGTGCGCACCCAGCCGGGGCAGACGGAATTGACCTTGACCGCCCGCCCCGCCTCGGCGGCCACGACGCGGGTCAGGGCGTTGAGCGCCGCCTTGGAGATGGCGTAGGCCCCGGTGTAGCCGCCCATCGTGCTCAGTTGGCCCGATTCGGACGAGACGTTGACAACGCGCCCATACCCCCGCTGCCGCATTCCCGGCACAAACGCCCGGCACAGGTGCAGCGGCCCGTAGAGGTTGGCCGCCAGCGTGGCCTCGAAATCCGGCAGCGGCACGTCGAAGATGCTGACGCTCTCATCCAGATAGATGGCGGCGTTGTTGACCAGCACGTCAAGGTGGCCGTAGCGCCCCTCGACCCACTGCCGCGCCGCTTCGGCCGCCGCCGGGTCGCTCACGTCTAGTGGGCAGAAGGCCACTTCCAGCCCCTCGCCGGCCAGCCGTTGCGCCGCCGCCTCGCCCTTGCCCGCATCGCGGGCGGTCAGCACGACGCGCAGGCCCTGCCCGGCCAACTGGCGACACACCTCCAGCCCAATCCCGCGGTTGGCCCCGGTCACCAGGGCGATTCGTTGTTCAATCATACGTACTGCCCAAGCAAGAAAGAAGGAACCACAGATTACGCAGATTCCACAGATTTCTCTTTAAATCTGTGGAATCTGCGTAATCTGTGGTTCCTATCTCTTATACATAGTGCTCAAGATTGTCGCGGAAGTAGTCCATCGTCCGCGTCAACCCGTCGCGCAGGCCGACCAGCGGCCGCCAGCCGAGTTTGCTGCGAATGCGGCGATAGTCGCCGTAGTAGTCGCCGATGTCAATGCGCTTGCGGTCTTCGGGAAAGGGTTTCAATTCGTAGCGCCCGCCGCCGTTGACCTCGATGAGGAGCCGGGCCAGATTGAGCAGGTTGATCGGGTCATCGCTGCCCAGGTTGTAGATCTGCCCGTCGGCCGCCTCGTGAAAAGCCACCATCAGCAGCGCCTCGATCACGTCATCCACATAGTTGAAGTCGCGCACTTGCAGCCCGTCGCCGAAGATGTTGAGCGTTTGCCCCTCCAGCAGTTGCCGGAACCACCAGCCGATGAACGTCTGTCGCGCGTCGCGGATGCGCATACGCGGGCCGTAGGTGTTGGTCAGCCGCAGCGAGACGGTGCGCAGGCCGTAGACCTGGTGATAGACCATGTGGTACCACTCGCCGGCCAGCTTGTTGATGCCGTTGACATCGGCCGGCTGCAACGGGTGGCGCTCGTCCACCGGCAAATACTCCGGGCGGCCGTAAATCTGCCGCGTGCTGGCGAAGACGACCTTGGTCGCCGGGTTGCCGTGGCGACACGCCTCCAGCAGCGAGAGTTGGCTGCGGACGTTGATCTCCAGGTCGGTGTAGGGGTCAGTCATGCTGTCGGTGTGGCTGACCTGCCCGGCCAGGTTGAAGATGACGTCCTGCCCCTGCACCAGATAGCGCAGGCCGTGCTCGTCGCGCACATCGGCGATGTTGACCCGCAACCGGTCTTCCACGCCGTGGACGTTGAAGACGTTGCCGCCGTATTCGGGGATCAGCGAATCCACAATCAGCACGTCCGCGCCCAGGCTCACCAGCCGGTGGGCCAGGTTGGAGCCTATGAAGCCCAGTCCGCCGGTGATCAGGACGTGTTTGTCGCGGAAGAAGGCGTGGTGGTCAGTGGGGACGGTCGGCATAGGGTTTGGCAGGGGTGACGGGGGCGGATTCGAGCGGCGCGGCCACGGCTTCCTTGCGCCAGACGAGACGCACCCAGAGCTTGGACAGATCGCGGGCTACCTGAGCCAGACGACGAAAGCGGAAGAACTGCGACTTGCCGTAGGCGCGGTGGAAGTGGTGGACGGGCGTCTCCGTCAGCCGGAAGCCGGCGTCCTGTGTCTTCTTCATCAGTTCGACACAGATGACCCCGCTATCGGCCTCCAGTTGAACGCGCTCGAACACCTCGCGGCGCATCAGGCGGAAGTCGCAATCCACGTCGCGCAGCCGCAGCCCGAAGGCGGCCTTGATGACGCCCTGATACAGCCGGCCGATGACGATGCGATGCAGCGGGTCGTTGCGCTCGATCTTCCAGCCGTTGATGAAGTCCACGTCGTCGCTCACCAGCGCGGCCAGGTTATTGAGTTCGCGCGGGTCATACTGGGCGTCGCCGTCGGTGTAGAAGACCCAGTCCTTGGTGGCGCTATAGAAGCCGGTGCGCAGCGCGCCGCCGTAGCCGCGGTTCTGCGGGTGGTGGATGATGCGCACTTCGTTGGGATAGACCCGGCCGAGTTCGTCGAGGACGGCCGGGGTGTGATCCTGGCTGCCGTCGTTGACGACGATCACTTCGTAGTCATCGGTCAGCTCGCGCAGCGTCAGCAGGACGGTGATGACCATGCTGCTGATGGTGCCGGCGTCGTTGTAGGCCGGGAAGAAGGCCGAGATGCTGTAGTTGTTCTTTGCCATCGTTGCGTCACCGTATCATACCCGTTCCGCCCCTGTCCGGCCAATCGTGGGCCAGGGAAGAGCGACGCGGCAGGCTGGCCAGATGCCGAGTCGTTAGAGTCGTTAGAGTCGTGTTCCTCTGTGCTCTCTTCCCTTTCCCGGAAGAGGGTCGCACCAGCCGCGGCCGTGTGCTATCATGCTGGCCAACGGACATGCACCCAGGAGCAACGCCACCGGGCCGCCCCGCCCCCTTCGCCAACGCCGACACACCCGCGGTCGAATTGACCGTCATCGTGCCCACGCGCAACGAGGCCGGCAACGTCGGCCCGCTACTCGATCGGTTGGGCGAGGCGCTGGCCGGCCACTCGTTTGAGGTGCTGTTCATGGACGACAGCACCGACGCCACGCCGCAACGCATCACCGCAGAGGCCGCCGCCCGCCCCTTCCCGGTACGCCTCATCGCCCGGCCGCCGGCGCGCCGCAACGGGCTGAGCGGAGCGGTCGTCGAGGGCATGGCCGCCGCCGCCGGCCGCTGGCTGTGCGTCATTGACGCCGACTTGCAGCACCCGCCCGAACTCATTCCCCGCCTGCTGGCCCAGGCCAACCGCACCGCGGCCGACATCGTCGTCGCCAGCCGCCAGGCCGACTGGCTGGGGCCGGTCGGCCTCAGCCGGGCGCGGGCCTTCACCTCGCAGACGCTGACCATCCTGGCCCGCATGGTCTTCCCGCGCGTGCTGAAGAACGTCTCCGATCCCCTGACCGGCTTCTTCCTGGTCCGCCAGGCGGCAATAGACACGGCCACCCTCCAGCCGCAGGGCTTCAAAATTCTGCTGGAACTGCTCGTCCGCCACCCCGATCTGCGCGTCACCGAACTCTTCTTCGACTTCGCGCCGCGCCACGAGGGGCAGAGCAAGGCCGACCTCAACGAGGGGATGCGCTTCTTCCGCCACCTGACCCGCCTGCGCCTGACGGTCAATCAGCACCTCATCCGCTTTCTGGTGCTGGTGGCCCTGGTCGTGGCCGGCAATCTGGCGCTGCTCATCGGGCTGGCGACGGGCGCGGGCCAGCCCGTGCTGCGCGCCGCGGCCGTGGCCGGCGTCGCCTCCGTCGCCGCTGTCCTGTTGGGCGAGGCCTGGGTCTTTAGCGACCGGCCGCGCGGCCCGGCGCGGCGGCGACTGGTGGCCCTGCTACTCCTGGGCAGCCTCTTCCTGCTGCTCATCTACCTGCCGGCCATCTGGCTGCTGGCCGTGCGCTGGGGGCTGCCCTACCCGTTGGCCGGATTGGCGGCCATGCTGCTGGCCGGCCTGGCCTACTACGCCCTGTCGGAGCAGTGGATCTGGACGCGCGGCCTGATGATGCAGCCGCGGGCCAGCATTACCTACGACATCCACGGCATCGTTACCGTGGCCTCGCAGGTGCCGTTGGACGACCTGGCCCACTTCCAGACGGCCGCGCCCCCGGCGCGCATTGACCTGCAACTGCGTGTGGATCGCCACGGCACGCCCAGCCGCGTGCCCGGCGCCATCTGCTATGACGAACACCTCGGCCGCTTCGGCTTCGGCCTGACGGTCATGCCCGGCGACTTCACCGAGATCGTCGTCTCGCCGCTGCTGGAAACGTCACCGGCCTTTCTCTACACCAACGTCGTTGAGCCGGTGTTGCGCTGGCTACTGCTGACCCGCGGCCACGCCTTACCGCGCGCCGGCGGCGTGGTCGTCCCGGAGACGGGCGGGGGGCGGGCGGTGCTGCTCAGCGGCCCGGCCGACATGGGCTATGGCCTGGGCCACCTCTGCGCCGATGGGCGGCTGGCCTTTCTGGGCGACGACCGCGTGCTGCTGGGCCGCGACGGCCGGGCGCGCCGCTTCCCCAAGCCGGTCACCGCCCGCGGCGAGATGCGCCCGCCGGGCGGCGCGGCGCGGGCGGCGGTGGCCCTACGGCTGCAATGGCTGCTCTACTCGCGGCCGGTGCGCCGTCTCGGCCTGTGGCTCAGCCAGCGACGACTGCCCGCGGCGACGATCAACACCTACTTGCAGCGGCTCATCCCGCAGCCCAAGCACCCGCTGGATGAACTGGTGCCCGGCGCGGTCTATGGCGATCCGGTCGCGCCCACCGCCCTGTTCCTGCCCGCGGCTGACAGTGGGACGTTGGCCGCGGTCGTCGCGCGGCTGCTGGACGAGGGAGACGCGGCCTTCGGCTTCCAGCCCTACCCGCTACTGCTGGACGAACTGGCGCGCTGGGGCGGGCGCGATTGGGCGGCCGAAGAACGGGCCATCGTGACCACCGCTCTGGCCGGTTGCGAGCGCGTCGCCTGGCAGCTTGGCGAGCGCTGGTGGGAGCAAGTCGAACAGACCATCGGACGCGGCCGAACCAATGAGCACCCGGAGCGAACGCTCGTCACTCACGCCGTCTGAGGCAACCCGAAGTCACCACGTTGGCGGCCGCATTCGTTCTTAAATCTGTGTAATCTGCGTAATCTGTGGTTCCTTCTTCTTAAATCTATGGACTATCGCAAACCCGCCATCTTCGGCGAAAATTGGTCTCCCGAACGGTATCAAGTCCTGCCCTACTTCGCCGCCGAGCGCGAGGTGTTGGCCCGCCCCGACGTGCGGCGCATCCTGGAGATCGGCTGCGGCAACGGCTGGAACATGAGCCGCTTCGCCCAGAACGGCCGCGTTGCCTTCGGGCTGGACGCCGTGCCGGAGCGCGTGGCCCTGGCCGCTGCCCACGGCCCGGCGCTGCTGGCCGACGGCCTGCGCCTGCCCGTCGGCGACGGCTGCCTGGACATGGTCTACGTCCAGCACGTTCTACACCACATCGGCGACGTGGCGCGGGCGCTGGCCGAGGCGCGGCGGGTGTTGCGGCCGGGCGGCGTCCTCTTCCTGGTCGAGACGGTGGAGGACAATCCGCTCATCCGCTGGGGGCGGCGGCTCTACCCCAAGTGGCTGGGCGACGCGATCAACGCGCCCTTCACCTTTGCCGGACTGGCCATGATGCTCAGCGACGCCGGCTTCCGCGTGACGCGCGCCGGGCAGTACAGCGTGCTCTTCTGGCTATGGGAAGTGTTGCCCGACCAGTTCCCGGCGCTGGAGCGGTTGACCCCGGCGGCGGTGGCCGTCGAGCGCGGCCTCCAGCGCGTCGCCCGCCCCCTCAGCGCCCACTGCTACTTCGTGGCCACCAAGGAGGCCTGGCTCTGAGCGCGATGGGCGGGTTGGCGCTGCGCCTGCGGGCCGCCGGGCAACGGCCGGCCATCCAGGGCAGCTTCATGGCCGCGGCGATGGTCGTCGCCGGCGGCTTCGATTACCTGGTCAACATCGTCGTCGGCCGCCAACTGCCGCCGACGGAGTTCTTCATCTTCGTCACCGTCACCGCCCTGCTGCAAGTGATGGTGCAGGTGACTAACGTCATCCGCAACGTCGTGGCCTACTACACGGCCGAGGCCACCGTCGGCGGCGACGCTCTGGCGCGGGTGGGCAGCGTGCTGGGCCGCAGTTGGCGCTGGGCGTGGCGCTGGGGGCTGGCGGCCACGGCGCTCATGGCCCTGCTCAGCCCCCTCCTGGCCCGCTTCCTCCACATCCCCACGCCCTGGCCCCTGTGGGCGGCCAGCCTGGCCCTGCTCTTGCTCTTCCTGCGCCCGGTCACCGATGGCGCGTTGCAGGGCACGCAACACTTCTTTGGCCTGGGCGCGGTGCAGATGCTCCAGTCTTTGCTGCGGCTGCTCTTCGCCGCCGTGCTGCTGTGGCTGGGGATGCAGGCCACCGGAGCGGTCGTCGCTTTGCCGCTGGGCAGCAGCGTCGCCCTGGTGCTGGCCCTGGTTATCCTGCGGCCCTACTTCCGCGCCCCGACCCCGGCCGCACCGCCGCGGGTCATCAGTTGGCGCTACTCGGCCTACACGCTGCTAGGGCTGCTGGCCTTCGCCGTTATGGCCAACGCCGACGCCATCGTCGTCCGCCGCATCTTCGGCGACGCCGCGGCCGAGGCCTATGCCCCCGTCGTCACCCTGGGCAAAATGAACCTGTTCATCCCCCTGGGCATCGGCCTGGTGCTCTTCCCCAAGGCGACGCAGCGGCGGGCAGCCGGGCGCGACCCGCGGCCGGTGCTGCTGCTGGCTCTGACGGCGACGCTGCTGCCCGGCCTGCTGCTGACGGTGGCCTACGCCCTATGGCCAGGCGAAATCGTCGCCCTCGTCTTCGGCGCGGCCTACGCTGACCCCGGCCGGCTGCTGGCCCTGGTTGGCCTGGCCACGACGCTCTACGCCGCGGTCAACATCTGGCTCAACTACGCCCTGTCGCTGGAGCGGCGGGCCTACGTCGTCCTGCTGGCAATCATCGTCACCGCCCAACTGGCGGCCATGCTCCTCTTCCACGAGCGGCTGGAGAGTATCGCCTGGGTGATGGTGGGCGCGGCGGCGGTGGCCAATGTCGCTGGGTTAGTTCTGCTATTACCGCAGGGGAGCAGGGAGGCAGGGGGGCAGGGGTGACTCTTTTCACCCCTGCTCCCCCGCTCCCCAGCACCCCTGCGCTTAAACCAGATACGTTATAGAGAAATGATCAACCCCTTCCTCACCAAATCCGACTTCAAAGTCGCCCAAACCTGCCCGACGAAGCTGTACTACCGCAAGCTGGGCTACCCAACGCGCGAGGACGGCGACGAGTATCTGACGGCGCTGGCCGACCAGGGGTATCTCGTCGAAGCGCTGGCCCGCGCCCTCTACCCCGACGGCCGCTGGATCGGCTATCGCGAGGACGTGGAATCGGCCGCCTGGGACACAATGGCTGCCCTGGCCGACGACTCCTGCACCCTGTTCGAGGCCACGTTCATCAGCGGCCGGCGCATGGCCCGCGCCGACATCCTGGTGAAGCGGGGGCAGGTCATCGAACTCATCGAGATCAAGTCGTGCGGCTTCGACCGGCAGGAGAACGATGCCCTGCTGCGCGCCGGACAGGGCAACGTCTTCTTCTCGCCCCGCTCGGCCGATGGACTGCAAAAGAAGTGGCGGCCTTACATCGAAGACGCCGCGTTCCAGGCGAGCATCTTGCAGGATGTCTTCCCCGACATGGAGATCGTCCCCTACCTGCTCATGCCCGACACGAGCAGCCCCTGCCCCTTCGACGGCCTGCACCACCGTTTCGCCCTGCGCTCCCTGACGGGCGCGCTGGACGGGGGTCAAGCGCCCTCAGCCGAGTACACCGGCGACCTGCGCGAACTGCGGCGCGGGCTGATTCTGGCGCGGGTAGACGTGCGGGCCGAGGTGGCCCGCGTGCTGCCCGACGTGCGCCAGCGGGCCGACGCCTACGCCGCCGACCTGACACCGGCGCTACGCCGCGCCCCCCACACCCTCTCGGTCGCCTGTCGCGACTGCGAGTATCGCGTGGCCGATGGCGAGCAGCGCGGCTTCCACGACTGCTGGGGCGCGCTGGCCGACGCCACGCCCCACATCCTCGACCTTTACCACGTCAGCGACCTGGGCGGGCGCAAGCGCCCCCTGGCCGACGAGCTAATCGCCGCCGGCAAGGCGACACTGTTCGACATCCCGGAGCGGCTCATCACCCGGGCCGACGGCTCGCAGGGGGAAATCGCGCGGCGGCAGCGGCGGCAGTGGCGCTGCCTGCGCGAGAATCGCGAAGAGATGGATGCCGAACTGGGCGCGCTCTTGCGGGCGCTGCCCTATCCCCACTACTTCGTGGACTTCGAGACGTGCGCCCCGGCCGTGCCGCGCTACCGGGGTCTGCGACCGTTCGAGCCGCTGGCCTTCCAGTGGTGCTGCCAGACGATCACCGCCCCCGACGCGCCGCCGCAGCACAGCGAATGGCTCCAGACGACCGACAGCTTCCCCAACAGCGCCTTCGCCGCCGCCCTGCGACGACAGGTGGGCGACAGCGGCGCGGTCTTCGTCTGGGGCAGCCACGAGGCCACCATCCTGCGCGCCATCGAGCGCCAGATGATCGAGCGGGGCGAGACGGAGTCGGAGATTTACCGCTGGCTGGGCGACTTCCTGGCCGGCGACCGCCTGGTAGACATGCACCGGCTGACGCTGAAGCACTACTGCCACCCGCGCATGGGCGGCAGCACGTCACTGAAGGTCGTGACCGATGCCGTGTGGCAGAGCGATGAGTCGGTGCGCGCCCGCCTGCCGCGCTACGTGCAGGCGACAGCCGGCGGCTTCAGCAGCCCCTACGCCGTGCTGCCGCCGCTGCAAGTGGGCACGCGCTCGCTGGCGGTGGTCGAGGGCACGGGGGCCATCCTGGCCTACTACTCCATGATGGAGCGCATCGCCGCCGGGGCCACGTTGGAGGCCGAAAGTTGGCGCCGCCTGCTGCGCCAATATTGCCGGCTGGATACGCTGGCGATGGTAATGGTGTGGTGGCACTGGTTAGGGATTAGGGGTTAGGGATTAGGGATTAGGGAAGAGCGCTCTTCCCTAATCCCTAATCCCTAATCCCTAGCCCCTATTTTCGCGCAACCACTGCCGCAGCAGCGCCCCATCCACCCACGGCCGGCCGCCGGTGGCCATGACGAGGCCGTAGTTCTGCAAGCGCCGGAGCGCGGCGGCCGTCTCGGTTTCACTGTAGGGCAGGCGCTCGACCGGCTTCTCGTGGGCCAGGGCCAGCAGCGCGTCGCGCTCCACGTCGCTGAAGTTGCGCCACCACTGCTCGAAGTACGGCCCCATCTCCGACACCAGCCGCTGCGTCACCGCGCCATCGTCGGCCGCTTGGCCGTCCATCTTGCCGGTCAGCCACACGGCGGCCGTGGCCTGGACGAAGAACGGCAGCGAGCCGGCGATGTGGCGCACACCGGCCACGTCCGCCTCGTCGGCGGCAATGCCCACCCGCCGCGCCGGAACGCGCACCAGGTCGTCCAATTCGGCCGGGCTGAGGCCGGAGAGATAGATGGGCGTGGGATGGAAGATGTTGTAGAAGGGGGACGTGACCGGCAAGCCGACGAACTCCCCCAACCGGAACAGATCCCAATACGACGCCGTGACGTAGCCCAACTCGTACTCCCACACCCCGGCCAGAGCGCGCAACTCGGTCAGAAAGCCGTCGCCGAAGTCGGCCGTGCGTAACTGATCGAACTCATCCAGCAGCAACACCACCCGCCGGTCGGCCAGTTCGTAGAGGAGCGACTCGACGGCGTAGACGTCGGCCGCCGCCGGCTCGGATGGGGCGGCGGCCCGGGGCGACAGCAGGGCCTGCAAGCGGCGGGCGACACGGCCATAGAAGTCGCCCGGCGTGCGGCAGGCCGACACGTCCACGTAGATCATGGCGTAGCGCGCCGCGTCACTCAGATAGTCGCCCATCACCTGCGGGTGGGCGACGTGCTGCAAAAACGAGGTCTTGCCCGCCCGCCGCACCCCCAACACACTGACGCACTGCACCTGTGGCCCGGCCAGCGTGTCGAAGAACTGTCGCGTCTGGGCGGCGCGGCCGAAGAAGTCGGTCGGCAGCTTCACCGGCGGGCCGACGATGTAGGGTACTCTCATGGCGTGGCCTCAGCCGTGCGGTGGAGAGCGTGCTCCAGTTCGGCCGCCGCTTCATCAATCGCCCCCTGCGCCTCGTCGGCGCGAATGGGATCGCGCCGCCCCTGACGGTTGCGCAGGCTGACCAGACGGTGGCAGATGGCCTGAATCGGCAGCGGCCGGCCGCCGGTCTGCCGCCAGATGCAGGCCACGGCCTCGTCGTCATACTCCAATAGGCCGGCGACGGGTTGGCGGATGAGCGTGGCGGCGGCAGCGAAGTCGAGCGGGCCTAGCTCACAACGGGCGGCCAGATCGCCGAGCGGCTGCCAGCTCTCCGCCAGCAGCCCATAGCTGCCGCTGAAGAGCACGGCCAGCCGCGACCGGTGCTGCACCTGGGAGCGCAGGAAGGAGAAGACGGCCTCGTCGAGCAGGCCGGCGTCAATACCGGCGCGCAGTTGCTCCAACTCATCCACGGCCAGCAGGATGAGTGCGTCGGCTGGGAGGTGTTGCTCCAGATGATCGAGGGCGCGATCAAACAGGTCGTAGGCCGAATCATCGCCGGCGCGGCTGCGGGGCATGGCCCGGCTGGGGTGCTGCTGGGCCACCTGGCGGTAGATGTCGCGCGCCAACCGCCGCAGCCACTCGTCGGTGTGGCAGCCGGCCAGCCGCTGCAAGTCAACGTAGGCCGGGAAGAGCCGCCGGCGGCCCTCGCGCAAGGGGCGACCGCGCTCCCCCTCAACCAGTTGGTAGAGCGTCGAGGTCTTGCCGATGCGCCGCTCGCCGTAGAGCAGCAGGGCGTTGGGCGGGCCGGCGGCGGTCAGGTTCTCGGCCAGCCAGGCGAAGACCTCTGCGCGGCCGGCGTAGAGCGCCGCCGATGCGCCGGTCAGGGGGCGGCCGACCACGTAGGGGTTCACCAAATTTTCGGCGCGCGCGGTCAGACTCGTGCCGCTCATGGACTTCTCGCCTCCGGCCACGTCCGGTAGACGCGAACAGGCCTGCTCCCGCCGGTCTTTGGCCGGCGGCCGCGGGCGCACTCCGCTACAGGTTGTGGGTACTTCCGTTAACTCATTGACCGGCCCGGCGCTTGGCGGGCCGATAGGGGCATTATAGGTATTCAGTCCTAGGTATGCAAATGTAGAGCGAGTTGCCAACTCGCCTCTTCTACTGCACCAGAAGGCGGTTTGGCAAACCAACCGCTGACGCTTGTAGGGCGAGTTGGCAACTCGCCTCTTCTATCGCACTAGAAAGCGGTTTGGCAAACCAACCACTGGCGCTTGTAGGGCGAGTTGGCAACTCGCCTCTTCTACTGCACCAGAAGGCGGTTTGGCAAACCAACCACTGGCGCTTGTAGGGCGAGTTGGCAACTCGCCTCTTCTATCGCACCAGAAAGCGGTTTGGCAAACCAACCGCTGACGCTTGTAGGGCGAGTTGGCAACTCGCCTCTTCTACCGCCCCAGAAAGCGGTTTGACAAACCAACCGCTGACGCTTGTAGAGCGAGTTGGCAACTCGCCTCTTCTACTGCACCAGAAAGCGGTTTGGCAAACCAACCGCTGGCGCTTGTAGGGCGAGTTGGCAACT
>WBZP01001706.1_pt1 | contig 26463 bp, 20 predicted proteins | sample 5204301 | NCBI WGS metagenome assembly WBZP01 (sample SAMN12412401, study PRJNA552823) | activated sludge metagenome | isolation source: activated sludge from nitrification reactor of wastewater treatment plant... | place: USA: Pennsylvania | collected 2017 | reverse complement strand
GCCTGCAAATTGTCGCGGCCAAGATGGTTCGCCTAACCCGCGATCAGGCTGAGGTATTTTACGCCGTCCACCGGGAGCGCCCCTTCTATGAGGAACTCATCAGCTACATGACCTCCGGCCCCGTGATGGTCCAGGTGCTGGAAGGGAAAGACGCCATCGCCAGGAATCGCGAGATCATGGGCGCCACCGATCCCAAAAAGGCTGCTCCCGGCACCATCCGCGCCGATTTCGCCGAGAGCGTGACCAATAACGCGGTGCATGGCTCCGACGCTCCGGAAACCGCCGCCCATGAAATCGCGTTCTTCTTTGGCCAGTTCGATCTGTGTCCGCACCCTCTGAACCCATAACACAGCCGCGCAATCGCCGTGACCGTGGCTACCGACAAAATCAATCTGTTCGATCTGGATCGCCGTGATCTGGAAGGGTTTTTCGCCATGCTGGGCGAAAAACCCTTCCGCGCCATGCAGGTGATGAAGTGGATTTACCACGAGCGGGTCACCGACTTCGCCGCCATGACCAACCTGAGCAAGACGCTGCGGGAACGACTGGCCGAACGCGCCGAAATCCGCCCGCCCGCGGTCGTGCTGGACCAAGCGTCCAAGGACGGCTCCCACAAGTGGCTGATCCGGCTGGACAGCGGCAACAGCATCGAAACGGTGTTCATCCCCGAGCCGGATCGGGGTACGCTGTGCGTGTCCTCACAGATCGGCTGCCCGCTGGACTGTTCGTTCTGCGCCACCGCCCGGCAGGGCTTCAACCGCAACCTGACGGTCGCCGAAATCATCGGCCAGGTTTGGCAGGCCAGCCGGTTGCTGGGCGAGCGCCGCAACGGCGACCGCGTCATCACCAACATTGTGCTGATGGGCATGGGTGAGCCGCTGCTGAACTTCGAGGCCGTCGTCAAGGCGATGGATCTGATGCAGGACGACCTGGGCTTCGGCATCTCCAAGCGCCGAGTCACCCTCAGCACCGCCGGCGTGGTTCCGGCCCTGTACCGGCTGCGCGAAGTGTCCGAGGTCAGTCTCGCTATCTCGTTGCACGCGCCCACCGACGAACTGCGCAGCGAACTGGTGCCGTTGAACCGCAAGTATCCCATCGCCGAACTGCTGGCGGCCTGCAAACATTACATCGCCGGCAAGCCGCACCGCCGGATCACTTGGGAATACGTGCTGCTGGATGGGGTCAACGACTCCGAGGCGCATGCCCGCGCGCTGGCGGCTCTCATCAAGGACATCCCCTCCAAGGTCAACCTGATCCCGTTCAATTCGTTTCCAAACACGCGCTACCGCCGCTCCGAACCCGCCGCCATCGCCCGCTTCCATGCGGTGTTGATGGCCCACGACCTGACCGTCGTGACCCGCAAGACCCGCGGCGACGATATCGCCGCCGCGTGCGGCCAACTGGCCGGCCAGGTTCAGGCGCGCGGCCGCCGGCTGGCCCAAGCCGCGCGGCTCACCGGCTAAGGGAAATTTCGCCATGCGACTATCGGCCAAACCGATCATCCTATCTCTGGCATTGTTGCTGGGCGCCTGCGCCAATTCGTCGGAGAACGATTTCAAGGAAAACGTCGCCGAGGCCAATTTCAAGCTGGGCATCGGCTACATGCAGTCCGGCCATTTCGAGGTCGCCACCGAGAAACTGCTCAAGACCCTGCAATACAACGACGATTACCCCGAAGCCCACAACGCCATCGCCGTGCTCTACGAAGAAATCCGCGAGTACCACCCCGCCGAAATCCACTATAAACGGGCGATCGAACTTAAGCCCGATTACACCCTGGCAAAGCTGAACTACGCCCGCTTTCTCTGCATGCGCGAACCGATCCGCGTCGCCGAGGGCGAAGCCGAATTTCAGAAGCTCGCCACCGATCCAGCCAACGCCGGCGTCAATGCCGCCGACGCCTACGCCGGCATGGCGCTCTGCGCCCGCCAGCGCAACGATCCGACCCAGGCCGAAACCTGGCTGCGCAAGGCGCTGGAACTCAACCCCAACAACACCAGCGCCCTGTACGGCCTGGCCGAACTGAGCCAGATCCAGAACAAGACGCTACAGAGCCGCGCCTTCCTGCAGCGCTATCACGCCCAGACCCGCCCCACCGCCCAGAGTCTATGGCTGGGCATCGCCATCGAGCAGGCCAGCGATGGCGACCCGCAGTTGCGCCGGGAATACGGCATACTATTACTATCGCAATTCCCGAATTCCGACGAAGCCCGCCGCCTGAAACAGTCGAAATGAGCACGAGCAAAGAGATCGCCCCCGATTTCAGTCCACCGACCGAAGCCGCCCGTCCCACCGAATCGCTGGGCGCCTGGCTGGCCCGAACCCGCGCCGGCTACAGCGCCGAATCGCGCGATATGGCCCGCCATCTCGGACTGAATCCGACCATCATCCTGGCCTTGGAAGCCGACGACTTCGCCCGGCTGGGGCCACCGGTGTTCGTGCGCGGCTATCTCAGCCGCTACGCCCGGTTGCTGGATCTGCCGGAATCGGCGGTGCTGGAGCGCTACCGCCAGCAGTCGGGCGCCAGCCAGGAGCCGCCGCCGCTGAAGGTGGTGCATCCGCGCCGCCGGCAGATCCGGATTCGCGACCTGCGCGGCATCCTCTATCTGCTGGTAGTGATCGGCATCGGCTGGACCACCATCCGGCACATGGAGGATCTGGACCCCGTCCGGCTGCTGACCTGGTGGCCGCGGAGCGATCAGGCGAGCGCCCAACCGTCCGCCAGCAAGCCGATGGCGGGCGCCACCCAGACCCAGTATCCGTTCCAGTCCACGCCGACGGAAGCGACCCGCGAGTCCGCGCCGCCCGCGCCCGCAACTGGCGAACCACCGCCCGCGCCAAGTCCCGAACCGGTTTCGACGGCGGCGCTCGCGCTCTCGGCGCCGTCCACCGCTGCCCCAGACTCCACGCTGGCGGTCGGCGTGGTCAGCGCCACCATCGCCCCGGCTTTGTCCACCTTGGAGGGAAATGGCGGCGGTTCGGCCCTGGATGCGCGCTCCGGCGTCCGGCTGATGCTGCAATTCAGCGAGGACTGCTGGGTCGAAGTAAAGGACGCGCAAGGCAAGGTGCTGGTCAACGGGTTGATGAAAGCTTCCACCACTCGCGCCATCTCCGGACCGGCGCCGTTCACGGTGACGCTGGGCAACGCGCCCGCCGCCCGTATCGCCATGGATGATCGGCCGGTGGATACCGCGGTCTACGTGCCCCGCCGCGGCACGGTCAGTCGCTTCACCCTGAATCCCCAACCCTGACTCGCGCGCCGCGGCCGGTCGGTCGCGGCTCCGGCTGACCGACCTATCCGGATATCCGACCTCATGTCCAACCCGTTTCAAGCCATTCGCGGCATGAACGACATCCTGCCCGGTGAATCGACACGGTGGCAGGCGCTGGAAACGATCATCCGTCAGGTGCTCGCCGCCTACGGCTATCACGAAATCCGCCTGCCGCTCGTGGAAAAAACCGAGCTGTTCGCCCGCTCGATCGGCGAGGTGACCGATATCGTCGAGAAGGAGATGTACACCTTCGCCGACCGCAACGGCGAGAGTTTGACCCTGCGCCCCGAAGGCACCGCCGGCTGTGCCCGCGCCTGCATCGAGCACGGTCTGCTGCACCATCAGACTCAGCGGCTGTGGTACGCCGGCCCCATGTTCCGCTACGAAAAGCCACAGAAGGGCCGCTACCGCCAGTTCCACCAGGTCGGCGCCGAGGCCTACGGCATGGCCGGACCGGACATCGACGCCGAGCTGATCTGCCTGACCGCACGGCTGTGGCGACGGCTCGGCATCCGCGACGTAAACTTGCAAATCAACTCGCTCGGCTCCAGCGTCGCCCGCGCCGCCTACCGCGACCGGTTGGTGGCCTATTTTGAAACCCGGCGCGCGGAACTGGACGAGGACAGCCAGCGACGGCTATCCACCAACCCGCTGCGCATCCTGGACAGCAAGAATCCGGCGATGCGGGCGGTGGTGGCGGAAGCGCCGGTGCTGCTGGATCACCTCGATGCCGAATCCCAGACCCATTTCGAGGAACTGCGGGTGCTGCTGGACACCGCTGGCATCACCTACGAAATCAACCCGCGCCTGGTGCGCGGCCTGGATTACTATTGCAAGACCGTGTTCGAATGGGTCACCGACACGCTCGGCGCCCAAGGCACGATCTGCGCCGGCGGCCGCTACGACGGCCTGCTAGAACAACTGGACGGGCCGGCAATCCCGGGCGTCGGTTTCGCGATGGGTCTGGAGCGACTGGTCGCCATGCTGGCCGCCGCCGGCCAGCCGGGCGCCGACGCCAACCCGCATGCCTACCTGATCATGGTCGGTGACGCCGCCCAGCGGCGCGGGCTGGCGCTGGCCGAACGGTTGCGCGACCAATTGCCGGCGCTGCGGTTGCGGATGAACTGCGGCGGTGGCGGCTTCAAGGCCCAGTTCCGCCGCGCCGATCATAGCGGCGCTCGTTTCGCGCTGATCCTGGGCGAGGACGAGATCGCGGCCGGCGCGGTCGCCATCAAGCCGCTGCGCGACGCCCAGGGTGGGCAGATCACGCTACCGCACGACCAGGCCGCCGCCCACCTGCGCGCGGCCCTGGATTCAACCCCCTAGCTTCGGAACGGGACGCCAGAGGACAGAACTCGATGGAACAATACACCGACGACGAACGCGTCGAGGATCTCAAGAAGTGGTGGAAGGAAAATGGCGTCAGCATTATCGGCGGCGTCGCGCTTGGCGTGATCGCGATTTTCGGCTGGCGGTATTGGGGTTCCTACCGCGATACCCAGGCGGAACAGACCTCGCGGGCCTATGACGCCTTCGTCGCGGCGGTGGAAAAACCCGACGCCGATCAGGCCCGCCAGCGCGGCCAGGCGCTGGTGACGGATTTCCCGAAATCGCCCTACGCGGCGCTGGCGGCGCTGCGGCTGGCCAAGCTGGCGATGGACGGCGGCGATACCGCCGCCGCCAGCCAGCGGCTGGAATGGGTCGTCGGCAACGCCCGGCTCGACGAACTCAAGGACATCGCCCGGCTGCGGCTGGCGCAGGTGAAGTTGACCGCCGGCCAGACCGCCGAAGCCGAAAAACTGCTGGATGGCGTGACCACCACCAGCCTGAACGCCGAGCGCGAGGATTTGAAGGGCGATTTGTATCTGGCCAGCAAGAATCCGGAAAAGGCCCGGATTGCCTATGCCGCGGCGCTGGTGGCGAGCAGCGATAAGCGTTTGCTGCAACTCAAGCTCGACAACCTGGCGACGGCAACACCCGAAACGGTGGTTCCCGCTCCGCCCACCCCGCCGTCCCCACCCGAACCGGCCAAGGCTTCAACCGCCGCTCCCGCCGAAGCGGCGACGACTCCCGCCGAACCGGCGGCGGGGGCTGTTCCAGCCGTGACGCCGGCCGAACCGGCGGCGGGTACGGATGAACGGCCGTTCGCCCCTACGGCCACCACTAACGGAACGCTTCCCGCTCCGACTCCACCTGTTTCTACTTCATCAGGCCAATGATCATGGTTCGCCGCCTCCTCCCGCTTCTGTTCCTGGTTTTGAGCGCCGGTTGTAGCTGGTTCGGTGGCTGGCTCGGTGGTTCCGATAACTCGATTCCACCGGCCGAACTCAAAGCCATCGCCCAGCCAGTCGGTATCCGGCAACTGTGGGAAACCCAGGTGGGGTCTGGCGCGAAGAACCAGTTCATCCGCCTGACCCCGGCGCTGGCGGATGGCCGGCTCTATGCCGCCAGCTTTGACGGCACGGTCGTGGCGCTGGACGCGCTCGGCGGGCAGCAGTTGTGGCAAACCGCGACCCAGTTGCCCATTTCCGGCGGCGTGGGCGTCAGCGACAACGACCTGGTGCTGTTCGGCACCAACAAAGGTCAGGTGGTCGCCCTGCGCCAGGATAACGGTCAGGAAGCCTGGCGGGTCCAGGTTTCCAGCGAGGTGCTGGCCCCGCCGCGCGCCGCGAGCGGCGTGGTGGTGATCCGCACCGGCGATGGCAAATTCACCGGCCTCGACGCCCGCACCGGCGAGCGCCGCTGGGTGTACGCTCATGCGATGCCCGCGCTCAGCCTGCGCGGCGGCGCCCCGCCGGTGCTGACCCGCGCCCTGGTCATCGCCGGGCTGGAAACCGGCAAGCTGCTGGTACTGTCCCTGGACAAGGGTCTGCCGGTCACCGAGAAAACCATTGCTCCGCCGCGCGGCCGCACCGAGATCGAACGGCTGATCGATATCGATTCCGAGCCGAAAATCCTCGGCGAAAGTCTCTATCTGGCGGCCTATCATGGCAGCATCGCCGCGCTGGACATGCGCAACGGCAATCTGTTGTGGAACCGCGATCTGTCCAGTTACGCCGGGCTGGACGTGGATGAGCAACAGGTCTACGTCAGCGACGATACCGACGCCGTGCTGGCGCTGGACCGCCGCAACGGCGGCACGCTCTGGAAGCAGTCGGAGCTGACCGGCCGCCGACTGTCCGCCCCGGTCGCCACGAAGAACCATGTCGTGGTCGGCGATTTCGAGGGCTACCTGCACTGGCTGAGCAAGGATAGCGGCAAAATCGTTGGCCGGATTCGCGCTACCGGCAAGGCCATCGTCGCCCCGCCGTTCGCGGCCGGCGACACCGTGTTCGTCCAGGGCCAGGGTGGCTCACTCGGCGCGTTCCGGGCCGGGGAATGAAGCGGTGAGAAGGAAAACCCGCCGTGCCCGGCCCGATTCTGCGGATCGCCGTTCCTTCACCGCTCTATAAGACCTTCGATTACCTGCCCCCGCCGGATTGCGATTCGGCGACCCTGCTGCCGGGTTTGCGGATACGGGTGCCGTTCGGCCGGCGGCAAACCGTCGGGGTGCTGGTCGCGGTCGGCGCGGACAGCGAGTTGGCCCCGGCCGCGCTGCGGCCGGCGCTGGCGGCGCTCGACCGCGAGCCGATCCTGCCGGCCGACGTGCTGGCGCTGATCCAGTGGGCGCAATGCTATTACCACCACCCGCCCGGCGAGGTGTTCGCCACCGCCTTGCCAGTGTTGCTGCGCCAGGGCGAGTCGGCCGTCATTCCCCGTCCCCCGCCGATTTGGCGCATCACCACGGCTGGTCAGACCGCGATGGCCGAATCCGTCGCGCTGCGCCGCGCGCCCGTTCAGCGCCTGGTGCTCGACCACCTGGCCCAGTGTCCCGCCGGCTTCGACGCGGAAACCCTGCGGCCGGTGGTCCGCGACAGTGCCGCTACCTTGCGAGCGTTATGCGCCAGGGGCTGGGTGGAATCCATCGCGGCGGACTCGCCGACCACGACTGACGCCGCAGCCGACGTTCCCGCCACTCCACCCACGCCCAGCGCAGCGCAGGCCGATGCCGTCGCGGCGATCCGCGCGGAGCTGGACCGGTTTCAGGTCTTCCTGCTGGAGGGCGTCACCGGCAGCGGCAAAACCGAGGTCTATCTGCGCCTGATCGAGGCGGTGCTGGCGCGTGGCCGGCAGGCGCTGGTGCTGGCGCCAGAAATCGGTCTGACCCCGCAACTGCTGGCCCGTTTCCGGGAACGCTTGCCGGAACCGCTGGCGGTCCTGCACTCGGGCCTGAGCGACCGGGAGCGCTTGAACGCCTGGCTGTTGGCCCGTGAGGGGACCGCGAAGGTGGTGGTCGGCACCCGCTCGGCGGTCTTCGTCCCGCTGCGCGCGCCGGGTATCCTGATCGTGGACGAGGAGCACGATCCCTCCTACAAGCAACAGGACGGTTTTCGCTACCACGCCCGCGACCTGGCGGTGATCCGGGGCCATCAACTCGGCATTCCGGTGGTGCTGGGTTCGGCCACGCCGGCGCTGGAAAGCGTCCAGAACGCTCGCGGCGGGCGTTACCGCCGGCTGTCCCTGCCGGAACGGGTCGGCGGGGGAACCGAACCGCCGATCCTGATTCTGGACGTGCGCCGCCAGCCGATGACCGAAGGGCTGTCGCAACCGCTGCTGGAGCGAATGCGGGCGCATCTCGACCGCAACGAGCAGGTGTTGCTGTTCCTCAACCGGCGCGGCTTCGCCCCGATCCTGCTCTGCCACGAATGCGGCTGGCTGAGCCAGTGTCGGCACTGCGACGCCCGCATGACCCTGCACCTGCGCCAGCGCCGCCTGACCTGCCACCATTGCGGCGACAACCGACCGGTGGACACCGTCTGCCCGGTCTGCGGCAGCGTGGATCTGCGCGCGGTGGGCCACGGCACCGAGCGGCTCGAAACCGCCCTGCGGCCGGTCTTTCCCGAAATCGGCATCGCCCGTATCGACCGCGACAGCACCCGCCGCCGCGGCAGGCTGGAAACCTTGTTGGCCGACATTCACAACGGCGACCGCCGCATTTTGATCGGCACCCAGATGCTGGCCAAGGGCCATCATTTTCCCGATGTGACCCTGGTCGGCATCGTGGATGCCGACCAGGGGCTGTACGGGGTGGACTTCCGCTCCAGCGAACGGATGGCGCAACTGATCCTGCAAGTCGCCGGGCGGGCGGGGCGGGCCGAAAAGCCGGGAATCGTGGTCATCCAGACCCACCATCCCGATCATCCCCTGCTGCGCGTGCTGGTCTCCGAAGGTTATCCGGCCTTCGCGGCGGCGGCTCTGGCGGAGCGTGAGGCGGCGCTGCTGCCCCCGTTCGCCCATCAGGCTTTGCTGCGGGCGGAAGCCGTCGATCCGGAACGCGCCACGGCGTTTCTCGACGCCGCGCGGGCGCTGGCCGAACCCATTGCCGACGGATTGGAACTGCTGGGGCCGGCCCCAGCGCCGATGGAGCGCCGCGCCGGCCGTTATCGCGCCCACCTCCTCCTGCAAGCGGCGCGGCGTCAGGATCTGCGCCGCTGCCTCGACCTCTGGATCGTCCAGCTTTGGGCGCGGCCCGCCGACCGCCAGGTCCGCTGGTCGCTGGATGTTGATCCGGTGGAGCTTTATTGAGCAAACCGGCTCGTCCACCGGACCCAAAAAAACCGCTTTAACTCATTTTGAATCAGTTTGTTATCACTCTTATCCAGCGAAACGCGATCATCTCCGCTGAAATAACCCTATTCCAAACCTTTACTTGACGATAGATACAGCTAATATTTTCTTGCTCGCGATTTTTTTGTTCGCAGCTCAACAACCACACTAATAGGCAGTATCGGGAATTGACCGCGTCTGGGTAACGGGCCAGCGCAACCCGGCTCGCCGGGTGGCCCATGCCGCAAGCCCCGGTTGATTCCCGAGTACCTGCCATCCACCACCCATGGGAAACTAACGATGCAACAAGACTTAGTCCATGCCATAAAAAGTAACCCCAAATACCACGAACTGGTCTCGAAACGCTCCAGTTTCAGTTGGTTCATGGCGATTCTGATGCTGGTGATCTACTACGGCTTCATCCTGACCATCGCCTATGCCCCCTCGTTCCTGGCCCAGCCGATTGGCCCGGGCTGGACCATGACCATCGGCATCCCGATCGGCGTCGGCGTCATTCTCGCCGCCTTCGCTTTGACGGGGTTTTTCATCCACCGCGCCAACACCGTGTTCGACGACCTGAGCAACCAGATCAAGGAGGAAGTCCTATGAGATTGCTTCCCGTTACTCTCGCCACGCCCCTGTTACTGCTGGCGAGTAGCGCCTTTGCCCAGCAGGCGGCCGCGCCCGCCGTGCAGAAATCGCTCAATATTCCGGCGGTTGTCATGTTCCTGCTGTTCGTCGCCGTAACCTTGGGCATCACCTACTGGGCCGCGCAACGCACCAAGACCGCCAAGGATTTCTACGCGGCGGGCGGTAGTCTCACTGGCATGCAGAACGGCTTCGCCATCGCCGGCGACTACATGTCGGCGGCGTCCTTCCTCGGTATCGCCGGTCTGGTGTACACGGCGGGCTTCGATGGCCTGATCTACTCGGTCGGCTGGTTGGTCGGCTGGCCGCTGATCATGTTCATGATCGCGGAACAGCTCAAGAATCTGGGCAAATTCACCTTCGCCGACGTCGTGACCTACCGCTTGCAGCGGGTGCCGATGCGTACTCTGGCGGCGACCGGCACGATGGTGGTGGTGATCCTGTACCTGATCGGGCAGATGGTGGGCGCCGGCAAGCTGATTCAGACCCTGTTTGGCCTACCCTATCATTACGCCGTCGTTGTCATCGGTACGCTGATGATCACCTATGTGATGTTCGGCGGCATGATCGCCACCTCTTGGGTGCAGATCATCAAGGCCGGCCTGCTGCTCGGCGGCGCTACCCTGATCGCCTTCCTGTGCCTGCTGCAATTCGGCTTCAGCCCCGAGGAAATGTTCAAACAGGCCACCATCGTGCGGGGTTCGGTGGACGCGCCCAACCTGAAGATCATGGGACCGGGGACTTTGGTGACCAGTCCGATTGACGCCATTTCGCTGGGCATGGCGCTGATGTTCGGCACCGCCGGCCTGCCGCATATCCTGATGCGGTTCTTCACCGTGCCCGACGCCAAGCAGGCCCGGCGCTCGGTGTTCTACGCCACCGGCTTCATCGGCTATTTCTACATCCTGACCTTCATCATCGGCTTCAGCGCCATCGTCTTCATCACCAAGAATCCCGACTACCTGGATTCAGCGGGCAAGATCCTGAACGGCAGCAACATGGCGGCCATCCACACCTCGGGCTTCGTGGGCGGCCCCTACATGCTGGGCTTCATCTCCGCCGTCGCCTTCGCCACCATCCTGGCGGTGGTGTCGGGCCTGACCTTGGCTGGCGCCTCGGCCATCTCCCACGACCTGTACGCCAACGTGTTCGCCCACGGCAGGGTCAACGAGCAACAGGAAGTGTTCGTGTCCAAGATGTCGACGATCGGCTTGGGCATCGTCGCCGTGTTGCTGGGCATCGTCTTCGAAAAGCAGAACATCGCCTTCCTGGTCGGCCTGACCTTCGCGGTGGCGGCCAGCACCAACTTCCCGATCCTGTTCATGTCGATCTTCTGGTCGAAGCTGACCACCCGTGGCGCGGTGATCGGCGGCATCATTGGTCTGACCACGGCGGTGGTGCTGGTCATCATCGGCCCCACCGTTTGGGAAGAGGTCCTGGGCTTTGCCAAGGGTTCGGCCCCGTACCCGTCCAAGTATCCAGCCATCATCTCGGTGACCGCGGCCTTCCTCGGCATCTGGATCTTCTCGCTCCTGGACCACAGCGAACAGGGCAAGCGGGAACATGCGGCGTATGAAGCACAGGACGTGCGCTGCCAGACCGGCATCGGCGCCGAGGGCGCGTCCGGCCATTGATCCGGTCTCGAATCGGCGGGAGGAGGCGTTCCGCAACGGAACGGCATCCTCCCGGCCGGTTTGAATCTGCTAAGATAAAACCTCCTCCGGCCTCCGCCGCGAGGGGGTTTTATTTTGACGCAACCAGACGGAGCCGCCGTGGCCACCCCCGACTACCTGGATCAAAAGACCTTCCTCGCGCATCTGTCCCCTTTTAGCCAGTTGCCCGAACCCGAACTGGAACGGCTCGCCAGGGAAATGACCATCGGCCACTACCACGCTGGCGAAGTGCTGCTGAAAGCCGGAGAACGGCCGGCCTGTCTCTACATCGTCATCGACGGCACGGTCTGGGAAGTGGATCAGGATGAATCCGCCCCGCTCGATTCGGCCGAAGCGACTGCCGAAATCGCCAAAAGTGGAGACCGCTCGCTGCTGTGCGTGACCTCGTTTTACATGGCCGAGGACAGTTTCGACGCCAAGGCGCTGCAGGAAGGCGCCAGCAAGCGCAGCTTCAGGGTCGCCGAACCGACCCGTTGTTTTCGCCTGTCGCGGGATAGCTTTCTACAAACCGTCCGGAGCTATCCGGAGTTCGCCAAATTCTACGATCTCAGAATCTCGCAACGGTTGGCGGCCCAGCACGGCGCCGAGGATATGCGGGAACTGTCGGCGTTCACGGTCGCCAAGATCCGCGACGTCTACATCCATCCACCGACCTATGTGACCGCCGAGACCTCCATCCACGAAACCGCCCTGGCGATGAAGGCGAACAAAACCAGCTCGGTTCTGGTCCGCTACGACGACGAGGTCGGCATCGTGACCGCCACCGATCTGCGGGAGGCCGCCATCATCCAGCGGCGGTCGCTGGATGCGTCGGTCGGAACGCTCGCCACTTACGATCTGATCGGCATGGCGCCGGACGACTTCCTGTTCAACGCTCTTTTGCGGATGACCCACCACAACATCAACCGGCTGGTGATCCGGGAAGGCGCCACCATTCACGGCATCCTCGAACAGATCGATCTGCTGAGTTATCTCTCCAACCACTCGCACCTGATCGCCCTGCAAATCGAACGCGCGCAATCCAAGGACGAACTGAAGTGGGCCAGCCGCGATCTGGTCAACGTGATCCGCGACCTGCACAACCAGGGCACCAAGATCCGCTACATCATGCAACTGGTGTCGGAGTTGAATAAAAAGGTGTTGCGCAAACTGTTCGAACTGCTGGCGCCGCCGGAACTGCTGGACAACGCCTGCCTGCTGGTATTGGGCAGCGAAGGCCGCGAGGAACAGGTGCTCAAAACCGACCAGGACAACGCCCTGATCCTGCGCGATGGTTTTACCCATCCCGATCTGGAACGGATTACCGGGGAATTCACCGCAAGCCTGATCGAGTTCGGCTATCCACGCTGCCCCGGCAACATCATGGTATCGAACCCGTACTGGGCCAAATCGGTCACGGCTTTCAAGGACGAGTTGTTCGAGTGGATCGTCCGTCCCACATCCGACTCCTTCCTGCAGTTCGCCATCTTCTGTGACGCCATGGCGGTGACGGGAGACGACAATCTGCTCCGGCATGTCAAGGATCGCATGTACCGCCTGCTTGGCGACCACCGCTCCTTCTACAGCCAGTTCGCCAAATCCACGGTGGCGTTCGAAACCCCCCTGGGCTTCTTCACCAATTTCGTGCTCGAGAAAAACCGCGACGAACTGGACATCAAGAAAGGCGGCATCTTTCCCATCGTTCACGGCGTGCGCAGCCTGGCCCTGGAGTATCGGCTGCCACAGACCAATACCATGGATCGCATCGCTACCTTAAGCCAGCGCAATCTGTTCCAACCGTCTTTCGGCGTCGAATTGATCGAGGCGTTCGCTTACATGTCCACGCTGCGGACTCAGGCCGGCCTGCGAAAAATCGAGCAGGGACTGCCGCAGAACAACTACCTGAATCCCAAGGAACTCAACAAGCTGGAACGGGAACTGCTACGCGACTCGTTCAAGATCGTCAACGAGTTCAAGAAGTTCATCAGTTACCACTTCAAGCTTGGCATGATCAGTTGACTGGAAAACCCCAGCCAGAGGCTTTCCCTTGAAAACACATCTACAAACCCTCGTCGTCCAGGCGCTCCAACAGTTGCGTCAGGATGGGCTGCTGCCCGACGCCGCACCGGCGGACATCCCGCTGGAACGCACCCGGGATCGGGCGCACGGCGATTTCGCCAGCGCCATTGCGCTCGTCCTGGCCAAAACCGCCCGCCGCCCGCCGCGCGAACTGGCCGGGTGCATCAAGGCCGCTCTGCCCGCGTCCGACCGCATCGCTCGGGTGGAGATCGCCGGCCCCGGCTTCATCAACTTCTTCCTCACCCCCACCGCCTATCAGACGGTGGTCAACGAGATTCTGGACCAGGGCGACGCCTTCGGTCGAAGCGACCTCGGCGGCGGTCGGCGGGTGCAGGTCGAATTCGTCTCCGCCAATCCGACCGGCCCGCTGCATGTCGGCCACGGCCGCGGCGCGGCGTTTGGCGCCACCGTCGCCAACCTGCTGGACGCGGTTGGCTACCAGGTCCACCGCGAGTATTACGTCAACGACGCTGGCCGGCAGATGAACATCCTGGCCGCCAGCATCTGGTTGCGCTATCTGGAGCACTGCGGCGAAAAATTTCGCTTTCCCAGCAACGGCTACCGGGGCGAGTACGTGCGCGACATCGCCACCCGGCTTTACGCCGAGCGCGGCGGCGCCTACATGGTCGCGGCGGCGCAGGTGTTCCGGAATCTGCCCCAGGATGAGGTGCGGGACGACAACGGCGCCATCGTGATTCCGGGCGACAAGGAAGCGTACATTGACGCCCTGGTCGAACGAGCCGAATGTCTGCTGGGCGACCACCATTACCGCTATATCTTCGAACGGGGCCTGAATACCATCCTCGACGACATTCGCGACGATCTGCGGGAGTTCGGCGTGGTGTACGACGAGTGGTATTCGGAGCGTACCCTGGCGGAATGCGGCGCGGTTAACAAAACTATCGACCGCTTGCGCGACGCCGGCTATGTCTACAAGCAGGATGGCGCGTGGTGGTTTCGCTCCAGCGCCTTCGGCGACGAGAAGGACCGAGTGGTCGAGCGGGAAAACGGCCAGACCACCTATTTCGCCTCCGATATCGCCTATCATCTGGAGAAATTCGAGCGTGGCTTCGACTGGGTCATCGACGTCTGGGGCGCCGACCATCACGGCTACGTTCCGCGGGTCAAGGCCGCGCTGCAGGCGATGGGCGAGAACCCCGACAAACTGGACGTGCTGCTGGTACAGTTCGCCATCCTCTACCGCAACGGCGAACGGGCGCAGATGTCCACCCGTTCCGGCGAGTTCGTCACCCTGCGCGAATTGCGCCAGGAGGTCGGCAACGCCGCCGCCCGCTTCTTCTACGTCATGCGCAAGAGCGAACAGCATCTGGATTTCGATCTGGATTTGGCCAAGTCGCAATCCAGGGATAATCCGGTCTACTATATTCAGTATGCTCACGCCCGGGTGTGCAGTGTGCTGCGCCAGTTACGCGACAAGGGCCTGCCCCGGGACGAGGCGAGCGGCCGGGCCAACCTGGCGTTGCTGACCGAACCGCACGAGGAGGCTTTGCTGGTGGCGTTGTCGCGTTATCCGGAGGTGGTGGAAGCCGCCGCCCTCGATCACGAACCGCACCAGTTGGCTCATTATCTGCGGGAACTGGCCAATGCCTTCCATACTTATTACAACGAGCACCGGGTTCTGGTGCCGGACGACGCGTTGCGCGATGCCCGGCTCAACCTGAGCCTGGCCACGCGGCAAGTCATCAAAAATGGTCTTAGCCTGTTGGGCGTTTTGGCCCCGGAGGTCATGTGAGCATCCGACGCGACTACAAGTCCGCCGTGCCCGGGCAGCGCCGCCAGCGCGCGCGCCGTCACGGTTTATTGGTCATCACGCTGGTTCTTATCGGCCTGTTTAGCGGTTTCCTGGCCTACATCAAGGGTGATCGGACCCAGCCGGCGGCCGCCACCGCGGTTGCGCCCCCCCTGCCGCAACCGCCCAGCGTGAGTACGCCCGCCGCGCCGCCGAAAACCGTGGTCGCACCCGTGGTGGAATCCGCGCCAACCAAGCCCAAGTACGATTTCTATACCGAACTGCCCAAACGGCAGATCGACGTTCAGCGCGAAACAGTCAACCCAAGGAACGCACCTCAACCACCATCACCCACCCGGACGCAGCCCGCGGCCGATCAACTCCGCAAGCCGGCGGTGCCACGCAAGAACGCGACGACACCGATCATGGCCGCCGCCAGCGCCAAGTCGGATTCCAAGCCCGCGATTATCAAGCCCGCGATTATCAAGCCCGCGAATGTCGCGACCGCCAAGCCCGTGAATGTCGCGACCGCCAAGCCCGCGACCGCCACATCCGCACCCACGACAACTCAGGCGCGAACGGCGCAACTACCCAGGCCACTCGCTAGCAACGGCTCGAAGATCGTCGTCAAAACCGAGCAAGAGCCGTAATTTTCCAATTACTTCAAAGGCAACAGCATCTTGGGTCTTCGCGTCATGAATCTGCCCGATACCGTTCGGAGCTACCTGGATCACCGGGGTTTGCCCTACCGGTTGATCGCCTGTCGATCCGGCGAGACTCTGACTCAGATCGCCGAGAGCCTCGCGATCCCGCTCCGGCGGATAGCGCGCATGATTCTCTTGAAAGATGCATCCGGTCTGATGATGGCGATTCTGCCTTGTAGCCACATCCTGGATTTTTCGATGCTTTGCCAGTTATCGCGGCGCGACCTTGAACCTATGTACGGCCCTGAAACCGCCCGCTTTTTCCAAGGCCACGGTTGCGCGGCAAGCTCTTATCCGCCTTTGCCGGAAGCCTTCGGCATACCCGCCTTGGTCGATCACAGTCTGGATATGAACGACGATGACGAAATCCACTTCGACGGCGGCAGCGGCAATATCCTGGTTCAGATGCGGAGCGCCGATTTCCGCGCGTTGCTCACCCAGGCGCGCTGGGAGCGGTTCGCGGTTCCAATGGACCAACTCGATACCTTGATCAGCCAGCGGACGCTCACGTCCGACAATCTGATCAGTTTCGCCAACCGTTATACCCCCGCTTATTTGCGCAAGAGCGTCGAAACCATCACCGAACTGCCAATCCTGCCACAAACCGCGCAACACATTTTGGCGTTGCGCGCCAACCCGGACGTGACAGCCCAGGACATTCTCCGGGTCATCGAGCAGGATCCCAGCCTTGCCGCCCAAGTGGTGTATTGGGCGCGCTCCTCGCTGCATCGCCATCAAAAACTGGTGGATTCGCTGGAAACCGCGATCACCCAGGTTCTGGGACTCGAAAACACGCTCAACCTGCTGCTTGGCTCCAGTGTGAGTCGGACCTTCCAGATTCCGGCCGATGGCCCAGTTGGTCTGCAAGCCTTCTGGCGGCACAGCGTTTACTGCGCTGCCCTGGTCGGCGAGCTGGCCAGGCAGTTGCCCGAAACGGTCGTCGTCAAACCGGGGCTGGCTTACTTGAGTGGGCTATTGCACGATTTTGGCTATCTGGCGCTGGGCCACTTGTTCCCGGCCCGCTTTTTCCTGTTCAACCGCTTTCTGGCGGTCAACCGGCACCTGCCGCTTGACGTGATGGAACGCTATGTGCTGGGCGCCGAACATTGGCAGATCGGTGCTTGGCTGATGCAGGCTTGGGCCATGCCCGAGGAGGTGGTCGCGGCGGTGCGCTGGCACCATAACGAGGATTGCACCCAGCCCTACGCCGAATACTCCAATCTGGTGCTGATTGCCAACCGGCTGCTGCATCATATCGGTCTGGGCGAGGAGCAGAGCCACCGGTTGCCGGCACTGGCCATGTTCACCCTCGGGCTCACCCACGAACAGGCGATGGAAGCGCTGGCGCGGGTGCAGGCCAGCATGACGGATTTGGATACCTTGTCCGAGGTGCTGCGGCTGCCCGGCGAGGGTTGATTGACGCCAAGCGGGCGCCCGTTCAGGGCTCCAGATAGGTATAGCCGTCCAGTCCCGCTTCCAGTTCCCGCAGATAAGCCGTGCGCTGATCCAGATCGAGTTCGGCGGCGGCGATTTTTTCGCGATAGGCCGCCCGCAGGTCTTCCGGTTCGAACCGCACGTAGCGCAGCAGGTCGGCCACGGTATCGCCGTGGGCCGGCTCGATGAGCCGATAACCGCCATCCCCGGTCAACTCCACGTTGACCGAGGCGGTATCGCCGAACAGGTTGTGCATGTCGCCAAGAATCTCCTGATACGCCCCCAGCAGGAAGATCCCCAATAAGCATGGCTCGCCGGATCGGTGGGGCGGCAACGGCAGGGTGGTCTCCACGCCTTCCCCATCCACATAGCGTTCGATGCAGCCGTCGGAATCGCAGGTCAGATCCTGCAACACCACCCGGCGGGTTGGCGGCTGGTCCAGCCCTTGCAACGGCAGGATAGGGAAGATTTGATCCAGCGCCCACACGTCCGGCATGGACTGAAACACCGAAAAATTCAAAAACAGCTTCTCCGCCAATTTGGCGTTCAGTTCATCCAGCAGCTCGCGATGGGCGCGGACGCCGGGATTGAGCAGTGGTCGCAGCTTGCGGCAGATGGCGAAATAGGTCTGTTCGGCCCGGGCGCGTTGTTCCAACCGAAGCACCCCGTGCAAATACAAATCCCGCGCCTCGGCCAGCCAATAGACGGCGTCATGGTAGGCCTCCACCACCGACCCGCGCGCCGCGCCTTTGTACCGGTTCCAGAGGTTATGCAGGATCAGGGGATCGCCGGCGCCGGGCGCGGGTGGTAACTGCTCGCCGGGCGCCGGTTCGTGGTCGATCACCTCGGTGATCAGCACGGCGTGATGGGCGGTCAGCGCCCGGCCCGACTCGCTGAACAGATGCGGATGCGGCAGGTTCTGCGCGGCGCACACCTCCCACAGGGTATGGACGACGTGATTGGCGTATTCTCGCATGCTGTAGTTCATCGAGCAGTCGCCACGCGAACCGGCGCCTTCGTAATCCACGCCCAGCCCACCGCCGACATCCACCCATTGCAAGCGGGCGCCCAGCCGCCACAGGTCGGCGTAATAACGCCCCACTTCCCGCAGACCGCGCTGGATGTCGTGGATATTGGCGATTTGCGAGCCCAGGTGCGCGTGCAACAAGATGAGGGTATCCAGCATGTCTTGTTCCTTCAGCCGCCGCACCGCAGCCAGAACCTGGCTGGCCGACAGGCCAAATTTCGATTTCTCGCCGCCGGTGTTCTGCCATTTGCCCGCGCCGATCGAGGCCAGCCGCACCCGCATGCCGAGTTGCGGGCGCATACCCAGCTTGCGCGCCTCATCGAGCACCAGATCCAGTTCGGACAACTTCTCGACCACGATGAATACCTTGAGACCCAGTTGCTGGCCAATCAGCGCCAAGCGGAGGTATTCGCGGTCCTTGTAACCGTTGCAGACCACCACGCCGCCGGGCTGGGACAAACTCAACACCACCATCAACTCCGGCTTGCTGCCGGCCTCCAGCCCAACCCGCGGCCCACCGTGGCCGACGATCTCGCTCACTACCCGCCGCTGCTGGTTGACCTTGATCGGATAGACAGCGGTATAGCCGCCTCGATAATCGAGGTCGGCGATGGCGGCGGCGAAGGCGTTGCAGAGCGTGTCCACCCGGTCGTGCAGGATATGGTTGAATCGGACCAGCACCGGCAAATCGTAGCCCTGGGTCCGCAACGTCTCGGCCAGGGCGGACAGTTCAACGCCGGGGTGCCCCGGCCAACGCGGCGCGCGCGCCCGGACCCGTCCGGCATCGTCAATTTCGAAGTAGCCATCCCCCCAACGGGCGGCGTTATATACTTCGCGCGCTTGGGCCACGGTCCAGGCGACTGGTGAGTACCGTTGGTCGTTCAAAGCTGTTCATTCTCCGCGATAGGGGTCTCGACGTGACGCTGGATCAGTCCTGGTTTACCGAAATTCACCCGGCGACGGGTTCCGCCTTCTCCCTCAAACTCGCGGGCACACTCCAAGACGTGCAAAGCCCCTACCAGCGAGTTGCGGTCCATGTCACCGAAGCCTTCGGCAAGCTGATGGTGATCGACGGCTACATTATGCTGACCACCCGTGACAATTTCCTGTATCACGAGATGATGGCCCATCCAGCGCTGTTTACCCACCCCGATCCGTGCCAGGTGTTGATCGTCGGCGGCGGCGACTGCGGCACCCTGCGGGAAGTGCTCAAGCATCCGGGCGTCCAAACCGCGACCCAAGTGGACATCGACCAGGCAGTGACCCGGGCCGCCGAGCGCTATTTCCCGGAGCTGTGCGCGGCCAACGGCGATCCACGGGCGCAATTGCGCTTCGACGATGGCATCGCCTGGGTCAAAAACGCCGAACCGGGCTGCTACGACGTGATCATCGTGGACAGCACCGATCCCGTCGGGCCGGCCGAGGGGTTGTTCGCCGAACCGTTCCTGCGCGACTGCCACCGCGCGCTCGGCGCCAATGGCCTGCTGGTCCAGCAAAGCGAATCGCCGCTGTTCCATCTCGACAGCATCCTGCTGCCGCTGCATCGAGCGCTGCGCGCCGCCGGCTTCAGCGATACCCATACCCTGCACTTCCCGCAGTGCGTCTATCCCTCCGGCTGGTGGACCGCCACCCTCGCCCGCAAGGGTGGCCAGGTCGCTGATTTTCGCGAAGCGGACGCTGCCGCCAAGCCGTTCGCCACCGAATACTACAACGCCGAGATTCATCGCGCCGCGCTGGCCACGCCGGAATTCATGCGCCGCGCGCTGACTGGAAAACGTTGAGTCCGCGAGGCGGTGCTTCAGGTATGGGACTCAAGAACACCACCCTTTGGCTGACCTGGAAAACCTGAAACAAACCTCCCCCGCAACGGAATAAGCAAGGATTCAACCCTGTGAGCGCCATCACAAAACACACTTCCCCCCTGGTCCGCCATTTCCGCCAAATCCTGCTCTGGCCCTTGCAGGTGATGCACGCCCGGATGCGAGAACCGCGCATCTCGAAATATTGGGAACTGCTGGAGGCGATGGGCGAGCAGTGTCCTTGGCGGGAAGTGGCGGATGAATTCGGCGACCCCGACGATTTTCAGGAGCGGCACTACAAGGAGTTCGTTACGTTTCTACCTTATGTGCAGCGCTTCCTGTATGGCGAGGGTGCGGGCCGCGAAGGCCCAACCGGCTACGGTAAATCGCCGATTCGTGTCTATCGCCGCCGGGACATCGCGCGAATGCGAGCCGTTCTCGACGAGCAATCGCCGCCGGTGATGTTCGAGGTCGCCCATATCGACCTCTGTTTTTTCTACGATATCGACATCATCATCCTGGCGGTGGAGTTCTACGCCAACGACCTGCCGCTACCGCTGGCTCAGGACGCGCTGTTCAAGCTGGGGCGGGCCTATCCGGCGTTCTGGGAGGCCGACGGCCAGGGCGGGCAATGTCCGCGACGGGTGGAGTGGCTGTCGGCGACGGGCGAAACGCTGGCGGTATCCGACTACGAAAACCGGCGTAAATATCTCCATTTCGTCTGCCAGCACCGTTCCCCCAACGTCGCCGCGCACTGGGAATACCTGCTGCGGCCGCTGGCCCTGTACCATTCCGACCGCGATGGCGTAATCCGCTACCGGCAGATCGAATACCACCGCATGCCGCTGCTGGCCTATCTCAGCTTCGACGATCCAAAGAGCCTGACGCGCGGCGATTTCGCCCGGCTGGCCCTGATTACCCGTTCGGGATCCTCCGATACCCTCCCCTATTCCGAGATGGAATTGGCCCAGTTCGAACGGCGATACTGCTACGACAAGTTCTGGAATCCCGCCGATCCGGCGCTTGGCAGTCGCTACCTGTGCTGCGGCCACGCCTTTGTCATGGTCGGCAAGGCCGGCGACCGCTTCTTCGCCGATCCGGAAACTGGCCTGCTGGGCCAATTCCGTCACCAGTATTTCCTGGTCAACCTGATCGCTCACTTTCACAAGGCCACCCTGATGCTGTTCTCGGAATGGCTGGTGATGGCGATCAGCCAACTCGATATCCACAATGTGGATTCGGTCAAAACGTTCAAGCGGGAAATCCGCCGGATATTCGAAACTTTCCTGCGCTTCACCCACCGCTACTGGTTTCACGAGGTTTCCAACCAGGCGCAAGCCAAGGATCTGTTCCGGATGTTGACCGGGCACCTCGACACCGACCGGATTTATCAGGATGTCAGCGCGGCGGTCAAGGAAATGAATCAATATCTGGACAGCGACGGTTTGCGCCGCCAGGCAAACACCGTGGTGCGGCTGACCGTGGTCACCGCGCTGGGATTGATCGCCACCGTTTCGACCGGCTTTCTGGGTATGAACATTTTTGACGAGACCGGCCATCCGGGTTGGGTCAAGTCGATGATTCTGATCGCGGTCCTGGTTCCCAGCATCCTGCTGGTGTTCTATGGCGTGGCCAAGTCCAAGGTGCTGTCGGATTTCCTGGAGGCGCTGGCGGACCAGCGGCTGACCTGGCGCGACAAGCTGGGCGTGTTGTTCAAGGCCTGGGGGAAGCGTCCGCCCAAGATCCACTGATTGGCTACCTGGAGAGATTCCATGCCGGATTTTAGCTGTCTGACCGTCGATCTGGCCGATGCCATCGTCCAGATCGAACTGAACCGTCCCGACAAGGCGAACGCCTTGAATGGAACGCTGTGGCGGGAGATCGGCGAAGTCTTCCGCTGGGTGGACGAGACGCCCGAGGCGCGGGTGGCGGTCCTGAGCGGAGCCGGACGGCATTTTTGCGCCGGCATCGACTTCGAGTTGATGGGGGAGGTGTTGGACTCGGTCGAGGAGCTGGGGCCAGGCCGTAGGGAAGAGCGGTTGCGGCGGATCATTCTCGATTTGCAGGCAGGGTTCACCGCGCTGGAAATCTGTCGCAAGCCGGTGCTGGCCGCCATTCAGGGCTTGTGCATCGGCGGCGGGCTGGACCTGATCGCCGCTTGCGATATGCGCTACGCTACAGTCGACGCCGCGTTTTCGCTCAAGGAAGCGGATTTGGCCATCGTCGCCGATGTCGGCAGCCTGCACCGACTGCCGTATTTGATTGGCGAGGGCTGGCTACGCGAGCTGGCCTTTACCGCCAACCAGTTCGATGCCACCGAGGCGCAGGCGATGGGGCTGGTGAACCGGGTGTACGCCGATGCCGCGCAACTGCGGGATGGCGTTCTGGCTATCGCCGCCGGCATCGCCGCCAAGTCGCCGCTGACGGTGCGCGGCATCAAGCAGGTGCTGAACCATGGCCGCGACCACGGCGTGGCGAGCGGGTTGGAGTACGTCGCTACCTGGAACGCCGCCATGCTGCTGTCGGACGATACCCGCGAGGCGATTGCGGCGGCGATGCAGAAGCGGCGGCCGCGATTCAAGGATTGATCGGTTCAGATCGATGGGAACCAACCCCGGCTCCAGGCCCGGCTCCAGGCCCAGCACCGCGCGTACCCGCGCTTCCTCGAAGTAGCCACCCAGGTGTGGCCCATGCCGGTAGCGACGATGGCCAGTTGGGCATAGGCGATTGTAACGCACTTAAAAATTGAAAGCCTTACTGAGCAAGCAGCATTAGCTTTAGATAGCTTTAGTTTGCGCGCTCTTAGTAAATGGTTGAAGTCTGTGGCAGCCCCCCAGCTCGATGCTCGCATGTCAAATGCTCGTTATGCTGAGCTAGCGAAAGAGCTCCATACATTAAGAGCGAACGCTGAGGCCCAACAAGTAGCTCCAGCAGACTCGTAGACTCGCCGCTGAGCTTGACGCTAGGCCCCGGAAGCCGAGATCCGTGGGGACCGGCGGCAGCCGTGACAGGGAGGCGTGCCCCCTGTAACAGAGGTACGCAAGGCCGCCGCGCGGGTTCGCGGTCTTACCTGGGGAAGCGGTGCCTCGGCGCCCACGAAGAGGGGTACTCAGTGTTCCAGATCAGTAAACGTTCCATGAAAGCCTTCGAACGAGAGGCGAGCCAATCGTCCCAACTAGCCATGGCCGCGCACTACCGCGACTTCTTCCCTTGGCACGCCCGGGCTTGGGGACCGGAGGCAACGGCCAAGGTGATCGAACACGGCCGCGAACGGGCCGCGCGGTACGGCTTCGAGACTCGCCACGATGTGTGTCTGTATCTCACCCTGCTGCCGCTGCTTGGCAGTTGGTTCGACGAAGATGCACAGATCCCCTGGGCCAGCCAAATCCTCACGGACAATGACCGGAGCCCGCGAATCGACCACTTGGCTTCGCGGGCATTAAGCCATGTCGTGAGGGTGCAAGGGTCGGACTACGGCGAATTCCTGGCCGCCCTGACGACAGCCCGCAAGGAGCTCGCTGGATTGCTGGAGGATCGGACCATTGCCGATGGCCGGACCCATGTCAGGGCGATGCTCCGCCGCCTCTGGCCGCGAAAGTATGAGGCTCACCAGGTATCGACGCTCATCCAGGAGGGGATCGTTCGAGCCAGCGAGCACCGTCTGAACAACCGGCGGGGGCAACTCCTCGTGATCGCGTTGATGTTCCTGTTCGGAACCGGTTTCGACCGCGACCCGCAATTTCCGGCGCTTGCGGAATCGGTGAAGCTTGGACCGGACGCGCTCCAGATTGCGACGCTGGAGGTGCTCGAACGATGGATCGCCGCAGCCCACGGAGGAGGCCATCATGCCGAATGGTGATCCGCCCAAGCCCACCCGGCCGGCGCCGCAACTGCCGCAGGATGATCCGCCCAAGCCCACCCGGCCGGCGCCGCTGCCGCTGCCGCCGTGGCCGGCTGCCGCCGATGCCCAGCCGCCACCCCCAACTCCTGGCACGGGCCGGCGCCGTCCGCGTCCACCACCGCCCGCGACACCACCGCCGGCGGACGCAATCCAGGCGGCCCTCAACCAACCCGCCGTGGCAGGCCCCGTGACGGTCTGTCCGCAACCCTTGCCAATCCCACCGCCACCCGCACCGGTTCCCAAGCCCGGTCCCTACGCCCACTATGTGAATGAGCAAGGCAATCATGCCGCGGTCTGGGGGTCACCGAAGCCCGACGGTACGAGTGACCTGTATCTGGAGTTTCAGTTCTCAAGGGGAGTCCCGGAAGACCGGGGCCCGGGCGATCCTAATGACGAAGCCATCGCCCGAGATCTCGCGTTGGCGGCCGTTAAGCAGGCCCGGAGTCTGCTGCCGAAAGGCCCCTACAACAACCGGGCCGGTCTCCCGGAGAATATCCGTAATCGCGCCGAACACCCTCTGACCGAGGATGGGCGGGGGGACTTCATCTGGCAAGACGGCATGGACCTGCTCGAAGAGAAACCAGGCGATCCGAATCGACTGTTCGACCAGACCCGCATGGCGCAGCTACCCGACGGGTTGGTCCGGGCGCTGTCGCTGATGGCGGCCAGCACTATCGCAATGGAAGGCGGGGTTTGCGAGAAATTCTCCTCGGTGGTCCTGGGCATCCTGTCCAAGACGGCCCCGCCGGGGACGGAGGCCCTCAAGGTGGCCTGGAGTGGAGACCATCACTATGTCGTCGTTCGGCACGGAACCTCGCAGTGGTATGTCGCCGACCCGTGGCCGCACAACGCTTATGTTCAACCCTGGGCGGATAACTACTTTGAAAGGGCAAGTACGGAAAATTACACCAGGCTCATCGTCCACGCGCCGGTCGAGGACATGTACGGAGTGGTATTCGACCACAACGAACTCGAAAACTCGAAGAGGACCGCGAGCCGAGAAGTGCCGTACACCCGCACGGACGGACAGTTCGACCACAACTGGGGTCAACGAGACAACCTCCCCAAGGGGGTGACGGCGCCTCCCCGAGGGATCCTCGCGGCTGGGGAAGAAGACTGGGGGTAAACGACCGGTAGCCGGTGGCGTGAGGACAAGGTGGGGGAAAGCGGGCCAGGTTCGCCTCCTGACTCGGGTCCGCATCTGGGACCGGGGTGCTCCGGATACCGGTGGCCCCCGGATGCAGCCGAGGCTCCGCGGACTCGCCCCGGTGGTCTGGGCTTCGCGGGACCGCGACGCGCGGGGTCCGGATCCGCCTGGGTGGTGTCGGCAATGGGGCGGCCGTGTTCCGACCGAACCATCCGCTGCAGATGACCCGGCCCGCATGTTCGTTTCTGGGATGGGGTAGCTGTCTGGTGGCGGACCGGCTAATGGGTGTCCCGGATATTCCGTTCCGGATATTCGGATATTCCCGGTAACGCCCGAGAACGGATGAGTACCGCAACCGTTGTACCGAATGATCGTAAAGCAATGCCCACGAGGGCTACGCCGAGGAGAGGGTAATGATCGTTACTTTTCACAGCCAAACCCACGCTGATATTCTGATGTTTGGCGATATCGCCATCACGTTGCTCAAACTGATGGGACACAGCGGCACCGTGCCGGGCGCCCTCCTGGCTGAAGAAGTTCCTCCGGCACTGGATCGCTTAAGAAAAGCCGTCGCGGCCCAGCCAGCGGCGGTCCCGAAGGCGGCGGACGGCGATGAAGAAGACGAAAACGAGCCCCTAGTCGCTTTGGGGCATCGCGCCTTACCGCTGATCGAGTTGCTGGCATCCGCCGCAACAGCGAACCGCGACGTGATGTGGGAATAGTAGCGACGGGTTATGAAGCCGCACGGGCCGGCCTCGTAGACCACATGCAATGGTTGCCCCTTGCTGATCAGCTTGCGCAGCGCCTTGTCCAGGACGGCGAGATCCCCACCGATGCTGCCCAGGTGCCGCACTTCGCCGTCACGACCCGGATCGGCCGTGGCGATGTCGATGCTGTCTTTGTGAACAGCCAAACCGATGTACAAAATGTTAGATTTATAGTCACCTTTTTGGTAAAACCCCCCGCCTTCAGGCGGGAAAGACTTCAGTCCTTGCTCTCGTAGCGTTAAAACGCAAGCTTGTTTGAACATTGGACCGCCATGACCGAGTACAACAAAGGCAGCCACTGGGCATTTTTAGGGTAGGGAATTTTTCAGTACGACCAATGGCGACGTGACTGATGAGATGATCAATGCCTACATCAATGGCCATGTCGATGCGCACCAATCGGACAATGAAATCAACATCACGTTGGAGTGAGGAACACTCTTTAGAGTGCTTCCCGGCTTCCAGCCAAGATTTCAACCTACCGGCTTCCAGCCGGTAGTGATTGAGTTTAGGGCGTAACCAGTCGAGCGCGCCCCTGGGTCAGGCGACGAGGCGAAGCGTGGCGCGTCTGGGTTGGACCGGACAGTTAGCATAAAGCCGGGTCGTTTCCTGGTAGATGTAATGGTTGATGAAGGGT
>WBZP01001705.1_pt1 | contig 26472 bp, 24 predicted proteins | sample 5204301 | NCBI WGS metagenome assembly WBZP01 (sample SAMN12412401, study PRJNA552823) | activated sludge metagenome | isolation source: activated sludge from nitrification reactor of wastewater treatment plant... | place: USA: Pennsylvania | collected 2017 | reverse complement strand
TTGAGCAGAAATAATAAATCCCCAGACTTTATTTGCGTTTCAAAGTCTGGCAGGTACAGATTTAAATAAGAAAAAATATCCTCGTTCAAACTTGCCCGTAACGTCATGATTGCGTTATTGGTCATGGTTTTTCGGAAGAATTTACTTCTTAGGTAAAATCCCATGTACCTGTCATACGTCAAATCATTTTGCAGAGGCCTTAACCTTTTAACAAAACCGCTAAATGTCGCTTTTGGGTAATCGTTGAGAGCAACGCAACTCATCCCTAACTCGTCAATCGTTTCACTTGTCCTCGTCAAAAAAATATCACCCTTCTTTATAGAGTATATTTCCTGCTCCCTTTCCGAAGTATCCATTTTATCAGGTAATGATTCAGGCAAGAAATAGTTATTGAATATCGTACTGAATGATGCAAATGGAGCTCCATGACCTGCCTGCTCAGGCTTAGATGAAATTCCTGAACTCATTGCATATAGCTTGCTGAATTGATATTTCTTCAAATTATTCATACTTAACTTTCCCTAATTGTTTTTTAATTTCTGATTCCAATGACTTTGAATCTGCAAAAAGCAATTCAAGTTCCCTTTGAAAGCCGGAAAGCTTATCGTTAAATTCGTTCTCAGTTATATCTACATATTCAATTTTAATGTCGAAATACTGGCCAGCACTAAAACTGTAGTTTTTTGCTTTAATTTGATCATAAGAAACAACAACTGATAAGTCCTCCTTGGCTTCATGTTTATTGAATGTTTCAATAATTAGTTGTTCCTCGAAATCAGACAATAGAGTTTTTTGATTCTTTCCTTCTTTTACAGACGTGCCTAATTTAGAAGCATCCATCAATACAATATCGCCCTTAGTATTAGTTTTATCTATAAACAATACTGAAACATTTGTTCCTGTAGTAGCAAATATGTTGCTGGGCATTGAAACCACACCACGAAGCATTTTTTCTTCAACAAGTTTCTCTCGTATCTTCTTTTCGATTCCTGTTTGTGCAGTAATAAATCCTGTAGGAACGACTATAGCGGCTTTACCTTTAGCTGAAAGCGAAAACATTATGTGCTGTATAAATAGCAAGTAGATTTCCATCTTGTCTTTATCCTTCGCCTTAATTTTTGGAATACCAGCAAAGAACCGTTCCTTATTTTGTTTGCTATCAAGGTCATTCCGAAAATCGCTAAAGTCCAATTTGAACGGAGGGTTGGAAACGATGTAATCAAAGGTCATCAGCTTATCACCCACTTTGTGGTAAGGGTTCAGCATGGTATTTCCCTGAATGATGTTTTGAATGGAGTGTACCAGGTTGTTCAATATCAGATTCAACCGCAACATGCTGGATGATTTCTGCGAAATGTCCTGCGAGTAAATGGTACACCGGTCTTCGCCAATGGCATGGGCCAGGTTCATCAACAACGTACCTGAACCTGCGGAGGGGTCGTAACAGGTTACATTGCTCACCGGCTTATCTACCAGAATAGAAGCCATGATTTTTGAAACGGCATGTGGCGTATAGTACTCAGCATATTTACCGCCACCGTCTTTGTTGTAATCTTTGATGAGGTATTCAAATATGGTGGAGAAAAAATCGAATTTTTGATGGAAGATTTTCTCAAAGCTGAAATTCACCAACTGGTTGATGATGGCCTTGCAGAAATTATCCCGTTGGCTGCTGTCTGTAATGTAGTTACTCAGTTCATCAAACAAGGTAATCTTTGCACCTGTGCCTGTTTTAACTGAGAAAATATCGTTATTGAAAATGGCAATATCCCGGAGGGTATCATCGAAGAACTTGGCAAACTCTTCTTTATCCTGGCGGTTATACAGGTTGGAGAGGTAGTGTTCTCTTTTCAGCTTGGCACTATCCGGGTTCATGCGCAGCAATAGCATTTCATATTGCTTATCGGTATATTTGATAATTTCCTTTTCCCAAGACTCAGCCTTGGCCAGTTTGGGTTCCAATTGTTTTACTTCATAACCGAATTTGTCGTTCATGAATTTATACAGGAAGACCTGGGTAATGATTTTAAATTCATTGCCGTCGTTTCCTAAGCCATAAGACGTGCATACCCCTTTTAGGTTGTCGATCAGTTCTTTTGTTTGTTGCGTAAAGTTGTGGGTTACCATATATTTTATCTTGTGCTATGCTTAATTGTTGATCCCGAAGGTGTTAAATGTTGGTTGTAGAATAGAAACACCAGCCGTTGTGTCCGACCCCTCTGGGGTCGCAGGTTTTGGAGGTATTGATGCTACAAAGATAAGAATCCTTCGGATTCTATTTTTTTTGTGTTGATGTTAATTCCGAAGGAATTTGATGTGTGTAGAAAATATTGTTGGGCGATATGTTCGACCCCGCTGGGGTCGTATGATATTCGATATGTGGATATCTATAAACATAGGAATCCTTCGGATTCTAGTTTTCGTTTTATTTTTAATTCCGAAGGAATTAAATGTTTGTAGAAAAAGGGACCGACCGGAATGTTCGACCCCGTGGGGGTCGTATGATAATCGTGGCTTGAATAACTACAAATACCTGAATCCTTCGGATTCAGTTTTCCTTGGAATCTAACTATTCAACCCATTCAAATAGATATTCATCTTTGTATTCAATTGCAAAATTTTTCAAAAATTCGACATATTCTTCTCTAAATGTTTTCGTTTTGTGGTGTTGCTTTTGATTCATGATGTACTTGATCACCTTATCCAAATCACTGTGGCTATAGGAAAATGCACCATACCCTTCCTGCCATTGAAATTTAAACTTAATGAATCGTTTCTCTTTGATAAAATCATTTGATGATTTTTTTATTTCTTTAACTAAATCCGATAAACAACACGCAGGTTTCATTCCAATAAAAATATGCAGATGATCGGGCATGCCATTGATTGCCAGCATTTTTTGACCCTTATTGGCAATTATTCCCGTAATGTATTTGTATAATTCTTCCTCCCAGGTATGATCAATCAAACTCTCTCTGCCCTTTACGGCAAATACAATCTGAATGTATATTTGTGAATACGTGCTCATCTCATTTGCTTTAAACGTGAATCCCAAAGAGATGTGCTTTTTACATCAAAGTGATGCTTAGTTGAATGTAATCCATTGAAGATAGCACCAAGCGTTGCAGCATTAACACAATAACAATTTGACCTCTTAGGATCCTCAATTATATAAATGTGTATCATGCCCTCTTTCCTTGAAATTCGTTAATGTATTCTTTGACCAGGCAGCTATTTATAAATTTTGCCGCTTCAGGATCCAAATCTATTTTGTATTTACCAAAGCTGCCAATCACCATTTGTATCATCAGCTTATCGAAATAGCTTTCATTATTGAGTAATTGGGTGTTTAGTAGCACCTTGTCATCCACTTGTTTTTTAATGTCCAAAAGGGTTTCGCATATTTCACTTTCTCGTTTTGATATATTGCCATTTTCTACAATACGTTTGTGGATCCGCGCATATTTTGCGTCGTTTTCGTATTTGGCTTTGAGCAGGTTGTTTTTACGGTTGAGTTCCATAACCTTGTCATAAATCTGTTGCAGGGAACCTATGTTGTATTTCATGTCTTCCTGTGTAATTTCATCGAGGTTCTTTTTATCAAAGAGCCTTTTCAACTCATCATACAGTGACACAAACTCTGGATCATGCTGATCGAAGTTGCCGCCCAAAGATTCCCTGGTTTTGCGTAGCATATCTTTCAATTGGTCGGCTATTACCATTTCCTCTTCCGAAACCTTGCGAAACATAAAAAGTACATTCTCTAAGGCTACATTCAACAAATTGGTGGTATCCACACTGTTTTGTACCGATTCTTTCAGATTTAACAATTCCAGGTGTCTGGCGATCTCATGATAAAGCTGGCTGAATTTTTTGAAATCCAACTTTTCCAGCATATCATAGTGGCCATACAGGCGAATGAGATTGTAGAGATTCCTGACACTCTCTAGGGCTTTCTTTATATCCAATGCAGTTTTGCGGTCTTCAATCTGGCTAATTTGTTGTGAGAAAATTTCGGCATTGTTTGTATCATAGTGCCATAGCTTTTCTTTAATGTCTTTTATTTCTTCTTCAATCTCTTCTTTTGATTTGAAGAGGTTGGAGTAGTGCTGCATTTCATCTCCCAGCTCACCTTGCAATTCATCAAAATAGGCTTTGTTGGTTTTGTCAAACTCACGGCTGATGTCGGCAAAGTCCACTACATAACCAAATTTGAAATTTTTATATGGGCGATTTACCCTTGTGAGCGTTTGCAGTAGGTTGTGGTCTTTTATCAAACGGCCTAGGTATAGTTTTTTCAGTCGTTTGGCATCAAAGCCGGTAAGTAACATATTGTACACAAATAGAAAATCTATTTTGCCGTCCTTGAAGTTTTCCACTTCATCTTTTCGGTCATCTTTAGAGCCCACATCGTGGAGAATTAGAGTAGCTGTAAGATTTTTACTGTTATCCTTGATGTAACTATTGTATTCATCGGGAGGTTCAGCAGCCATTTGATAAGGCACTACTTCTTCCATCACCTTTTGTGATGGATTATACTTACTGATAAATATTTCAAAAAGTATTCTTGCCTGGTCGGCACTATCGCAAACCACCATGGCTCCAATGGTATGGTCGCCAAAGCGAATGCGGCTCTTTACAAAGTCGGTCACGATGTAATCCAGCATAGGCTCTGCAAACCTTGGATGGGCATAGATAATGCGTTTGTCTGCATCACCTTTCAGTATCTCTACTTCCCGGAGGGCTTCTTTGAGTTGAATTTTGTAACTGGTCTCAATGTCTTCCCTAATCAGTTTCAGGGTGTAGCCGTCTGCGATAGAAGCATTGTAGTAATACTTGTGGATGTAATCACCAAAAGTTGCTTTTGAGGTACGGTCCTTGCCAATTAAGGGAGTACCGGTTAAGCCTATCAATATAGCATCTCTATCGGAGTTAAACAGATTTGCCAGGAAACTGCCAGTTGGATTGTAGCTTCGATGGACCTCATCCAAAAAATATATGCGTTGAGTCTTGATGTCGTACTCATTAGAACCGAGCACATCGGTATCATCCTTGAATTTCTGGATGTTTACCACTGTGATTTCCCGCTTACCGGAAAGGTTATGAATGGCTTGTCGCTGTCGGAAGTTCTTCAACAGTTCTTCTTTCGAGTTAACGGTATGCACAATCAAGCCCCGACTTTTAAACTCACGGTGTGCCTGCATCATCAGGTCGATACGGTCAACAATAAAATAGAATTTCGGAACGATTTCCCTTTTTTGAAAATAGTCAGTGAGGTACTGAACATTGTAATAAGACAATGCTGTTTTACCGCTTCCCTGAGTATGCCAGATGATGCCCTTCTTTACGCCTTCGTCCAGTTTTCTGGCTATCGCTTTGGTAGCAAATAACTGCGGATAGCGCATGATGTGTTTTTCAAGACCGTTTGTTTCCTGCACATAGGCAATGGCATATTTCAAAATCATTGACAAACGTTCGCGGCTGAAAAGCGAAATAATAATTCTGTTTGTTGGCGTGTTGGGCTCTTTATTGGTAATGAACTCGGGCGAATATTTAATGGCTGAAAGGTTATTGTCTTTCAGTACTAAGTTTTCCAATTGGTCATCTTCAGGCTTTAGCAGGGTTGCCAAATCAAATGTTTCCTCTTCTCTAAAGCAGTTGAAGTTAGCTGCGGAATAGGAAGTGGAAGAATAGAATGCTCCCTGAATGGGTTCGATGGACTCAACATCGTATTCCATATTGTTGGAGAAAACCAACACCTGTGATATGTTGATGAACTTTCGGAACTTCTTGTTTTTAAACCGGGCATTAATGCGGTCTCTTTCGGCCAGCACTCCTTCCTGATTGTTTGGCTTTTTTACCTCGATAAAAACCAATGGCAACCCGTTTATCAGCAGGGTTATATCTGGTCTAAATTCATCATCACCGTTTTTATAGGTAAGTTCAGTGACAACGTGAAAGCTGTTGTTATTGAAATCCTTGTAGTCAATCAATCGTACCCCAGAGCTTGCGTTTAGCATATTGGAAAATGCTTCGCCCAAATCTTCATTGTCAAGTGCCAGAGAGATATTCTCGTAGGTTCTTTTTATATCGGCATCTTCAATTTCAGGATTAATACGTTTGATGCTTTCGTTAAAAACATCAGTGAATATGTTTGTGGTAATATCCCATTTTGCCATTGATAAGGGAAGGTAATCGTAGCCCAACCTACATAAGTGCAGGATAGCCGGAATTTTTACTCTTGTATTTTCGTTAAAGGCCATAGCTGATAGTTATTTCATAATTCATACAACATTTATTCCACTGGTTCAATTTTAATAACGCTGATTAATAGTTTTTTGCTGTTTCCATTTGTTCTGCCTTGCTGGCTGCCACAAATAGTGTTTACTCGACTTAATATTCTGATGCCATCATGAAGGACCTGAATTTCTTTCTTTTAATCGTTTTTCGTTGATAGCTACCCCTTCAATCAGGTGGTCTTTCAGTCGTTTGGTTACCCGTTGTCGGAATTCGATGCCTCTCTTGCTATTTACACGATAACCTGCAGAGATAATCACATCGAGGTTGTAGTATTCTATTTCCCTGGTTACCAGTCTATTCCCTTCTTGCCGGACTGTTCGGAAATTCCGAACAGTTGCTTCGGAAATTAGCTCGCCAGACCGAAATATTCCCTTAATGTATTCACTCATATTGGCTTTACTTGATTGAAATAAATCCATCCGTTGACTTTGGTTTAACCACACAGGTTCACCATCAAGTTGAAATTCGTTTTTTTTGATACGTCCGGTAGGTAATTTGTATATTTCAATATTGTTTGTCACAAGCTTTCTTGGGTTTAAAATTATCATTACTGATTAGACTAGAAAAAGATTAAGTTTTGTACCATTGAAACGAAACAAATTTAAAAAAAAACTTTTCATATTTGACTCAATTTCAGTATTTTGTAGTAACTAGAATGAAATTCTCTGCAACTTTAATACAAAATACGACAATTTTCAAAAGGTATTTAAGAAAAATTTCATCTATATCTTTATAAAGGACGGTAATGTCAAATTCGAGCAACTAAGTCTAAAATATGTGACATTTAGATATTTAGCTTAAAATTAATTATGGAAGAATTCGGAATAAATACTACAAAATATTTCTTAAAAAAAATTCTAAACGAATATAGTAACCAGTTTTCGAATATCACCGATTGGTCTAGTTACAAACGAGGATAAAAACGACTTGAATAATATATGAGTTTTAGCTAGTGCCATTTTTCAAAGTTAATAAATGAAGTATAAGATACTTAAATGTTTGAAAGTATAATGTAAGCATCCGACCAACTGCATATTTTTGATCAGTAACCAACACCTTATCTTGCCAAAAATAAAGAATTATGGTAAGATATTCAAAAGAGCAGAAGATAGAGATCCTTCAGCAGCGACAAGAGGGGGAAAGTATAAGAAATTTTGCAAAGCGAGTTGGAATAAGCGAAGCGTCAATTTACAATTGGCTAAAAGCTGAGCTCGGCAGCAAGGGCAAATTTGAGCCCATTTCTATAATTCACAATAGTCCAGTGCCTTTTGACACATTTATACAAATAAGGGTTGGAGACACAGAAATTTCGATAAGTCAATATGTAAAGCCGGATTACATTAAGATGCTTTTGGGATGGTAGTTTTTTCTGGTGCATACCAATATTTTATTTTTACTAAGTCTATTGATATGCGCAAGGGCTATGATGGGTTAAGTGGACTTGTGAAGAATGAAATGGGTGCTAATCCCACTAGCGGTAGTGTCTATGTCTTCTTCAATGCACCCAGAGATAAAGTAAAGATGTTGGTGTGGGATGTGGATGGATATGTGATTTATGCCAAGCGTCTTGAAAAAGGTAGATTTGAGCAGATAATTCAAAAAAACAACGATCTATCTTATTCAATTCCCTTCAATCAATTGATGATGTTGTTGGACGGTATCAGTATTGCAAACTTGAAACAAAAAAAGCGTTACTTATTAACAAAATCTGCATAGCAGTGTGGAAAAATATATATAAGCAAATTCGATAATATATGTGTAAACTAATCATAGATTTGCATCATGAGTTTGCAGGAAGCACTTAAGGAAAACAATGATCTTAAACAAGAAAATGCGCATCTGAAATCAGAGTTGGATCGCATGAAGAAACTCATTTTTGGCTCCAAAAAGGAACGTTTCACTTCAGAAGAAAATCCACTACAACTATCTCTTTTTAATACCGGCGAGGAGGCTAAAATGGAAATTCCTGCATCAGATAAACAACGCATAACATACGAGAGAAAGACACCGAAGCTTCATCCAGGCAGGAATGAAATACCTGATCACTTACCAGTTCAGGAAGTAGTAATTGAACCAGAGGAAGATACCACAGGCTTGGTAAAAATAGGAGAAGTGCGAACAGAAACGTTGGAATACACTCCTGCCAGTTTAGTTAAAAAGATTACCATTAGGCCAAAATATGCTAAAAGAGATGGTGAGGGAGTGCTCATAGGTAAGTTACCATCACGACCCATCGAAAAAGGAATAGCAGAAGCTAGTTTACTTGCTCACATCATAGTATCAAAGCTAGTAGATCACTTACCATTTTACAGACAGATCGAAATATTTAAAAGAGACTTTAGGTGGGAGGTATGCAGCAGCACGATTAATGATTGGTTTGTTTCCTGTTGCACATTAATTAAACCACTTTACGAACTGTTGGAGTTTCAAGTTCTAAAAAGTGGATATATCCAAGCAGATGAATCACCGATAAGGGTATTGGACAAAGATAAAGAAGGCAGTAGTCATCAAGGCTATATGTGGGTGTTCCATAATCCGGAACTAAAGACAGTTTTATTTAAATATAGTAAGGGGAGAGGAGATCAACTTGTAAGGGAGTTATTACAGGGCTACGAAGGCATTGTGCAGTGTGATGGTTACGCAGCTTATGACAAGCTACCCATAATAAATCCAAAGATAAAACTTGCAGGTTGCATGGCTCATGTAAGGAGGAAATTTTATGAAGCTCAAGCCAACGACAAACAGCGAAGTGAATATGCATTAGCAAAGATCCAGAAAATATATGCTATAGAAAAAATGGCAAAGGAGCTGGATCACAACCAACGAAAACAGTATCGAAATGATCACGTGCGACCGATTCTAAATGATATGAAATCATTTGCAGAAAAGGCAAGTCTGGAAGTGACGCCCAAAAGCCAGATCGGCAAGGCAGTAGGCTACCTGCTTAGTCAAATGCATAAGATGGAGAGCATCCTAGATCATGGAAATGTTGAAATGGACAACAACCTCATAGAAAATAAAATCAGACCACTAGCTTTAGGGCGCAAAAATTACATGTTTGCCGGATCACACGATGGAGCAAATCGTTTGGCAATGATGTACAGTTTTATGGCCACATGCAAAGCCAATGGAATTAATCCCTACGAATGGCTTAAAGAAACCCTTGAGCAAATTGCTGACTCGAAACTATCTAACTTAAATAAAATGCTTCCTGGCAATATGTAGTTGGTCGGACGGATACAGTATAATCATGCCAGATGTAGATTTGAAAAGACAATTATCTAGTTGCCTTTTTATAGATTACATCGACGAAGTGCTTTAAAAATGAACCAAAACAATATTAGAGGCAATACACTAGTTCAATAAAAAATATTTTGCAATGCAACTTTGTTATAACTTTGACCACTAATAATGAATATTGGTAATATCATAGATGGTTGTCTAAAGCATGATCGTATTTGCCAAAAGCAATTGTATGATTATTGCTATCCCTATGGTATGAAAGTGGTAAGTGCATATGTGCATGATGTTTCTGAGCGAAGTGAGGTGTTAAATGATGCATTCTTTAAATTGTTTACAAGTCTTGAAAGGTTTGATTCAAGTAAACCAATTTTGCCTTGGTTCAGGACGATTTTGGTCAGAACCATTGTAAATCAATATCATACAATTTCTAAAATCTCTAATTTATCTGAAATCACTGATGAAACTTTAGAAAAATATGCAGCGCCAGATAATGCATTACTCCAAATTGAAGCGGAGGGGCTTTTAGCATTGGTGCATGAGTTACCGCCGGTTTATAAATTGGTGCTAAACCTCTATGCTATAGAAGGTTATACACATGCAGAAATAGCTGAATTGTTAAAAATATCTGAGGGGACTTCAAAGTCTAATCTTTCAAAAGCCCGGAAATACTTGAATAACTTAATTGCAAAATCAAAATTTTTGGTTTTATTTTAGGTGACAGGCAACCATTTTGGCATTTTTCCTGAATAGTCAAAGTATAGATAAAAAATTATTATGGACGATATATTTTACAAGATATATTCGGATAAGGCAAAAGAAATCCAACCAACTTTAACCAGGAGGGAGGTTGATTGGAATATTCTTTCAAGTCGCTTACCACCAGGTAAAAGAAATTGGTTTATATATTTATGCTGGTGCGGGGTGTGCATTTCGTCAATTGTATTTTTATATCTTTTTATATCAGGAAATAAAATTAGTTTCCTCCGAACTAAGGGTGTTGTTGTAGCGACTAAATTATCAACGACCGACGACACCTTGATGACAATTGCAATGGTAAAAGATAACATTCTTAAACCTACAAGAAGTAATTTTCGGACCAGCAACAAATATTACGAAGGTGTGCAAAAAAACACTAATTCAGTGCTATTGAATTCAGAAATCAAGGATTCAAAAAAATCACTTTTATTCAAAACATTATTACATGATGACATTGACCGAAGTATTAATTATACAGCGCCGGACTCAATTTATAATTCGAAATACCAAAAGGATGGTCATATAGTAAATATTGAAGACAAGCAAGTCAATTTAGTCCATGACGAGCCAAATTACCAAGACCAAAGCCATATTTTTACTAGTGACTTAAGCCCTCGTATATCGGATCACCGGATTAAAATCATACCTCTTAAAAATATTCCTGAATTGAACCTATCAATTATCAGTAATAAAGTTAATAATCCAATGCAAAACACTCCATTTTTCACTGTGAGAAACTTTGGTAGTCTATTCATTGAAAACGGAAATCCAAATTATCCAAATATCAAATCAAACCATATCCAAGAATCCTTATTGTCATCAAAGGGCTTTCAGCTTGGGTTGGCCGCATATTTTCACAAATCCAAATCTTGGAGATTTGGCATAGGCATCATGATGGAACAGAATAAATTTGAGGTCGAACATATAAATACCATTCAGCCCAACCAACTAAAATTTATTGCAACAGATGCTGAAAACAGAAGGCAATTTTCTTATTCATATACGGTTGCATATGATAATCTAATCTCAGAAGTTGATATATCACTTTTTGAGGTAGCACAAAATCAAAATTTGGAGAAAGATGAAGAATTCAAACTAAAAATGAATATTGGGCGAATCGTAAACACTTTACAAATTCCATTTTCTATAGAATACAAGATTGCTTCATTTGGAAAGCTAAATGTTTTTGCCACTGGAGGAAGTAATTTAACAGTTTCAAGAAAAATCAATAATGAATTATACCATCATTCAGAAACTTGTGAAGAATTGTGTTTTGTAAACAACTTCAAACCAAGGGTGTATAGTAAAGCAGTTGATAAGATTTCTGTGAATGGCCGAATAGGGTTATCCCTAGAAATGAATATTAATAAGAAGTTTGCCATTGGTGCGTCTTCTGAACTAATTCTGCGGCCAAATAGTTTGAAATTGCCATGGATTCATCAACAAACATTAGGCGTTTATTTATCACAAACATTAAACTAAACTTATCTTGGTAAAAAAATATCAAATGATTTCTGAGAAAGCACTAAAATGCGATGTTTTTCAATCTATGATTTTGATAAAATCGATTGTGAAAAAAGTTAAGGCTAAAGCAATGCTCGAAATATGAAACATGTAGTGAATCAATTTGAATTTGTTAATTCTGATTTAAAATTATTAAGCAACTAAAAAACATTTTTTGATATGAAAACAATTTATTACCCCTTATTCTTAATTTTTACATTTGTATTTTCAGTTCATGGTCAAACTAAAATTCTGTCATTTAAGTTTAATCATAACGCTGCTGGAAGTCCTATGGAACTGAATAAAACTATTTTTACCATACAAAACGGTAAAAAAGTAAAGTTAACAAGAGCGGAGTTTTACCTTAGTAATGTTTCGCTATTTTCAAATTCTCAAGATTCATTTAATATTGCAGATTCTTACCTATTGATAAATGCTAATAAGCCAAATGCGGTGCATCTTGTGGGATCTTATCCTGAAAATTTTGAGTTTAATAAGATTAAAATGTTTGTTGGCATTGATAAAGATAAAAATCATGCAGACCCAAATTTATATCCTGCTTCTCACCCTCTTGGTCCAAAATCACCAGACATGCATTGGGGTTGGGCTGCAGGATACAGGTTTATAGCTCTTGAAGGATTGGTTGACAATAACAATGATGGTGTACCAGAACAGGAATTTCAAATTCATAGCTTAGGAGATGATTTACTTTTTAGAACTTTAATGGATATGTCCATGAGTCATCATATTGAAAATGAAGGCATGAGTATAAATCTTGATTATGTAAAACTATTTAACAATATAACAATGAGCGGAAACTTAATACAGCATGGAAGTGGCGCTCTAAATAAAAATGTATTAAAAAACGCCGCCAACTCAGGATTTATAGTTCCAATAATCATTGCATCAACTGAAAATGGTACTTTTGATGATATAGCTACCATTCAGCAAAGTAATAATAGCCTATCCTTCAAGTTTGGTACTAGTGATCAGAGATCCATCGAAATGTCAAATATAATAGGCCAGGTAATCTATAAATCCAATAATGATGTAGACTATTTAAATCTTGATATTAGTAATATAGTAAGTGGCAATTATTTTATTTCTATTACAACGGGGAATAAAACATTTACCAGACAAATATTTATTCAATAATAGGTATTGGCCAGTGGCAGAAAAAGTAATGCTTAATAAATTTATACTTATTAGTATTCTGATTTTCTCGACAAATTTATTTTCTTGTCAAAAGGAAATTGAGGAAATGACAAACTTTGCGTATTCAAAACTTATTCCTGCTCATTTTCCCAAGGCGATATCCAGCTTGGATAGCATTCCAACTGAAGCTCAATTTGAATTGGGTAAAAGATTGTTTTTTGAGCGAAGATTGTCAAGAGATGGAAGTATCAGTTGTGCATCTTGTCATAAACCATCATTGGCTTTTGCAGATACAAGTAGAATTTCTCCGGGAGTTGAGGGTCGGTTTGGCAAAAGAAATAGTCCTTCGCTTGCCAATGTTGTCTATCAAAAGAAGTTGCTCAAAGAAGGTGGTTTGCCAACTCTTGAAATGCAGGTATTAGTGCCAATACAAGAACATGACGAATTTGACAACAATATACTTGAAATAGCGAAACTTCTTAAGGCCATACCTGAGTATAACTATTTGAGTCAGAAAGCATATGGGAGAGAAATTGATCCCTTTGTGATAACTAGAGCAATATCAGCATTTGAAAGAAGTATATTTAGTGGCACATCAAGGTTTGATAAATATTTAAATGGAAGTATAAGCCTGACTAGCCTCGAAATCCAAGGTTTAAATCTGTTTATGAGTGCAAAAACTAACTGCAACAGTTGTCATTCAGGCTTTCTGTTTACTAATCAACAAATAGAAAACAATGGACTTTATAATGAATATAAAGATAGTGGAGCAATGAGACTTACCTTAGATCCCGCAGACGAAGGTAAGTTTAAAATTCCATCTTTGAGGAATATAGCGATAACTTATCCCTATATGCATGATGGCAGTCTAAAATCACTAAGCGACGTAATAAATCATTACAATGGAGGAGGGAAAAATCATAAAAATAAGAACGAATTAATAAAGCCACTTGGATTAACTCAAAACGACAAATTAGCTCTATTGGCCTTTTTACATACTTTAACAGATGATTCTTTTTTAAATAATAAAATATATAAAAGTGAATAAAATATTGGTTTCTGTGCTTTTTACATTCATTCTGTTTACTTTTGGATGCGACCAGGATGAATTGATTCCGATCTATGACGGTACTCCATATGATTTAAGTTATTCAGGCCTGCCTAATCCAGATTTGCCAGTTGACAATGTGCTAACTGTAGAGGGCGTGAAGCTTGGTAGAATGCTGTTTTATGAAAAAATGCTATCAAAAAACAGTATCCAATCGTGTGCAACCTGTCATGTCCAACTTGACGGATTTTCTGATAAAAACCAATTTAGCGAAGGAGTAGAAGGGATGAAAGGAAGTCGGCAAGCCATGCCTGTTTTCAATATGGCTTGGCATCAAAATGGTTTCTTTTGGGACGGTAGAGCGGCTACATTAAGGGATCAGTCTCTAAAGCCAATTCAAGACCCTCTTGAGATGAATGAAACATTATCCAATGTGATTGCAAAACTAAATGACTCAAAACAGTATAGTGACCAATTTAAAAGATCTTTTGTCGATGGCCAAATAAATGAAAGAAATATATCTCTTGCACTTGAGCAATTTATGATGAGTATCGTGTCTAATGATAGTAAATACGATCGCTTTCAGGCAGGCAAAACAGTATTGACAGATAGCGAGGAGAGAGGTAGAAAGTTATTCTTTACTGAATTTGATCCAACCGGTAAATCAAAAGGAGCGGAATGTTTCCATTGCCATGGCGGGCCAAATTTTACCAATGACGATTATTTAAATAATGGCTTGGATAGTGACAGTGAGATGAAGGATAATGGTAGGATGAAAGTAACCAACAATCAGGCTGACAGAGGTAAATTTCTGACTCCATCTCTCAGAAATATAGCTCTAACAGCTCCTTATATGCACGATGGAAGATTCAAAACAATTGATGAAGTAATAATGCATTATAACCAACATGCAAAAAGTTCAAGCACTGTTGATATTTTGATGCAATATAATCTTCAACCAGGTGGACTGGGGCTGACACAAAGCGACATTAACGATTTGAAGGCTTTTCTTTTAACACTGACAGATGAGACACTTGTCAAGAATAGCTCATTTAGTGACCCACATTAATTTAAACTAAAATACCATGTATAGATTTCTTTCATTAACGACTTTATTGTTTTATTTTAATTGTTCTTTTGCTCAAATAAAAATAACAATTCCGGATACTTTGTCAGGTAAAATCATTGATTTAACTATCGCAAAGGGAGTTAAAGAATTTGTTGAAGGAAAAACAGCCCATACCATAGGATATAATGGTAATTACCTAGGAAATACTATTATTTTGCATAAAGGGCAAAACGTAAAATTCAATGTTTATAATAATTTAACTGAACCAACTTCCACCCATTGGCACGGTTTACATGTCTCACCTGCTAATGATGGATCTCCACACAACCCCATAATGCCCAATGAAGTATGGTCGCCAGAATTTACCGTTATGGATAATGCAGCAACCTATTGGTATCACCCACATCTCCATGAAAAAACGCTAAAACAAGTGGTGAAAGGAGCAGCTGGTTTAATTATAGTACGTGATTCAGCCGAAGAATCATTAAATCTTCCTCGCACCTATGGAAAGGATGATTTTCCATTAGCTCTCCAATTTCTGACTTTAGATGAAACTGGGGACATTGTAGAAGATGATGAGGCGGATAATACTATAATGGTAAATGGCACCATTAACGGAGAGTTGGATTGCCCTGCAGAGCTGATAAGATTACGATTACTAAATGCTTCAAGTCATAGAGTTTTTAATTTAGGCTTTGAAAATAATATGATATTTCATCAAATTTGCGGAGATGCCGGACTTTTGCAAAAGCCTGTCAGATTAACAAGATTAATACTTGGACCGGGGGAGAGAGCTGAAGTAATAGTTAATCTTACAAACAGGGATGGAGAATTAATAAAGATTAATCAATACGGAAATGAATTGCCGATTGGTTTTCCAGGCGGGCCTCCTATGGGCATGGCAGGAAATATGATGCAAGGTCCATTGGACAATAAAATTACTTCAATTATGACTTTAAAAGTGATACAAGGTTCGGGCAGCCTAAACACCCTTCCTTCGTATTTAACGACACTCGAGAATCTTCCAATATCGAATTTCAATAGAAATTTCGGAATAACAGCTCAACCAATGATGAGTATGACAAATTTTTTCATTAATAACAAAAAATTTGATATGGAAGAGATCAACTTCAAATCAAAGCTTGGTGCTACCGAAACATGGATAATCACTAATCAGACTATGATGGCACACCCTTTTCATGTACATGGCAATCATTTTTTTATAACAGAAATAAATGGACAAGCTCCAGCTGAAAATTTGACAGGTAGAAAAGATGTAGTCCTTATTCCTCCCATGAATGGAAATGTAAAATTGGTGACTACCTTTTCAGATTTTAGTAATTCAGATGTTCCGTATATGTACCATTGTCATATTTTAAGTCATGAAGATAATGGGATGATGGGGCAGTTTTTAATAGAAAACACAACAACGAAAGTCTTGGAAACCACAAACGAGTTAGCATTGATGGTCAATAACCCATTTACGAATAAATTGAATATTAGTGGTAATTCTATACCTGATAAGTTTGTAACTTTCCTCAGGATAATTTCAATTGATGGTAAACAAGTATTTCAAACCTCAATAAAAGACAATAATTTCAATTTTGATGTTGAGACCACTCAATGGTCTAAGGGTGTATTCATATTGAATTTTATTGACTCAAATCAAAATATATTGTTGTCAAAGCAAGTTGTTAAAATGTAGTATTTTAGTGTCTATTATTGGGTTTCAAAATTAATAAAATAGAGTATTGAGTTTACTAAAATATTTTATTCATAAACATTTTAGGAAAGAATAATGTGCTACACTATTGCATTTCAACATGGAATATAGAGCAACCAATATTTAAGTAATATCAAGATGTTTGAAATGTTTAAGTTCAAAGGCATTTAAATTAATGTTAACAAGTTTCTCTATTTTCTTAATTATTTAATGCCCACCAGTTTAAAACGACCTTTAATTTGTTATTATTCAGAGGCTTCATAATTTTTTGCAAATAAATTATTTAATTAATCGTTTAATATAAACAAAGAACATATCAAACAAGCTAAGTTATAGGTACAAAGTAATTTATTTTTGAAATTAAAAAGCACGGAATTTTTAAATCCGAGCAATCTTATACTTAAGAATTGCCTGCATTCGGAACAAAATGGAAATCAATAACTAAAGGACATATTGGAATGAGAAGCGGGGCTTTGATAAGTTAAAGTACTTTTCAAAGTTCTCGACATGAAAGCTTAATTTATTTATGCCAAAATTAGTTGATTCAATTGGGATATATAGCTTCGCAAATTCATCATTTTCATAGTATTTAATCATGAGAAGAGGATATATTATAAGAGTTATTTTATTTTTTTGTATACAAACCTCCTCGCATTTTATTTGATGATTGATATTATAATAAAAATATATATATATGTTAGATTTCTATAAATAATAACCGTTTCTAAAGGCTTTATTTAAGATAATTGGGAAATATTTTGTTGTTTTCTAAGCTCTATGCAGATTCATCTTATGATTATAAGTTTATAACAGGAATTTAAATTTTTAAAGTATTGAATTTAAAAACAGGTGTATTTTACTTAGATTTCATCAGCAAATTGACAAATGCAATCTTTTAAATAAGTATCATACATAAAGAATGACTATTCTAAAAAAATTTTTGAATAGAGCTAAAAAGATGGAAGTCCGTGAAAAAAAGTTTGTTACAAACAGTCTGCTAATGCGTAGATACAAACACAGCTAAGTTATAGGATAAATTACGCAAACATTTAACTTCAGCGATTTGTAATATGGACTAAATAAAGATTTTATTTTTAAAAAGTGAACTATTATTAAAACATTTAATATTATTTTATTATGAGACAAATTATTAAAATTATTTCGATTCTCTGTATTACTTTTTTTTTGCCAAAAATAAGTTTTGCACAAACTAAAAATTTAAAAATTGTGGATGTCAAAGTGTATGGTAACTGCGGCATGTGTAAAAAGACTATTGAAAAAGCAGCCAATGTTAAAGGAAAATCCAATGCTGTATGGGATACTGACATGGCGATGGCAAAGATTACTATAGACAGTACCAAAACCACTGTGGATGAAGTATTGAAAAAAATAGCTGCTGTAGGATATGATAGTGAAAAATACAGAGCGCCGGATGAAGTCTATGAAAACCTTCATGGATGTTGCCAATATGTCAGACCCGCCAAAAATGATAAAGAATGACGTTTAAAAATTTCATATTCTCATTACTGTTGTTTCCCTCTTTTTTGATTGCTCAGATCGATATTCCACCAGCGAGCCCTGATGCCAGCTGGAGCCATCAGTTAGGGTTTACACAGATATCCGTAAGCTATTCCAGACCACACATGCGAAGCAGAAAGATCTTTGGAGCATTGGTACCTTATGATTTACTCTGGAGGACAGGAGCTGGGGAAAGCACCAGAATAAAATTCAGTGAAGACATAGAATTTGGCGGCAAGACTGTTAAAAAAGGTCAATATGGGCTTTACACCATACCTGGCAAGGAAGCATGGACGATCATACTGAATGAAGACGCTACCTTACATGGTGACTTTGGATATGATGATAAAAAAGATGTGTTGCGTGTTAAGGTTAAACCCCAAGAAAGTGTGGCAACACAGGAATCCTTTACTATAGAATTGAGGGAATTTAAACCCGATTACTCTGCAGTACTCGAGTTAAAATGGGAAAATACCATAATAAATATACCAATTTTAAGCAGTGCAGATAGCAAAGTTATGGCTCAGATACAAGAAAATTTAATGGTACAAAAAGTGGAAAATGCAGGATTACTGTACAAAGGTGCACAATATTACTTTTTGCAAAATAAAGATTTGAATCAGGCGCTGGATTGGTCAAAAAAGGCGCAAATTATTGATGAGGAAAACCTCAATTACATCTTGTTGACCACAAAAATACTTGAGAGTCAGAATCGCTATTCGGAAGCTTATAAATCAGCAGAAAAGGCCTTAGAACTGGCAAAGAAAAAAGATATGGTGGATGAAATTTTATTGGTGGAACAAATGCTATCTAAGTGGAAAAATATTAAAAAAAAATAAAGTAAATAGGTTTTCATGAAAATATTAAAAATATTAACCGCATACATCATTACAGCTTTTTTAATTTTAAGCTGTCATAAAATGGACAACAATAATAATGCAGTTGCGAAAAATATAGTGGAACAGACTTTTGATAACTTAATTGCCATACCGCCAGTCATGGATGCCACAAAGGCATCTTTTACTGCAAAATCTAATTCAGCAATCATTGGAGGAGTGTCAATGAACACTTTATCTTATGGTGGCGCAACAATCCTGGGACCTACATTGAAAATTCAGCAAGAAGAAGTCATGAAATTGGAATTTAAAAATGAGCTTTCGGAACCAACCAATATACATTGGCACGGTCTGGAAGCACCATCATCCCAAGATGGATATCCAACAGAAGTGACTCAATCAGGAAGTTCATTCAGCTACAACTTTCCGATAAAAGACAGACCAGGTACTTATTGGTACCATCCGCATCCTGATATGGCAACAGCTAGCCAGGCATACAGAGGGCTGGCTGGATTTTTTATCGTATCTTCTCCTGAAGAAAAAGCATTAAATTTGCCTGAAGGAAATTTTGATATACCCTTGGTTTTTCAAGATAAAAGATTGACGAATGGATTGGATTATAATCCAGATTCAGACGACCAATCAATAGGTTTTTTTGGTGAAACTATTTTGGTTAATGGAACACCAGGTGCGAAGTTGGAGGTTTCAGCAGGTACATATCGATTGAGGCTGCTTAACGGGTCCAATGCCAGAATATATAATTTCGCTTTGACAAATGGAATGAGCTTTAAGTTGATTGGAAGCGACGGAGGTTTGCTTGATGAAGCGATAGATATCAACACTTTGCTGTTGGCACCAGGAGAAAGAGCAGATGTTCTTGTCAGCTTTAAAGGTATGGCAGTTGGGAGTGAGATTTTTATTGAAAATCAGCCGTTTAGCGGTTCAACAGCTCAAGGTAGTCAGGCTTTCAAGATTATGAAAATTAAAGTAACCAATCCAGAATCAGATGAATTTATACTACCATCAAAATTAATGGCTGTACAAAAAATAATGGAGTCTTCTTCGGTTGCAACGAGGAAATTTAATATTGGACATACTATGGTACATGGAGGTATGAGTGGAGTCATGCACCCAATAGATGGTAAGACGTTTGACGCCAGTAGAAGAGACGAGGTTGTAAAAGCCGGTAGTGTAGAAATATGGGAGTTTGACAATAGCACAGGTACAGAAATTCACCCTATGCATCTCCACGGTCTTCAGTTTCAGGTTTTGAAAAGATCAGGTGGCAGAAATGCCATCCAGTCGTGGGAAAAAGGGTGGAAGGATACTGTTTTGGCCTTCCCAGGTGAAAAAGTAAGTATCATCATAAAATTTCCGGATAACAAAGGAAAATTTGTTTTCCATTGTCATAATCTTGAGCATGAAGATGCCGGAATGATGTTAAATTTTGAAATTCAATAATAATATTTTTTAACATTCTAAATTAATTTAAAAATGATTCAATTGAAATTTTTGTCAGCTATGGTATTATGCGTTACACTTAGTTTTATTTCATGTAAAAAAGATGAAGCTACGGTCACAGAAAATCTAACTGCTGAGTGGAATTCCACATCAGTTAAAATCGATGGTGTCGCATCTCCAGCTACAACTACAATGTTTTTGCATTTGCAAAGTAATAAGCAATACGAAATTACAACTAACATTACTCCTTTTAGTCAAGCAAAGTCAGGTATTTGGTCTAATACAGCTGACAAATTGACATTGGAAGGAAATGCCTGGACTATTCATCATATTGCTGACAAAGAATTGAGAATTGAATTCGTCCTAGATGGTAAGGATCTGGAGATAGAATTTACAAAGTAAGTAATTATACCCGGTTTAATTATGTATTGGGCCGGGTATTTATAATTTTAAACAAACATAAAATGAAGTATCTAATTATCATATTTGTATTTTTGGTGAGCGGCAACTCTTCATTTGCGCAGATAAAAATTGGAGATCAGCTACCCAATATAAAGCTCTCTAATCATTTTAATGAAGAAAGTTCCATAACGAAATATATAGGCAATGTTATCTTAATTGATTTTTGGGCATCCTGGTGTGCTCCTTGTCGAAAAGCAAATCAAAAACTAGTTATTTTGGACCGTGAGTATGGCTCTAAAAACTTAACAATAGTGGGAATATCATTAGATACAGATAGAGCTAAATGGCACAAAGCGATAGCAAATGATAAAATCAAATATAATCAATTGATAGATCCTTACGGATTTGAGGCAAACTCGGCTATTGAATTTGGGGTAGAAGCATTGCCTGCATCCTATTTATTTGATACATCAGGTAAACTCATAGCCATCAATCCGACTGAAAAAGAAATAAAAAAACAATTATATCACATCAAATAAAAATCACAATGAATTTAAAAATTTTCTTATTTATACTAACAGGAACCATCGCATTTTCCAATGCAGATGCACAGATATCCAAAGCAGAAATCGTAGCCACAGGACTTACTTGCTCCATGTGTTCAAATGCCATCAACAAACAACTCAAATCACTGAGTGAAGTGGATAGTGTGGACATAGATCTTAACTCCAATACTTTTGTAGTCCATATAAAAAAGGAAGCGATCTTAAGTCCACGGATTTTAAAAGAAAAAGTAGAAAAAGCCGGATTTTTTGTAGGTTCCATGATTGTTACTTTGAACTTTGACAACACAAATATCTCTGAAAATACTAAAATAGAAAAAGAAGGCGTTGCCATTATTATTGTCGATTCAAAGTCAAAAGTATTAAATGGGGAAACAAGGGCCAAAATTATGGACAAGGGTTACGTGACACAGAAAGAATATAAAAAATTGACCAAATCACTTTCGAAAATCCCTTCTTACCTTGATGGAAATGAAGATGATTATCATGTAAAGATTAATTAACTATGAAGCCAATTTTAATAGTCTTACTGACGATTGTATTTAATAGTTTATCTGGACAAGAACTCTTTGTAGTAACGGACCCTGCGAGCAATGTGCCTGCCGCCTCTATGAGTGTAAGGCTAAGTAATTCATTATTTAAAGAAGTGTATGAAGATGGCTACAATTATCACTTAATGCCTGAGATTACTTATGGTATCAATAAAGATCTGATGGTCAGAACTTCGGCATTCATCAGTAACAGGAGTAATAGTCTATATGTTGAGGGTGCCAATATCTTCAGCAAGTACAGGTTTTATTCATCGGATGATCTGCACAGTCACTTCAGATTGGCTGCATTTGCCAGGTATAGTTTTAACAGGGCCGATATACATCAGGAGCAAATAGAAATCATGGGTCACAACAGCGGATATGAAACCGGACTGGTGGTCACGCGATTGATAAAGAAAGTAGCTATAAGCACTACTGTTAGTTTTGAGAAAGCTCTGGACAACAAGCCGGATTATGAATTTCCCAGCACACAAAGCAATACTGCTACCAATTATACACTTTCAATAGGAAAATTGATGTATCCCAAAAAATACACCAATTTTAAACAAACCAATATCAACCTTATGCTTGAATTTGTGGGCCAAACGCTTAATGAAAACGGTAAAACCTATATCGATTTCGTCCCTTCTATGCAGTTTATTTTTAATAGCCAAGGAAGGATTGATATAGGATACAGAAGGGAATTGTACAGTAATATGGTCAGAACAGCACCCAATGGAATTTATCTTAATTTTGAATATACATTTTTTAATTTGTAAATAATGAAAAGATTAATTTATATATTTAGGAACATTTTGCAAATGGTCTTTATAAAAAAATGCTGCCGTTGATCACAAATTTCAAACCAGAATTAAAATGGTTATGTTGCAGAAATATGTATTCTTATGGTTATTTTTTTGGGGTAACATCCTGTTAGCTCAATATACAATTACTGGTAAAATTGCAAATTCAATTCAGGCAGTTGAGGGTGCCAGAGTAACACTATTTAATAGCGATACAACCTATTTTTTAGAAAAACGCAGCACAAATATGGGATTGTATATTTTTTCGAACATTCCAACAGGAAATTATAAAATAGGTGTAGCCAAACCTGATTATAATTATAAAGAATCCAATATTTTGGTTAACGAGAACGAAGATAATTTAAATTTTGTACTTGAATCTGAAACGGAGAAGGGGAAATGGGATGTAATTTTAAAATCGCCGGAACCACTTGGTGGTACAGACTTAGGAGTACTGATGCCCGATGGCAAAATATTTTATTGCCATGATACCAAAGATCCATTTTATTTTGACCCTAACACTAATGATACATTAAGCGTTATGGGCAGTGATAGTGTGCAAGGATGTGTAGGCCCAATGCTTTTGGCTGACAGTACAGTTTGGTTTTTTGGTGGAACGCTAAAGGAAATCTATGGTCCCGGTACAAAGAAAGTTAAGTATTTTAATTCAAAAACAAGAAATTGGAAATCAAAGCAAAATATGCTTGACTTCCGATGGTATCCAAGTGTGTCTCCACTCTCCAATGGCCAAGTAATCATCCTGGGCGGTGGAGGTCTTAATAATCCTATTAGAGTAAAGACATCAGAAGTTTACGATCCAAAAAGTGGAAGTTCAAAAGCGACGGGGCAAATTGCTCTTGGAAATGAAGTTTCACCTATTGTGCCATTACTAAATGGCAGAACGTTGATGACACATCGTCCGCCACAATTGTTTGACCCAATAACAAATCAATGGGAATTGGCAGCCGATTTTGTACAAAAAAATCGAATGAGCAACGGTGACCATAGTGATCATGAATTGGTTTTAATGCCAGACGGAAATGTATTTGCTTTCGGATATAAACCTTTTAACAATAATCCGGGAACATTTGTAGAAAAATATGATGCTTCTGCCAACACATGGGAGCTAAAAAGTAGCATTAATCCTATCAGATCAAGAGCAAAAGCGATCATACTGCCGGATAAAAAAATATTGATTGCAGGAGGTCAGAAAGAAGATCAAAATGACACAAGTGAAGTAAATCAATGGGGATACATGAAGCGTGCCGATCTCTATCACGCAGGAACAGATAGGTGGAGAAATCTTGCCAATATGAATTACTTCAGAGAATATCATTCCATCATGACATTAGTTCCTGATGGCAGAATCATTGCTGTTGGAGGTGAAGGACAACCTGGAAATGAGCCGTCTCAAAGTATCATAGAAGCATATAGTCCACCCTATATCTTCAGAGGTGTAAGGCCAGCAATATTGAATTTAAATTCCAAAAAATTTTCTAGAGGTGAAGTGCTAACTTTTGAAATAGCAAGGAAAGATTCCATCACTAGTGTAGTGCTTATGGCAAATGCCGTAAACACTCATTTTATGAATAGTAGTAGTAACCGGTTTATAGAGTTGGATTATTCCCAAACCATTGGAAAGGTTGCGTCAATTTTGCCTTTGGATTCTCTTGTATTATTTGATGGTTTTTACATGTTGTTTGCCATGGTGGATGACATCCCTTCAAAAGCTGAAATAATTCAAATCCAAGGAGCTAAACGAATCCTTTCAAATGCACATGATACTAAAAATCAAGAATTAGTCATTTACCCGAATCCGTGTAAAGATTTGATTAATTTTGTTTGTGAAGTTCCAATAGTTAGTATAAAATTGGGAGATATTCAAGGAAGAACAGCTTTAATAAAAAAAGGTGAAAACATCCAATCGATTAATGTTGTCAGTCTTGAATCAGGATTGTACCAAGTAGAAATTAATTTTGAACGTGAGCCTACTATAAGTAGGATTATTTACAAAATAAAATAGGATATTAAAATGGAGATTAAAAAATCAAATTACATACCTGCATTGGGTTATGATTTTCTGACAGCTTATTATGATATAGCCATAAAACTCACTATGCCTGAAAAGAAATTCAGGCAGAAATTGTTGGATGAGGTCAATCCAGTAGAAAACGAATCTATATTGGAATTTGGTTTCGGAACGGGACAGAATTTGATCTTAATGCAAAAAAAGAATCAAAATTCAAAATTAACCGGACTCGACATTGACCCAAAAGTTAATGACATTGCGAATTATAAATTAAATAAGAAAAACCTAACAATCCCTTTAGACTTGTATGACGGAAAGAATTTTCCTTATGGCGACCATCATTTCGACAAAGTTTACAGTTGTTTAGTTTTTCACCAATTAGATTCAGAAACAAAATCTAATAGTTTAAAAGAAATATATAGGGTATTGAAACCAAAAGGAGAGGTAATTATTGCTGATTGGGGGAAAGCGGATAATCAATTAATGAGATTTACTTTTGGAATTGTTCAGATTCTTGATGGGTTTAAGACAACAAATGATAACGTAAAAGGAAAAATACCTGAATACATAGCATCAGCTGGGTTTAAAAATGTTTTGATTACTCAATCGATCAATACAAGTTTAGGTACTTTTTCATATTTTAAAGCACAAAAAGTATAAAATACCAAGAAATAATTACCCAATTTTAGCAAAAGAGTTTTATTATTGGATGCATTATTAATTTAATTTATTTATCAATTTTCATTTAAACAAAATCAACATGAAAAAGCAAATCATTGCATTAAGCGTAATTTTTGTCATCACTATGCTTATCACATCTTGTGGCAGCAAATCCAGTACTCAAAAAGCTGAATCTCCAGCAAGTGAACAAACAGCTGTGGATACTACGAGTGCCCCTAAACCCATTGCTGCTGCCTATCAGTGTCCTATGAAGTGTGAAGGCGAAAAAACCTATGACCAGCCAGGAAAATGTCCAAAATGCGGTATGGACCTGAAAGAAAAAGAAGGACATGAAGGGCATGAGCATTAATTTACAAAATATTCAATGAATGAATATTTAACTGAGATTGGCAGAATGCTAATCATTTCGCCGATCTTATTTATTTTATTAATATTAATAAAATATTAAACATGTATAAAATCATTTACTTTGGTTTTGCTCTTTTATTAATACCGAAGTTATGCCAAGGTCAAAGTGGGTGTCACGCTCTATTTGGATTTCAACAATCTGGTACGATTTTAAATTTTGCGGATTCAACAACTAGCTCTACTCCAATTACTGCCTGGCATTGGGATTTTGGTGATGGACATAGCTCTACCAACTATAATCCACATCATACATACGCTCATGCCGGAATATACGAAGTATGCCTGACTGTGCATAACAATCATGGATGTAGCAGCACTTATTGCCATGCAATCACAGTCTCAACAATACAACCTGAGTGCCATGCTTTATTTGGGTTTCAGCAGTCAGATACAACTTTAACTGTAAATTTTTCGGATTCGACAGCTAGCTCTGATCCGATTACT
>WBZP01000370.1_pt1 | contig 26481 bp, 28 predicted proteins | sample 5204301 | NCBI WGS metagenome assembly WBZP01 (sample SAMN12412401, study PRJNA552823) | activated sludge metagenome | isolation source: activated sludge from nitrification reactor of wastewater treatment plant... | place: USA: Pennsylvania | collected 2017 | reverse complement strand
GGGAGGACGGGTTTGCCCGGTATCTGACGGGCATTCTCTATGAGGCGACGGATGATGTGAATAACGCGTTCATCGCTTACCGGAAGGCCTATGATGCGTACGAAGCCAACCGAGGCTGGGCGCGGACGCCGGTCCCGACTCAACTCCGTGCCGATCTCTTGCGAACCGCTGACGCGCTCCATTTGACGAATGAGTTTGAGGAGTACCGGCGGCTCTTCCCTGACACGGTATGGCAGGCCAGCGCGGCACAGCGAGGCCTCGCCCAAGTGGTGTTGATCAGCTATAATGGCCGCGCTCCCCATAAGGAGGACCGCTTTCTTGACTTGCCGATCAGCTTGGATGCCTTGCAGCTCGTGTTGTTGAATCGTGGGTTCTCTCAGTCGCCCAGGCATCAGAACCGGGGTGTTGATAGCGTCCTGTATGGGCTCAATGGTCACGTCGTGCGAGTAGCGTTGCCCCGATTGGTGACACAGAAAACCCAGGTGCCTTCTGAGCAGCTGACGCTGGTCGGCGAGACCGGTCGGCAGGTGAGGGTCTCCTCAGAATTGGGGCAGAACATCTCCGCGCTCGCAGATAAGAGTCTTTCCGATCGTTTGCCCGGCATCACTGTCAAAGCATTGGCTCGCGCAGCCGTCAAGTTCGCCATGGCAGAGGGAGCGACACGCGGGGCCCAGCAAGCGGCCGGGAAAGATGCCGCCCCTTGGGTGGGACTCATCGTCGGGCTTCTGACGAAGGGACTGGCGGTGGCCTCGGAAGAGGCTGATAAGCGCAGTTGGCAGACGCTCCCGGATGAAATTCACATCGCCCGCGCGTGGGTCGAGCCCGGGCAGTATGCGGCGTCAGTGCAGCTGTTTGGGCGAGGAAACGGTCCAACGACGGAGAACCGGCGCACGCTCACTCTGGGCCCAGGACAAACCGCGGTCATGATTCAACGGGTGATTCAATGAGGGCTCAGGCCGGTCTGAGGCGTGTCGGTGTGTTGTCACTGGCCGTGCTGTTCATCGCAGGAATGGCCCTCTCGGGTTGCACGTGGTTTGGGGGGAAGTCGAAGCCGGCCTGGGTGGATGGAGCGACGGCTGAATTTTCTTCAAACCAATATCTGTTGGGGCAGGGCCAGGCCGCGAACAAGAGTGCGGCGACCGATCAGGCCTATGCGGCCGTCGCTAGAATTTTTAAGGCCGAGGTCGCGGCGCAGGCCAAGGATTGGGAGTCCTACCTGCTGGTCGAAAATCGCGGAAGCACCAATACAGAACGGCGGTTGACGCTGGAGCAGGTGACGAACGTCTCTACCGATAGAGTCCTTGAGAACGTGAAGATTCTCGATGCCTGGTACGACCGGCATCAGGGGATGCATTATGTCTTGGCGGGGATGCATCGCGGCCAGGGCGAAGCGGCGATGATGGATAAGATGCGAGAACTGGATCAAATGATTGAGGCCGATCTGCTCGAAGCGCGGCAGACCACTGATAAGTTGACTAAAGTGCGAAACCTGCGGCGTGCCACGAGAAACCTTGTGATGCGTGACGCATTCAATGCAGATTTGCGCGTCATTCGTTCTTCCGGCCAGGGGACTTCGGCCGCGCATCGTGTGAATGAATTGTCGAATGAACTGGATCAGTTCCTCTCGACCAACCTGGTTATTGCGGTCGAGGTGACCGGGGATCATGCGGAGCCGATCCAGCGCTCCCTGGCTGAAGGATTGATTCGGGAAGGATTGCATGTGACCGCTCAACGGGCCGGCAGCGAATTGCTGGTGCGTGGCACCGTGCGTGTCTGGCCTATCGATGTGCGCGATCCGCAATTTAAGTATGTGCGCTGGTGCAGCGACTTCGATGTGGTGGAGTCCGCGACGCAGCGTGTGGTCGGCGCGGTCTCGCGCGGCGGGAAGGAAGGGCACCTGTCCGATCGCGAAGCCACTGCGAAAGCCCTACGGGTTATTCAACAAGAATTTTCCTCAGACCTTGCCAAAGCGATCGCATCTCATGTATTTGGAGAGGCGTCATTGCCGGCCCAGGCGTCATTGCCGGCCCAGGCGTCATCACCGGCCGGGTGCCCGCGAGAATCCACACCGGCGAATCCGGCGTTACCGAGCCCCCGCCCATTTTAACGAGGAGGACACCAGCACGTGACACAGTCTACAGAGAAATCGATGGGCCGCGCCCCACGGAGCCGCGGACGCGGGCTGACGAAGCCCGGACGGAAACTGTCGAGCCGGCTAGCCAAGCGCAAGCTGGGCGATCGGCTGAAGGATGACACTGCGTCGTTCAATCAAGGCAACCTGGCCGATACGTTGCGCAAGCAGGGGTATGAGGAAGTGCCGCTGGATGAGCTGCAGGATCGACTCTCAAAACTCCAGGGGCCCCTGGCCGCCCTGATCATGAAGGGGAGGGTGTGACAGGATGCCATACTACTATTTTGATTCCACCGCGCTCGTCAAACGCTACAGCATGGAGCGGGGTACTCGCGTCGTCAACAAGCTGATGGTCAAGCGCGGCAAAGTCGCCATTCTGCCGACCTGGACGGTTACGGACTTTTATGCCACGCTCTCCAATCGGGCTCAACAGGGAGAGATCACCCGGGACGATTGCTATTCGGTGTTGTATAAATTCGAGCTGGAATCGAAGGCCGGACTGTTCGAGTTTATTGCGCCGACAATGGGGACGTATCTGGCCACCAAAGAGTTGGTCCTGGAGTATCCCTTTCTCCGGGCTGCGCAAGTGATGCATCTGGCGTTGGCGCTGGAGTTGAAGCCGTTGCGACTGACCGTCGTGAGTGCGGACGCGCAGTTGTTGGCGGCGTCAAAGACGGCGGGTCTGCATATCATTAACCCTGAAGACGACTAAGGCCAGAAACACGCCCACGGCCCTGGATGGCTACGGACACTGGTATTCGGCAACCAGGGAGTCGATAACCTGCTGCCAGTTTTTCGAAGATTCCTGAAGACGCCTGGCCTCCTCCAGGAGGCGGGTGTCTTGGGGGGAAGGTTCCTTCCCCTCAGCCACGTGAGTAAGAGCGGTGTGACCGAGGGCCAGGCTGCCGCACACTCCCGATGAGGCCGGCAATTGACCGCCGGCTCGTCGGAAGAGCGCCATGGCCCGGTAGGTATGTTCCTGTGATCTGAAGAGCGCTTCCTGGCCCTTGCGGAATGCCGTATTCCATCCGGTTTCCCTCTTGCTGAGTTGAGCGGCGAGCAATGCGGCCCGCCCCATCATCATCGCGGCTCCATCCGCATCGTCATTCCCGATCGCGTCTTCGGCTTTCGACTGGAGCCGACCCAGTTCAGCTTCGTCTCCAACCACCTGCGCGTCGCTCAGGAGAGGGGACATCGTGAGGCCGGTGAGCCAGAGCGCCGTCAACACGCCGATTCGAAATGAACTGGCCATCAGGCATTCCTCGAAGACAATGTTCTATCCCCGTACTCTACTCATGAGCGGCTCTGGCTGGCAAGTTGCCACGGTCTTGAAGGGATCAGTATAATCATCCGGTTTTGAAGGGGTCGTGGTATAGCCGGATCGCCGGTTTTTTGTCGGAAGGAGCTGATCGTGCAGTATTGGGTCAAAGTGGTGTTTGTGGACAATCAGGAGTTGTTGATCAAGGACGCGGTCAGTCATCGGTTGTCGGAAGACCAGGAGTTTATTTATCTGGAGTCGCCGCGGGAAATGATCCTGGTCCCCATCAAGCAGATCAAGTATCTCTCCTGCGATGCCGCGGTGTTTGCATCGAAGAAATCTGTCTGACGGACTCCCTGATCCGGAGCGGACGTCAGGCGGCGGGTTTGAGTAAATTCAAAATGGCGTGGTTCCATCCGACCGGTCCGATACCCGGGGCATGAATCAGTTGTGGGACCTGGATGTCGTGGTCGTACGATCCGTCCGATTTCTGCACCAGCACCGGATGATCCACCGCGAGCAGGAGAGGGAGATCGTTCAGGCTATCCCCGATCCCTACTGTTTTAACCTCGCCCAGTGGTCCATCGAGATTCCATTGACGTTTATAGCAATGGAGCAGCTTCAAGGCAGCCTGCCCCTTATTGTTCAGTCCGGTCAGATGAAAAAAACGCCCACCCTTCGTCGATTGCAACCCGCGCGTGATGATTTGATGGCAGACCTCCGTGACAATCGTGTCGGGACCTTGCATCAAGAAGGGTTCGTCGTACTCCCGGATCTTGGCTCGGAGCGCGGCTTCCCTGGATAACCCGGTCAGCTCCATAATCTCATCGATGGACAGATCCCCGAACCCTATCAACGGCGTGCCGACGGCTTCCTCAATCTGCTTGAGCACATCGCGCAACATGGCGTAGGGCGTTCCGAACTCGATGACGTGGTATGCAGACCGTCGTCGGGCGCGGTCTAGAGGGAAATCAAATGTACCGAGAGGTACGAAGACAGCGCCGCCGTTTTCGACGATGAACGGACCCTGGTGATTCAACTGTTGGCGAAGCGGCTCGATCTCCGCACGCGTCTTGCTGGAGACCAGGACGACGGGAATATGGTTTGCCTGGAGTCGTTCGAGGGCCGGTCGAGCCGCATCGAACGAATAGGTCTGGCTGTCGAGAAGACAGCCATCCAGGTCGGTGAAGACAAGGTAGCGAGGAAGCATAGAGGCCTCAAAGGTGGTGAACATCGTCATGAGTCGGTCCGTGCAACGGCGCCGCCAGCCGGCGCTCAAGAAACGACCGTGCGAGATCCTTGCCTCCCAATCCGAACGCCAGCGCAGCGGCGAAGACAATGCCGCCCCAGGTAATGCCGAACCCGACCGCCACAATGTGTTCCGCAATGCCGAGTTGCTCAAGGGCCATGGCGACGCTCAGTAACTGGATCGTCCAGCGGACACTCGCTGCGATCAGTCGAGCCGGCGGGAGGCCGGCATTAACCGCGGCGATCAGGACCCCCTGGGCGACGAAGTTGGAGATCAGGTAGCCCGCAATTCCGATCAGCGTGGCGATGACGAGATGCGGGATATAGGCGACGGTCGCATGGGCCAATCGACTGATGGAGTCGATGTGGAGCGCCTCAAGCGAGGCGATCGACGCAAAGAGCAGAATCAGCCAGTGGATCGTTCGTCCGATGAGATGGGAAGGGGCTGATTTGATCCCGCCCCGCAGAAACGTGGAGGTCAGGCCCAGCCGATCGCTCACCCGGTCCAGTCCGATCACTCGGAGAAACCGTTCGACCGCGTGGCCTGCGAACCAGGCGGTGCCGACCCCTGCCAGCAGCAGCAGGCTCATGGCCAACACATTGGGGACGATGGCCAGTGTTTGCCGGCCGAGGACGGTCACGGGTTCCAGTAACGTCTCGATCCACTGTGATGTCATGATGCTCTCCTTTACTCCCTATGCCGGGCGTGGCCCCTGCTTAGGGCCACCGTGTCACGAGATATTCTTTCCGGGACTCGAAGGCCCGGCACAGAGCTTCGATATGGTGTTCCGCCTCGCGGGTGGTCAGCCCCTGTGTTTGCAGCACGAACGAGGCGGTTCGACCGAGATACAACGGCGTGAGTGCTTTCAGGAGGTGATCTTTCGGGAGCACCCCGGCGTGATAGGACAGGGCCGTGTCATAGATCACCCGGACCCAGAGGTCATCCGGCATCCGGAAGGCAGCCGTAGCAACTCCCTGTAGCGCGTTGAGCTGGGCCATACTCTCTTCCGACAACATGCGACTCCAGACGGGTTGCAGGTCTTGCAGACCCTGCTGAAACACCTCCAGCATCCGATCGACGTTCACATGGATCGGTTCGACGCCCGTTTCGTATTGAAATCCGAAGAGGGGCACGGGTTCAGAGGCTCTCACGGGGGTCCAAGTGGCGGGATGGGTCTCCATCAGGCTGAACAGGGCGCCGGTGACTTGAGCCAGCATGTCGGAAAGATCGGCTGCGGGGTCTTTGGGGTTGTGAATTTTCGCCCCCAGGAAGCTTTGGCAGACCCGCGCGCCACTGGTCAGCGCCTCTGTGGTCATCCAGATATCGATGCCGAATCGCGCCACGTCGGATTCCCAGACGTGTCTGTTCAGGTAATGCTTGGCCAGGTCGCCAGAAAATCCGAAGTCACCTCCGATGGGCTGGCGCACCTGATAGCCATACAGCGCACGGGTCAATGGATAGGCAATACTATTGGTAATCGTCCCGTCGTACTTGTGGCGTTGGTAGAAAGGCGCGACGTAGTCAAAGCCTTCTTGCACGATGGGCCGAAGGAGCAGTTCGATCCATTCGGGTGTGATGCTGCGAAGGTCTGAGTCCACCACCGCGCAGGCCTGAACGTTCAGGCGTTTGGCGATCTCAAAAATCGTGCGGAAGGCGCTCCCTTTGCCGGGTATTCCATGGTAGGGCGTGACGATGCGATGGAGCGGACTCTGCCGGTCACCGATAAACAGCACATCAAAATCGACTAAGGTGTCGGCGACGATCGCGGGAGTGCCGTCAGTAGACCCTCCGTCGGCGTTCACCAAGACGGCCCGACGGTCCGGGAAGTATTTGGCGAGGCCTGCCCGTACGGCGCGGATGACATGGCCGATCGTGTCGGCGTTGTTGAAGCTCGGGACCCCGACGAGCAGGTCTGCCGCGCCGATCTGCTCGACCGTCAATTCGGTCTGGGCAGCCAGGGGAGTAATGGTCGAATTCAGCATGGGCATCACGCGAGCTTGCTAGGAGACTCTGGTGAGCGGGGTGTGATGGTCTGCGTGGGTCAGGTCGCTGGCCGGTTCCCATTCATGGTCGCTCTCGACCGCATCGATCAAGAGTCCGAAGACATCGGGGACCGCCGCCACCACCCGGCTCCAATTGGAGATCATGGGGACACCGAGGGGGTCTTCGATGAAGCTCTGGGTGGCGAGCTTCATGCCTTTCAGAAATACCTCCACAGCGGTGCGCTCCTGGTGGCGATCGAATTGGAGTGAGTTGATCATCGCGTCATTTTCGTATCGGCTGATCGCGTCTTGCGCGGCCTGGAGGTATGTGGCTCGCAGTGTCTTCAGCAGGCTGTCGGAGAGAATGACCCCGTCACTGGCCAAATTTCTGAAGAGGGCTTTGGTAATGTCGGCCGACATCTTTAACAGGCCGGCATCAGGATTATCCGCTGAGAGTTCCTGGTGCTTATGCTCGTAGGCATCGGCGATGTCGACCTGGCAGACGCGGCGGAGCGCGCAGTTACGGTATACCTCGGCAAGGACGCCCACTTCGAGACCCCAATCTCCAGGAATACGGTTGATCCAGGCGAGATCGCTGACCATGGCGAATTCCCCGGCGAGCGGATAGCGGAAGCTATCCAGAAAGGTCAGGAGGGGATGTGTGCCGACCAGCTGCTGGAGGCTGCGGAGGAGCGGAGTCATGAAGAGCCGAGTCACGCGGCCATGGAGCCGGTCGGTAATCCGGCTGTAGTAGCCTTTGGCGAATTCATATCCAAGATTGGGGTTGGCGATGGGATAGCAGAGCCGGGCGAGGTATTGCCGGTCATAGCTCACAATATCGCAATCGTGCAGAGCGAGCACTTTGCTTTGGTGGCGGGCGAGTACATATCCGAAGGCGGTCCAGCAGCCGCGACCTTTGCCGGCCAGACCGACATCGATGGCATTGTCGGTCAGGCGCTTTAAGATCTGCTGTATCCGGCTTCCGTCGTTCCAGATCACCCGGACGCGTTGCGGGAGGATCGAGAAGTATTCCTTGGCCAGGCGGAACTCCAGCGCCGATGCCCGGTCCAACGAAATGACAATCTCGTTCACATAGCGCACCTCAGTCAGCGTCTCGACAATCTTTCTCAGCGCCGGTCGCTGGAGCTCTGAATAGAGGGACGGGAGGACCAGGGCAATCGGATTCGTCGATGCGTGCCGCTGGAGTTCCGCCTCAAGTTGTTCGAGGTTCGGTCTGCCAAGCCGATGAAGCACGGTTACCACGCCGTTTTGATGAAAGTCCGACATGCTCTTCCTCCCTGTCAGTCATGGGCGAGCAAGTGGGATGGAATATGGGAAACCCTTGATCGCCTTATTAGTTAAGAAGCAACGCCTGTGCCGCTCTGGTTCCCTAACTAGTGAAGTGACGGCGGTGATACTAATGTCTTGATCTCCTGGAGATATTACGCGGGAACGTCCTCCTGGTCGGGTGGATATAAGGGCTGCATTCTGTATGGCCAGTGAAGAGTTGGCGGTGAAGTCCTTCACTTCAATCAACCTGTATGGGAGAGATACCCTCACGGAGACCGTACGACTTCGTCCGTGAGGCAGGCCACGGTCTTACTCTGATGAGGAGGGGCCCCTCTGTTGCGAGGCAGCGGGCACCCAGGCGCGGCGATATTCACTATAGAGTAACAATCGGGGCTAGGTTGATGAACTAGGCGAATCCCGAGGGTAGGAAGAAGAATGCCCTAGCCTGGACGGTGATGTGTCCGCCAGTCGAGTCGTTTCGGCGTTCGGTGAGCCTGTGGTGAGTGATGTGCGATGTGGAGGGCCGATTACGCGCTCAACTTGAGTCCCATCATGCCCAGCACGATCAGCGTAAGCGACAGGAGTCGCAGAGGTGCGACTGATTCCCCAAAAATGACCATGCCGAGAAGCGCTGTTCCTACCGCTCCGATCCCGGTCCATACGGCGTAGCCCGTGCCGACAGGAATGGTCCTCAGTGCCTGAGAAAGGAAATAGAAACTGGCGATCATGGCAGTGATCGTTCCGAGGCTGGGCCATGGCCGCGAGAATCCTTCGGTGTATTTCAGACCGATCGCCCAACCCATTTCAAGCAGACCTGCCACGATCAGGTAAATCCACTCCATTGATGCAGTCTCCTTCGTCGCGGTTGCAGGCACCATTGTCAGATCGTAAGCCGGTCCTTTACCGTTCGAAAATCAACATGACATAGGCGAGAAAGAGCAGCAGATGCACCGCGCCGAGCAAGACATTCGTGCGGGCACTGGCAAAGGTCAGGAGGCTGAGTCCAAGCGTCAACAGCAGAAGAGTCATGCCGACGGCATCGAGTCCGAGGATGATGGTCTGGTCCATCACAAATCCGATGGTCAGGACAGCGGGGATCGTCAGGCTGATGGTTGCCAGGACCGATCCCAACAGCAGATTGACGGAGCGCTGCAGTTGATTGCCCATCGCGGCGCGCACCGCGCTCATCGACTCAGGAGACAACACCAGCACAGAGACAAGTACCCCGGCCAAGGCCGCGGGAGCGTGTAATTCGTGGATGGCGTGGGTAATAGGGACCGCAATCTGTCCGGAGAGGATGACGACAGGCAGCAGATGCGCTACCAGCAACAGCATCAGGTGTAACGCCGAGCGGTCTTGGTCGCCGGACGAGCATTTCCAGTAGGGGGCCTCCGTCGGTTCGAGCGAGGCCGGGGCCATGAAGTAGTTGCGATGGCGGAAAATCTGCATGGCAAGAAAGACCGCGTAGAGTCCGATCGACATGATGATCAGAAACACCGATTGGCGAGAGGACAACGTCGGACCAGGAGAAGACACCGTAAAGTTGGGCAGGACCAGGCCAAGCACGGCCAGGGGGATGATCACCGCCAGGAAGGCGTTCGCTCCTTGCAGATTGTACGTTTGTTCGTGATACCGCAATCCTCCCAGCAGGAGGGAAAAGCCGATCATTCCATTGAGCGCGATCATCACGACGGCGAACATCGCATCCCGTGCGAGCGTTGGGTTGCCTTTGCCGGTCAGCATGACGGCACTGATCATCATGACTTCAATCCCGGTGACGGCTAGCGTCAGAATGAGCGTTCCCCCCGGTTCCCCCATTTTTGTGGCCAGGCTCTCGGCATGCCGGACGACAGCAAAGGCCGACAACAGGATGACCGTGAAGAGCCACGCGAACATGAGTGCAAACCAGGCCTGGTGCGAAAGATCCCCCAGCCATCCCTGTCCGAAGACAAGAAATGCCGCCGACGTGCCGCCGCTCACCAATAGGGACCATTCCTGCTTGATCGTGGGTAATATCTTCATTGTATGGCGGCTGTCCGCTTACCCTTCACGAAGCGCTTATCATGCGCAGGTTATTTGAAAGTTTCGAGGATCCGACGCGATCGCACCAGGGCTATTGCCCTCTATGGGCCGGTTCGATGGCGGGGAGGCTGTTTGTCGGCGGAGTGTCTTGTTGGGTGCGGCCCTCGATCCATCGATAGAGGATCGGAAGGACGATCAACGTCAGCAAGGTGGAGCTGACCAGTCCGCCGATGACGACGATGGCCAACGGACGCTGAACCTCCGACCCGATCCCATGGGCGAAGGCGAGAGGGACCAACCCCAGTAACGCGACCAGGGCGGTCATGAGGACCGGTCGCAGGCGCAGCAACGCCCCGGACATCACGGCTTCGTCTAGCGTGGCGCCTTCCTCGCGCAGGGCATTCATGCAGGAGACCAGCACGATGCCATTCAGCACCGCCACGCCGAAGAGGTTGATGAATCCGATCGAGGCCGGCACGCTGAGATATTCCCCCGTCAGCCAGAGCGCGACCACACCGCCGATCAGCGCGAAGGGAAGGTTCAGAATGATGAGAGCCGCCTGACGCAGCGAGTCGAAGGTGGAGTAGAGCAAGAGGAAGATCAAGCCGATGGTGATGGGAACGATGAGCCGGAGTTTGGCCATCGCCCGCTCCATATTTTCGAACGAGCCTCCCCAGGCGACGGTGTAGCCGGCGGGAAGCGCCACCTGGGTGGCGATCTTCTGCTGCGCTTCAGCGACCAAACTGCCGATATCGCGTCCCATCGTATTGAACCCGATTGAGACATACCGTTGGAGCTTTTCCCGGCTGATCCGGCCGGGGCCTTCCTCAAGGCGGACGCTTCCAAGGTCGGCGAGAGGGATCAGGGCTCCGTCCCTGCCGGTGACCAGTATGTTGCTGATCGTCTCGGCACTATTCCGGTATTGCTCAGGGAAGCGGACGATCAGTTCAAATCGTTGCTGTCCCTCATAGACGCGCGTCGCGACGTCTCCGCCGATCGCGGTGCCGATGATGTCCCGCACGTCGGACACATTGATCGCGTGGCGTGCGATCTTGCCGCGATCGATGTCGATGGTGAGATAGGGTTGTCCGAAGAGTTGCTCGATCTTGATATCCCGCACTCCGCGCACGGTGCTCAGCTGGCCGGCGATCTCCTCGGCTTTGCTGTGCAAGATCTCCAGGTCCTCCCCGAACAACTTGACGGTCGCTTCTGTCCGGACGCCGGAGATCAGCTCGTCGACCCGCTGTTGGATGGGCTGGCTGATCAGGAACGTCGCGCCCGGGATTCGGGTCAACCGCTCCCTGAATTTTTGCATCAACTCAGGCATCGTCCGGGCGGTCGTCCATTGGTCAAGCGGGCGGAGCCGGACGACGGGGTCGCTTTCGTTCGGTTCTTGCGGATCGTTCCCCAGTTCCGTGCGTCCGATCTTCGAGACGACCATCTCCACTTCCGGAAATTCCATCATAGCCTGCTGCATACGCTTTTCGATTTCGATGGAAGCAGGGAGGGAGACGCTCGGCAACCGGATCGTTTGCGGAGCGACAGATCCTTCGTTGAGAATCGGGATAAATTCGCTTCCCAGGAACGGAAACAGCGCCAAGCTGCCGAGCAGCGAGCCCACTGCGCTCACCAGCACGATACTGGTATGTCCCAATGCCCACCGGAGCGACGGGGCATAGAGGCGCTTGGTCCAGCGGACGATCCAGGGGTCTTCCTCACTCCCTCGCTTCAACATGAGAGAGCAAAGGACCGGCGAGAGCGTGAGCGACAGCACCAGGGAGGCCAGCAGGGCGATCATGATGGTGTAGGCGAGGGGTTTGAACATCTTGCCCTCCATCCCATGCAGGGACAAGAGCGGCAGGAATACCAGAATAATGATCAGGATTCCGAAAACGACCGGCTGTCCGACTTCCTTGACGGATCTGGTGATCAGTTCCAGGCGCGGAACGGCAGCGGACGAGTGCTCTGAGAGGTGCCGGTACACATTCTCGACGACGACCACGGAGCCGTCCACGATCATGCCGATGGCGATCGCCAGCCCGCCCAGCGACATGAGATTGGCCGTGAGTCCGACTTGGCCCATGACGATGAACGTGGCCAGCGGGGCCAGCACCAGGGTTGCGACGACGATCAGTGCGCTGCGCAGATTGCCCAGAAAAAGCACCAGCACCACGACGACCAGCACGACGCCTTCGGCGAGAGATTTATACACCGTATTCAAAGCGGACGTGATCAATTCGATCCGGTCATAGAACGGCACGATACGCAATCCGTCCGGCAGCAGATGCAGACGATGTATGTCGTCGATGCGCGCCTTGATGCTTTCGACGACGTCACGCGCGTTCCCCCCGCGCAACATGAGGACGATCCCGCTGACCACCTCGCGATCTCCGTTGAGCACGGTTGCCCCGTGACGGACCGCATGGTCGATCAACACCTGCGCCACATCGCTGACAAAGACCGGTGTGCCGCCGGCTTCTTTGATGACGATGCGCCCGACGTCTTCGAGCGACCGAATCAGGCCGATCCCGCGCACAATATATTTCTCGTCGTGTTTCTCCAGAATGTTGCCGCCGGCGTTGGCGTTATTGCTGGCCACGGCGTCGAAGACCTCGCGGAGAGTCAGATTGTATTTGCGCAACATGGCCGGCTCGACCAGCACTTGATACTGTTTGACGAAGCCGCCCATGGAGTTCACGTCGATCACCTCGGGCGTGCTCTTCAGCAGCGGCCGGATGATCCAGTCCTGGAGCGTACGCTGATCGATCAACTGCTGGTGGGTTACCGCTTCATCCAGGGCGGGGGCGCGGGCGTCGGCCAGGTAGTACTGGAAGACCTCGCCCAACCCCGTGCTGTTCGGCACGAGCATCGGCTCTGTGCCGGGGGGAAGCTGCTCTTTTACCTCGATCAGACGCTCCAGCACGAGCTGGCGCGCCAGGTTGATGTCCATTGCATCGTCGAACACGATGGTCACCAGTGACAGGCCGACCTTGGTCAGGGACCGCATTTCCATGAGCGCGGGGACGCCGGTCAGTTGCAGTTCGATCGGGTAGGTCACCAGCCGTTCGACTTCGGCTGGAGATAACCCGGGCGCCTTGGTGACGACTTGCACCAGCACGCTGGTGACATCGGGGAACGCATCGATCGGGATGGTTCGAAAGGAATAGAGGCCACCGATGCCGAGCATGATCGCGAAGATCACGATCAGCATGCGCTGGCGCAGCGAAATGTCGAGCAGGCGGGTGACCATCAGACTTGTTTCTTCAAGAATTCGGATTTCAAGATGAAGGCGCCGTGCGTGACGACCGGTTCGCCTTCGGTGAGGCCTCCGAGGATGGTGCTATGGGTGCCGTTGGATTCTCCGACTTGGACCTCGCGGACTTCATACTCGGTTACGTTGCGTTGCACGAAGACGAACGTCCGGTTCTGGTCCCGTTGGAGCGCGGCTTCCGGTACGGCCAACCGGTCAGGCTGCGATTCGGAGAAGAGGCGGATGGTGGCGAACATCTCCGGTTTCAGCCGTCCCTCGGGATTGGGAAGTTCGAGCCGCAGCTGCATGGTGCGGGTGGAGGGATCCAGGACATCGCCGACATAGGTGATCGTTCCCTTGAAGGTTTCCTTCGGATAGGCATTGATGCGCACTTCGGCCTGCCTGCCACCGGAGGCATGGACGGTGTGGACGAACGGAATGTCTTTTTCAGGGATGTTGGCCCGCACCCAGACTTCGGAGAGGTCGGCGACCACGAACAATTTTTCGGTGGTCTCGACGACTTCTCCCCTGGTCAAGTTGCGTCCGATGATGCGGCCGGCAAACGGCGCCACGATCGGCACATGGGAGCGGATATCCCGGCTTTTATCGAGGCGGCGAAATTCGCCCTCGTTCATGCCGAGGAGCTTCAGGTGATCGCGCGCTTCATGGGCTTCCGCCTGCATGCTGAACAGTTCCGCCTGCCGGCGCTGGGCTTCCGCTTCCCCGATCACTTGTTCCTGCAGCAGGAACTTGGCCCGCGCGTAGGCTTGCTCGGCCACATGGAGTTTGGCTCGTGACTTCAGATAGGCGGATTGTGCCAGGCCCAGGTCGCTGCTGTAGAGGATGGCTAGGAGGGCGTTGGCTTCGACCTGTTGTCCCAAGTCTGCGTAGACGTCCACGACCCGCCCGCGGACCAGGGTTGTAATGTCCGCCATCGCGCGTTCATTCGGTTGTAGGATCGCGGGAAAGTCCCGAGAGGTGCGGAAATCGCTTCGAGTCGCCGGCTGGACGACCAGCCCGATGCGGACGGATTCTTCCGCGGTCAGGGCAATGATACCGGGGGCTGAGTCGGCGCCTGGCCGATTGGCTACGGCGGCATCGCCGGGTGCCTGGTTGCATCCTGAATGAGTCAGGAGCACAGCGGCCATCAGGCCTGCCACGAGATGAAGTTGGACGCGCAATGGTGAGCTCATCACGGAAGTGTTCTCCAATGTGCCACGTCGGGTGCGACAGGGTGTAGGCGAGGTCATAGGGCGCCTCCCACGGCTCGTTCCAGGCGCGCCAGGGAGACCGATAATTCGTACCGCGCTTGGGCGTAGTCCATCTGGATCTGGCGCTGCACGCGCTGAGCATCAAAGACGTCGAGCAGGCTCGACGCCCCTTGCTGGAAGCTAAACTGAGCGAGTCGTAAGGCTTCTTGCGCTTGTTTCAGTAGGCCCTTGTCGAACACGTCGATCAATTCGGCCGTCGTTCGGGCATCTTGATAATGCTGGAAAATGGCTCTTGCCAGTTCGTTGCGCGTCCGCAGCAACTCAGCTTCGTGAAACCGTTTGGATCCCAGCGATGCGGCAATTTCGCCCTGCTTGCGGTACCACAGGGGCATGGGAATGGACAGCCCTCCCTGGACTGCTTCCCGGCCGATCTCGCGCCAGTAGCTGCCGTTGACCGTCACGCTGGGAATTCTCGATTGTCGCTCAAATTCGATTTTCCAGTCCGATTGTTCGACCGATTTCAGCAGCCGTTGAATGGACGGATGCTGAGTGCCCATGCGAACGATCAATCCGTCAAGGTGGACCTCCTTCGACATGCCCATGAAGTCGCCCTGAATGACATAGGTTGGTCCGAGCGCGCCGCCTGTCAGGGTATCCACCACGGCCCGATTGATGCGCACGGCGTTTTCTGCGCGGGCGAGTTGTTGCTTGGCCTTCAGGACTTCGACTTCGGCTTTAATCGATTCGAATTGCGGCGCTTCTCCTGATTTCACACGGGCCTTGACGATCCGCGCGACTCCCTCGACGATGTCGAGATTCTGTTGGGCAAGCGCGGCATCCCGCTGGGCCAGCAATAGGTCGTAGAAGGCGACCTTGACCTGCGTGGTCAGGTGCAAGCGTGTTTCCGACATGCCGGCGTTGGCTGTCGCCAGTCCTGCGTCCGCTACCCCTTGGCGGGCCTTGCGCATCGACGGCCATTCCAACGGCTGTCCGATGGTCACGTTGTATTCAGTAAGATTTTCGCGATCAAGGGATTCGCGGATATTGGCACGACCGGTGTCCCGCACTTCACCGTATCCCATATACCCGGTGACGGTAGGATTCGGATAGGCGCCGGCGGCAGTCTGCTGGCCGCGCTGCTGATCGATAGTCCCTTCTGCGGATGCCACGGCCGGATTTCTCGCCAGGGCCAGGTCGAGAATCGAGTCGAGGGTATAGGCCGATGGGGCCGGTTCCAGCGCGAAGCCGGGCGAAGCCGACATCGCAGCGCTATATAGTGTGGCGCTGATGCCGATGAGCGAAACAACAGAACGAATTCTCATGTGCAGGACTCCGGTGAACGCAACGAGCATATCCGTCTCATCGTTAGGTCGCTCGTGCAGAGATGATGATTTTAGCGGTCGGGGTCATGCTGCGCAATGGATCCTCGGGCTTGAGCCAGACGTTGTATCGGATGGACCCGGCACGGGCGAAGCAGGGGCTCACGTAGGCATCGGGTGGAATGGTGGCGGTATCGTCAAGCGATCCGAAACGCGAAAAACCCGTTTGGCAGGAGACGCCTGATTCTGACAGCTGACTGAGCAGGCTGATCTTGACCGGCTCGTGACGCGGATTTTTCCAGCGTCCTTCGTCGCCGACATGGACATCATGGCGCTGCGGGGCGACGGCATCCTGAATGTGGATGTAATGGGTATGTACCGGAGCCGTGTCGGGTGATGCCGCCGCGCAGGCGGCCAGGAGACCGGCCCCGATACAGAGCCCCACCAATCGGGTTGCGCGATGAGCGACGGAGAAATCCGTATTCCCTGTATACATGTCAAACCTCTCTTGGCGGAGTCATTGCCGACTTGTCTATTCCTCGAACGGATTCTAATGTTTTGAGAGCAGCGCGGCGATCGACGTCAGGAGTGTGTCGAGCTCGTAGGGTTTATGGATGGTCTGGTCGGCGCCAAACGATCTGGCCGCGGGCAACATATCGGTATGGCCGCTTCCCCCGCTCATGGCGATCAGCTTGATCTGTGGCATGTCACGCCGTAAGGCGAGAATTGTTTCCAGTCCTTCTTTGCCTGGCATGAACAGATCCACAATGGCCAGATCGCACTGTTCCTGTTTGGCGATGGCCAATCCGTTCTCTCCTTCTTGGGCTTCCCGAACGTCATATCCGGCGTCTTCAAGCGCGAGTCGGAGGAGCCTGCGAATATCGGGATCGTCGTCGATAACGAGAATCCTATGGGTGTTCAGCTCATCAGTTCGGTCGGTCATCTCTTCATCTTCCTTGTCCCCCCACCAGGGAATCGAGTCTGTCTTTTTCAGAGGCTGTGGATCTTGCGTGAACAGTCTTTGGACTGGCTTGGGCGATTCTTCCGGCGAGCCCCGCCGGGGTCTGAGCTCTCGGCGGCGGCCTACTCAGGGGGATCTGGATCGAGCAACACAGTGGCTGGTTCTCTGTGGTTAGTACGTAGCAGTGTGGCGTATCCAGAGCCAGACCAAGGGGAGTCCGATTGCTTTCGACGAATCCCGTTCAGGAGGCACCGCTATGAGTCGGTGCCACGTGATCAGCCGTTGGTCTTCGGTCACCCATTGGTCTGACTGTGCTGGAGACGGTCTGCGGTTCATTTCAAGTTCGGTGCGGGTGTCCCGAGAACACCGAGGCACACTTCAGTCTCAGGAGCTCCGGGTCGAAGGGTTTGACGATGTATTCTTGTGCCCACATCCTGACCGCTTCCCGGAGTCTGTCGATATGGGGGATGCGGCCCATGACAATGACCGGGATGGTCGGATGGCGGTCCTTCATTTCCTGAAGAACGGCCATGCCGCCGAGGACCGGCATATCCATCTCGAGCAGCATGCCTGCGAAAGCTGATGTCGGCGTCGTATGCGCGAGGCGTGCGAGACCCGACACCCCATTGGCTTCCCCGATCGCTTCGAAGCCCCATTTCGTCAACTGATTGCAGGCCGATAGGCGGATCTCGTCATCGTAATCGACGACCAGGATTCGTCGCCGACCCATTGAAGCTGCCATCGGCCTGGAGTCCTGCTCTGCCATCAGGTTGTCCTGGGTGAAGGAAGCCGCTCTCATCGCGGGTATTTCCTATTGGGGGGATTTTGGCGTCGTGTTCCGATCGACCCCACCGCGAAGGACTGCCCCCGCGGGTGTCTTGTGTTGCGGCTGTCTGGTTGAGGGTGGGTGAGACGATGGGACAAGATGAGCGAATCCGTGATGTCGCCGCATAGGAGGCAGCGCTGTCCTGGAAAGGATAGATGGCCTCCCCCCGAAACCCAATCAACACAGACTTCATGGACGGTCGGTCCTTGACAGCGCACACATTCCTTGCCGCGTTGTGTCCTAACATCGGATCCGGTGGTTTCTTTCGTGGTGGCCATGCAGGTTCGTGCCTTACGCTGAGATTCCCACCGTGATCGTTGCTTGAGAAATCTCATGTGCCTGAGGTTCCGGCACATTCCTCACGGCAACGGATGAGTCTCCACGTCCGAATGTGACGAGTTGCTGGTAGAATCGCTCACAGTCACGGCAATAGGCCTCTTCGATCTTGAAGTCCTCCGGCAGGAGCGGGCCGGTCATCAATGGCCCCGCCTCCTGCTCGCCGTTGGTTGGACCGGCCTCGGTCCTCTCGCAGGTGAGACGTCGGCAAAATCCGCAGAGCGTCATTCGCATGGCCATCGCGGCTCCTTCCCAAGTGATTCGATCAATCGCGTCCTGTGCCAATCCCAATTATCGAACCGGTCGTATTGCCGTTGGCGAGGGCCTGACCTGTGTCGGTGGAACGCACGGGGTATCGTTCTGTGCGCGAACGCTGTCGATCATGGACCGCAACGAGCCGACCAAATCGGTCGTCGCGCCTTTGACGAGATAGCCGGCTGCCCCCGCTGCACAAGCTGCGGCCACGTAGGAAGGTTCGGCGTGGGCGGTCAGAAAAATGACTCGTGTGCGGGGAGCGACATCTTTCAGGAGCCGGGCGGCTTGCAGGCCGTCGATTTTCGGCATGTTGATATCGGAGATGATGACATCGGGTTGCAGGCTCTGGGCATATTGCAGGAGTAATTCGCCATCCTCCGCTGCACCGACGACTTTGAATTCAGGTTCCAGAATGACGCGGAGGAGTTCACGGATTTGCGGATGATCGTCCGCCAGCAAGATGCGAGTCCGTTTCATGGCACACCTCCATGCAGATGATGGTGAGGAGCGCACTTGCTCGTCACGCCGCGCCCCGTGTCTGGGAGTCTACGCGCGGAAGCGTCGGGAGGGTACTAGACAGGTCCCTAGTCGGAGCTGGGGAAATCCCTGGGTGTGCCACTCGACCCCCCGGAGTTCGGTTGAGGAGAAACGCTATTGTGAAGAGATGAGCCCGTGGGTCAGTGCATAGCGGGTGAGTTCTGCCGTGGTGTGGATGTCGAGCTGATCCATCAATTGTGTTTTGTGAAACTCGACGGTTTTGGGAGAGATGGAGAGGGCTGCCGCGATCTCTTTCACGGTGTTGCCCTCGGCCACCAATTGGAGGACTTCCCGCTGGCGAGGCGTCAGGGAATCGCTCAATGTCATCGACGGCTTTCGACCGGTCACGGCAGATTGGACCAATCCTTTGGCGATGAGCGGAGTAATGTAGTTGTGTCCGCTCATCACGGCCTGAATGGCCTGGACAAGTTCCGATCCAGCCGACCGTTTGAGCAAGTAGCCCTTTGCGCCGGCTTTGAAGGCTTCGGTCACGTAGGCCTGGTCGGCGTGCATCGTGACGAAGATGATTCGAGTGTCCGGCAAATCTTTGTGGAGCTTGCGGGCGGCGTCGATGCCGTTCAGATGGGGCATGGAGATATCGAGGGTCACAATGTCTGGCTGGAATTGGTGCGCCATTTTCAGCAGGGTGCGCCCGTCCTCAGCGGCGCCGACGATGTCGCAGGATCCTTCCAGTAACTTGCGGTAGCCGTCCAAAACCAAGGTATGGTCGTCGGCAAGAAGCACTCGGGGTTTTGTCACGTCTCCTCCCTCAAGGGAATGCTGGCTTGGAGCCTTGTGCCGGTGTCGATGGCCGATTCGATCGTCAAGGTTCCTCCGACCAGGGCCACGCGCTCCTTCATACTCAATAAACCGAGGCCTCCGGATTCAGCTCGAGGAAGATCCGGGAGAAATCCTACACCATTATCGGTGATCGTGAAGGTCAGGGCCATGTTGGATTGGGCGAGGGCGACATCGATCCGCGAGGCCCCCGCGTGGCGGACGACGTTGTTCAGGCTTTCTTGCGCGATTCGATACAGGCAGGTCGCGATGTCCTGAGAAACGGTCTTCGGCATGTTATGGCAGGTGATGCGGGTTTCAAGATGGTTGCGAGTGCCGACATCCTCCACCAACCGCTGCAGAGCGATGGAGAGGCCGAGGTCGTCGAGGATCGAGGGGTGGTAGTGATAAGCGAGGTGGCGCACGTCTTCGGAGAGCTCGGCCACGCGGTCGGAAATCGACCGGATGGCCTGGGCGAGAGGTCGCGTGAGCGCAGGCAGTTGCCGCTGAATCCCTTCCAGTTCGATGGATAGGAGGGCGAGCCGCTGGTTGATATCATCGTGGAGATCGCGGGAAATTCTTCGCCGCTCATCTTCCTGGACTCGAATCAGTTGTGACGCCAGTCGTTTCAATTCTAGGCGGCTGAATTCAAGGGAGCGCTCCGTGCGCATGCGTTCCGTGATCTCGACGACCAGCGCCCCGTTCACCAGGGCGAGTTGCTGGGTGCGATCCCTCACGCGCTCTTCAAGTTCCGTATTCATCCGCTGGAGGAGGAGCTCGTGGTCGCGGCGTTGGCGGAAATACCAGACAGGCACCCACATGGCCCAGATGCTGAATGCTCGATTGGAAATAGGCACCCACAGGGGAATGTCATGCGGGTTCTCGCTCATCAATCCTGCGACGACGATCAAGACCGTGACGGTGCCGGCGATGATGAACGGATACCACCGTTGCCGGGAAAGGAGTGAGAGCAGCACGGGGCCGAGATACAGGATATGATTGGCCACGCCCAGCGGTGTGTGGAGATCGACCACCAGGAGAGCGACCGTCAACGCAGCCACGCCCGATGAAATAACCCATTGTGGAGGTATACGTTTCATGGAAGTCCGTGAGATGAATTATCCTCCCCATGGACGGACTGTTCAAGCCGGGAGTGCGCATGCCGGGAAAAGTTTGTTGATGTCATGAACCAAGGAAGTTTCCTAGCTGAGGCTGAAGCGCGTGCCGCGTCGGGTGGCTGAATAGGTGAAGGAACGGTGATGCGCAGGAGGAACCGCAATGAGAGCCGGCGGTATTGTGGGGACGCTATGGCTTGTCTGTTGAGAGTTTCTTGCCCAAACGGCGGGCCAGACGGACCATCCCGGGGGAGCGATCGGCTGGATCCAACAGCACATTGAGCACGTGTATCTGTGTGGGATCGGCCAGCGCGGCGGCGACGCACTGTTCAAAGCCCTGTTGAGTCGCGACGCGGGATCCCACGCCTCCGCCTACCAGATCGCAGATACGTTCGTACCGCCATTCATGAATGTCGTTGAAGGGGCCTTCAAGGATTTCGCGTTCGGTGGAATAGCCATGGTTGTTGAGAATGATCACGATGGGGGCTTGTCCGTAGCGCACGCAGCTGGATAGTTCCGTTCCGGTCATCTGGAATGCCCCGTCTCCGACGAGCACGATCGGGCGGAGGGTGGGGTCGGCGCAGGAGGCGCCAAGCGCGGCAGGGATGGCAAACCCCATGGAGGTGTAGTAGGCGGGAGAGAGGAATTCAAATCGTCGATGGACGTGCAGGTCGGCGGCGGCAAACAGGGATTCTCCGACGTCCGCGATGACCAGCGTGTGGTCGTTCAGCACCGTGTCCAGATGACTGAAGAGTCCGCGAAGCGTGATTGGCCCTTTGGGGTCCAATGGCGGGCTGACTGGGATTGACTGGACCGGCAGAGGACGTGATGGGAAGCTGGGAAGCGGAGCCTCGCCGAGTCCGTGCACAAAGTCTTGGAACCGGATGGCTTCATACCGATGATGCTTGATGGCGACACGGTCGGCGGTGGCATGGATGGTCCGGCCTTCGGTCATGAGCGGGGAGTGGGCATCGACGTCTTCGACATCGGAGAGAATCGAGCCGAGGATCAAGAGGCAATCGGAGTCGTTGATGAACCGCTGAACCTCATCCCGTCCGATCAACCCTCCGTACACACCGACATACAGCGGATGGTCTTCCCGAATCACGGATTTCCCCAGCAGAGTGGAGGCAATGGGGATGTTCAGCCGTTCGACCAACCGTGCGAGGTCGTCGTGCAGGCCGAACCGTCCGACTTCTGCTCCGACTAATATCGCCGGGCGTTGCGCGGCCGCCAACATCGCGCGGACTTCGCTGATGGCTTCGGTCAAGGCGGCGGGATCGCTCGGCTCGTCTTCAATGCAGATCGGTTTGCCGGTGTTTCGCAGGGGGGTATGCACCATGTCGCGCGGAATCTCGATGTAGATGGGGCGACGATACCGGAGCAGAGCGGCGAAGGCACGATCCATCTCCCGTTCGGCAGTAAGCGGATCGTCGAGCGTGATGGCGGCGACGGTCATATGTTCGAAGACCTCTCTCTGGGTGGAGAAGTCTCTCACCATATGGTGCATGTAGGGCGTGCGTGTGCGTTCGGAGAGTCCCGGCGATCCCGTGAGGAGCACAACGGGAGACCGCTCGGCATAGGCGCAGGCGATCGCGTTGACGGTGTTGAGTCCCCCGACACAGTAGGTGACGCAGGCAGCGCCGATGCCGTTGATGCGGGCATAGGCATCCGCGGCAAAGCCCGCGCAGTCTTCCCGCGTCGTCGCGATATGCGCAATCGGAGAGGCCTCGATCAATTGATAGAGGGAAAGGACATAGTCACCGGGGATGCCGAAGATGTGCCGGACTCCCAGGCGGTGGAGCCGGTCAAGCACAGCAGTTCCGATGGTCGCCGGTTGAATCATATGTATCCCCCAGGAAGCGGCTGTGAGCGAGTCACCTACTTGCAGCACACCATACTGACCGGGCAGCGTCAAGTCATGTCTTGGGGCGCGCGAGACAACGCGGGGGAATCCCCTTGACCTTTCATAGCCCCAGGTTGGATAAGTGACACATGACAATACACACTGATGCATCCACCGCTCGTGTGACCTTACTTCATCAGATGGGGAGAGAAGGGCCCGGCCATCTCTGGCTCTATGCCGGCCATGTGGCGAAGATCGAAGGCCAGCCGGTTGCCGGTGACGTGGTCGATGTGGTCACGCCGGCTGGACGATTCTATGGCCGGGGGTTCTACAACCCGGAGTCCAAGATCCGGGTTCGCTTTCTGACCTTTGACGATATTCCGATTGATGAGCCGTTCTGGCTTGAGCGTATGCGTCAGGCCGTGCGACTGCGACAGCGGATCGTGACGAATTCGACGGCGTACCGGCTTATCCACGGGGAAGGCGACCGCCTGCCGGGGTTGATCGTGGATCGGTACGATCAGGCGCTGGTCATGCAGACACTGGCCTTCGGGATGGATCGTCGGAAAGCGATGCTGGCCGAGCTGCTTGCAGAGGTGACTGGCCTGAAGACGATTTATCTCCGGAATGATCCGAAAAGCCGGACGCTTGAGGGCTTGCCTCTGGAGCGGGGCTTTGCGAAAGGAAACGGAGCGACGACCGTCGAGATTACCGAGGGGCAGGCGATCTTTCGTGTGGATATGGAGTCCGGACAGAAGACCGGGTGGTTTTGCGATCAACGCGAGAATCGGTTGGCGGCGGCGCGGTACGCCAACGGCGCCGAGGTGTTGGAGGCATTTTGCCATACGGGCGCGTTTGGAATCCATGCGGCGCTGGCCGGCGCCACATCGGTTGAGGGGTTGGATATCAGCGAAGACTCGCTGGTGATTGCGCGGGAGCATGCGCGTCGGAATAATGTCGAGTCACGCTGCCGGTATCGCGCCGGGGATGCCTTTGACGAACTTCGATCTTTGGTCAAGACCGGGAAGCGCTACGATATGGTCATGCTTGACCCTCCGGCGTTCGCCAGGAGTCAGCAGGCCGTGCCGAAAGCGCTCACCGGATACAAAGATATCAATCTGCTTGGAATCAGACTTACGAAGCCGGAAGGCTTTCTGGTGACGAGTTCTTGTTCTCACCATATCTCTGAACTGCAGTTTTGGGATGCCATACGTCTGGCTGCACGTGATGCGAGGCGTGAAGTTCGACTGATCGAGCAGCGTGGGCAGAGCGGCGACCATCCGATTCTGGCGAGCATGCCCGAGACGCGCTATCTCAAATGCCTCATCCTGCAAATCTTCTAACAGGCTGTTGATCCGGGTCGGAGATAGCAGTCGATATCGGCAGTTAGTCGCTGGGCGGTTCGAAGTGCCCCGGGGGACGCTGTTGCCAGGGGACCGAGGCTTGGCGTGATTGCTTGACGAGACTGCGGAGACTCATTTCCGCCGCGCGGAGAAGTTTCGGATCGCCTGCCTGCATCAGTGCGGTCAACATGACATACAGCGACCGATCCAGGCGTGAGCCGGTCAGAATGCGTTCGGTGACGGGGTCCGTGCGTTCGGGAGGCGGTAGCTCGTTGTCGCCGGATTCATTGAACAGGCAATCGAACGATTTGGGCGTATCAAACAGCCATGAGGGTGGAATGCGGAGGGCGGTTGCGAGTGACTCAATGGTCGCTGAGGAAGGATCGGTCTGATCGGTCTCAATTTCTTCTAACTGAGCGGTCGAGATGCCGGCAGTCTTTGAGAGGGCTTCAATCGATTGGTTTCGAGAGAGCCTCCAGGCCTGTATGAGTGCACCGATCGGCATGTGCGGATGATATAGAAGTCCGGATTCTGCCGCAAGCGACCCCATGATCTGATTTTGCAAAGTTCATACACATCAATGACTTATGTCGATATTTGTCCGGTGGCAGGTGAGAGGTGAATTCAGGTACAATATGCCCGTTCGAACTTAGGTCTTTGAAGGAGGGCGGAATCATGTTGGGAACGGACATTCGTGGCATTATGGCCGAAGAAGAAGAGGTACAGCGGCGCCAGCAGGCCCTGAAATCACTCATGACGATGCGGGCGCGCCAGCTTCGCGAATCGCTGGATGCTCGTATTAAGCGGGCAGGCAATACGGGCGATTGGAAGCTGCTTTCGAAAGCCGAATGCGCGGATTTACATAAACAAGAGAAGGCCCACCTGAAGTCACAGCTCGAAAAGTTGCAGACTGAGCAGGATCGCACGCGCGGGAAGCTCACGCTGCTCAAGCGCGCCAAGGCGCGGGCACAGCGGATTCGTGCTGCAGAAGCCGCGTCCGAGCGGAAGCGTCGGTAGTTCTCTGTCAGGCTTTCTCCACGAGCCTGGCCCTGTACGGTAAGAGGGTCGAACGTGTCTGCTCTGCTCCGCCCTCTTACTCGTGCGCATGGGTCATTGGTTCGGCATCTCCTCCAGGACAAGAAGTCACGTCTCAGTGAAGGCGCCTTCGTCATCGAAGGCGCTCACGCCTGCCGCGATCTCCTTCTCTCTTTTTCGCAACAGATTATCAGCCTCACTGTTTCCGCCCGATATCTTGAGTTGGAAGACCAGCAGAGCCGCGAGGCCCGGAACGCATTGCGGGCTACGCAATATTCCTGTCCGGATGAGACCTTCGAGAAGCTCTCTGAAGTGGATGTGCCGCAGGGTATTCTCGCGGTTGTCCGCTTGCCGAAATGGAATGAACGCGAGGTGTTGGCTCAGAAGCGAGTGCTGGGTGTGTATGGCGAACGTCTACAAGATCCCACGAACGTCGGCACGATTATTCGGACAGCCGCAGGGCTTGGTTTGTCAGGGGTCTGGCTCAGCTCCGATTCCGTTGACTGTTTTCATCCGAAGGTGGTGCGGGGCACAGCCGGAGCGATTCTCGCGCTTCCGGTGTTTCAAGGGGCGGAGCTGTCTTCGCTGATAGCCTCAGGGTGCGTGCTCTATGCCGCCGTCGTATCGTCGTCTGAGGCCGTTGATCTCAGAAGTATTACAGCGCTCGCCCCTCGATCCATCATTGCAGTAGGGAATGAGAGCCAGGGCTTGCTCCCTGCCTCCATCGCCGCATCGCCGCACAGATACTCCATTCCTTTGGCCGGAGGGATCGACTCCCTCAACGTCGCCACAACGGCCGCCATCTCTTCGTACTACTTCAGCGGACTTCCTGTCTCACGATAACCGTCGCCGCTGCGGTCTCCTTTTCGACCATAGTGACGGCGAGAAGATGCGGTGTGTGGTGGGTTTCCCTACTAACTGACAACAGGCTGTATTGTTACCACAACTGAGTGTTCTTGTCGGTCATCCGTAAGCGGAATGGTCGGATCCTGTTGTTCCACACCATCGACCGTCACACTGGTTGTACCGTTTCCGGTGCCGACTTGTAAGACAGTAATATGGTACAGCGTCTCCCGGTACCGGTAGTGCAGCGTGAATCCCTTCCAGTCGGCTGGGATGCACGGAGTCACGCGTAGTTTATCGACTTCCAGCTTCAGGCCAAGGAGTGATTCGACGATGAGCCGGTACAGCCAGCCGGCTGAGCCGGTGTACCAGGTCCATCCACCGCGGCCGGTATGCGGCGAGACGGCATAGACGTCGGCCGCCACGACGTACGGTTCGACCTTGTAGGTCGCAGTCTCCTCCGGAGATCTCGAATGATTGATCGGGTTGATCATCGTCAACAGTTCCCATGCGCGTTGCTGTTCTCCCAATGCGGCGAACGCCATTGCCGCCCAGATGGCCGCATGCGTATACTGCCCGCCATTTTCTCGTACCCCCGGCACGTATCCTTTGATATAACCGGGGTTCAACGCTGACTTGTCGAACGGCGGATCCAGCAGTTGGATCAGCGCAGAGTCCCGGCGCACGAGGCGCCGGTCCACTGAGTCCATCGCGGTGCGCGAGCGCAAGGTGTCTCCAGCCCCGGAGAGCACCGACCAGCTTTGCGCAACCGAATCAATCTGGCATTCGGGATTCGTTGCAGACCCCAGCGGCGAGCCATCATCAAAGTAGGCGCGCAAATACCACGCGCCATCCCAGCCGTGCAGCTCGATTTTCTGACGCAGATCGGCGGCTT